>OFBV01000069.1_pt1 | contig 16569 bp, 21 predicted proteins | sample 1520691 | NCBI WGS metagenome assembly OFBV01 (sample SAMEA3696450, study PRJEB22514) | metagenome | biome: water; feature: marine; material: hydrothermal vent | place: Pacific Ocean | collected 2014-08-16 | depth 1514 m | reverse complement strand
CATGTGTTAGGCACGCCGACAGCGTTCGCGCTGAGCCAGGATCAAACTCTCCAGCGAGATATCAAAAACCTGCGGAATTCACCTCAATCAAAAGCCCTTGATGGGCTTTAAAGCTCTTCCGCAGGTGCGTGTCCCTTATTCTCCTGTCAAAGACCGCTTTCCTCGAAGCGCAAGATTTAAATTTATGCTCATTGGCTCCGGTTGTCAACCCAAAAGCTTGCTGGCTGATAATATAGCCTTTGCAGCTTCGGTGTCAACTCTTCGGTGCCAACTTCCTATTCAATTTTGACAAGAGCTAATATAGTCATCCAGTTTTCTGTGTCAACTCCATTCTGACATCAACAGTTGATAAGTTGAGAGACTTCTGAAAGAACGTCCTCAATAGTTTTACCAGTTGTATCAATTATTACAGCACCTTCAGGAATTACAAGTGGAGCAAATTTTCTATTCTTATCTCTTTCGTCCCGCTCTATTACTTCTTTTAAAATCTCTTCATAGGATACATCGAATCCTTTTTTTATCAGTTCCTCATATCTTCTTTTTGCTCTCTCTTCTGGTGAAGCTGTCAGGTAGATTTTTAAATCTGCTTCAGGAAATATATAGGTACCAGCATCTCTGCCATCTGTTATTACTCTCTTTCCTCTGGCAATCTCTCTCAAAATCTTGACCACAATTTCTCTAACTTCTTTAAACTGAGCTACTTTTGAAGCTAAAAAGCCTCCTTCAGGAGTCCGAATCTTTTCCGTTATATCTTCTCCAGCAAGAAGAACCCTGTCACCTTTCAGTTCTATTTGCAACTTTTTGGCGACTCCAAGGACAGCTTTTTCGTCTTCAAGGTTTACGCCTGCCTCTTTACATGCCACACCTATTGTTCTGTAGATGGCGCCGGAATCAAGATGCGTAAATCCGAATCTCTTTGCAATTTCCTTTGCAATGGTACTCTTTCCTGCTCCTGCTGGACCGTCTATTGTAATTATTCTTACATCTTTCAACTGGAATCAACCTCCTGTCAATAACTTTCTTCTCAATTTTTCGTAAAGGCTCTCAAGCTCTTTACTTATGTTTACAGGATATTCCCATTTTTTATGTATATCTCTGACTTCCTGTGGAAACTTCTCAAATCGGGAAATAAAGTATTCTCTTATCTCATTCAGAGAAGGAAGTTTTTTAATGAGATTACCGCATTCAATCACTTTTTCAAGCAGTGGTTCTCCCGGAAGCTCCTCATTAAAACAACCTACAGTATCTCCATTTTCTTGTCTGAAAACCTGCTTTCTTCCGGGATACATTTTTTTCCCTTTGCTTGTTTTCATGACAGGTTTGCCGTTAAATTCAACAAGTTTATAGACAAAGTCTATATAAGGAGCATCAGCAGAGGTTCCCACCTTCGTTCCAACGCCGAAAGCATCAACGGGAGCTCCTGCCTTGAGAATTTCATCAATTTTGTATTCGTCAAGCCCACCACTCACAATAATTTTGACGTAGTTCAAACCCGCTTCATCAAGGAACTTCCTGGAAATTTTCGAAAGTTCAATGACATCGCCACTATCAAGTCGTATTCCTTTGAGTTTATAGCCTTTTGATTCAAGCTCCTTTGCGACTTCTATTGCTTTCTTCACTCCATCAATCGTGTCATAGGTATCAACGAGGAGCACCGTATTGTCTGGGAATGTTCTGGCATAAGCTCTGAAGGCATCCTCTTCATGCTCAAAGGACATAATAAAAGAGTGGGCTACAGTTCCTACAACAGGAATAGCGTAAAGTTTCCCGGCAAGGACATTCGAGGTTGAGTTGAATCCTGCTATGTAACAACTTCTTGCAACTTTTAGACCAGCATCTGTGCCGTGGGTTCTACGAAAAGAGAAATCTGAAAGGAGTTTTCCTCTTGAAACAGAAAAAACTCTGGCTGCTTTTGTTGCTATGAGAGATGAGATGTGAACCTGATTCATGATCGCCGTCTCAAGGAGCTGGGCTTCATAGATGGGAGCTTCTACCCGGAGAACTGGTTCATGCTGAAAGAACAGAGTTCCCTCTTTCATCGAATAAAGATTTCCGGAAAACCGGTACTCTTTGAGAAAATCTAAAAACCAATCGGGAAAAATCCGTAGAGAGTAAAGATAGTCAATGTCTTCTTTCGAAAATCTAAGGTTCTCTATTAATTCAACTACATCTTGAAGTCCTGCATATACTAAGTAATTTCTCCTTTCAGGTAGCTTTCTTACAAACAGTTCAAATGCAGCCCATTCCTTCTTTTCGTTGTCAAGGTAAGCGCACATCATTGTAAGCTGATAGAGATCTGTCAACAACGGAGAAATTTTCATTATCTGCTCCTTTTGACTCCCCGTTTCTCGCAGTACTCTTCAATCGGGCACTGAGAGCATTTTGGAGAAGTTGGATGACAGATGTGCTGTCCCAGAGAAACAAAAAGGTCGTTTATCTCAATCCAGTACTCCTCAGGAAGCTTTTTTCTAAGAGCGAACTCTGTCTCTTCTGGTGTCTTTGTATCTACATAGCCAAGTCTGTTTGAGATTCTATGAACGTGTGTATCGACACAGATGCCAGGTTTTCCATAGCCTAGAGTTACCACAAGATTTGCAGTTTTTCTTCCGACACCGGGAAGTTTCAGGAGTTCATCTATATCATCGGGAACTTTTCCATCATATTTATTTATGAGAACCTTACAGATTTCTTTTATATTCTTTGCTTTTCTCCTGTAGAAGCCGACGGGATAGATAAGTGCTGCAATCTCTTCTTCGTCTATCTTCATCATGTCATAAGGATTATCGGCAACCTGGAAAAGTCTATCTGCTGCTTTTGCTGTAACCTCATCCTTTGTTCTAAGACTCAAAACAGTAGCAATTAATATCTTAAATGGATTTCTCTCTGTCTGAGACATAAGCGTTACTATCGGAACATCCCACTTTTTTGTTTCTCTTCTCAGAATTTCAATCACTTCATGAATCTGGTCATCTCTCATTAAAAATTCTCCTCCACAAAGGAATGGAGATTAAGAAGCTTTCCTATCAGTGACTCAAATTCATCAAGCCTCAGCATGTTCGGACCGTCTGATAGAGCTCTCTCCGGTTCTGGATGAATTTCAAAAAAAAGACCATCAACACCGGTAGCCACAGCAGCCCGAGAGAGATAAGGGACAAACTCTCTGTCACCACCGCTCGATTTTCCCTGTCCTCCAGGCTTCTGAACGGAATGGGTTGCATCAAAGATGACTTTAACTCCAAACTGTTTCATAATAGGAATGGATCTGAAGTCAACCACAAGATTGTTGTAGCCAAACGTTGTTCCCCTTTCTGTCAGGAAAATCTCTGTTGCACCGCTCTTTGTAAGTTTTTCAACGACGTTTCCCATATCCCATGGTGCCATGAACTGTCCTTTCTTAACGTTCACAGCTTTTCCTGTTCTTGCTGCAGCAACAAGGAGATCTGTCTGGCGACACAGAAATGCTGGAATCTGAACAATATCGACAACTTCTCCAGCAGGTTTTGCCTGCCATGTTTCGTGAATATCAGTTGTTATGGAAAGCCCGAACTTTTCCTTCACTTCTGAGAGGAGGGCGAGCCCTTTATCTATTCCTGGACCTCTGTAGGAGTCAATGGAGCTCCTGTTCGCCTTATCAAAAGATGCTTTAAAGATCCAGGTATGTTCAGGATATTTCTCTTTGAGTTCCTTTACTTTTCTTGCTGTTTCAAAGAGTATATCTCTATCTTCAATTACGCAGGGACCCGCAATTACAATCATTTCTCCTCCAATCCAGCTACCTGTTTAAGCTTCTTGACCTCTTCAGGAGTCAGTTCTCTGTACATTCCTCTGGGTAGATTACCAAGTTTGAGAGGTCCTATGGCAACCCTTTTGAGTTTCAAAACTCCATGGTCAAATCTATCAAAGAACCTTCTCACAACTCTGTTTTTTCCAATGTCAACGGTTATCTGAACATACGTGTTTCTACCCGTTCTGCTCGGCTTTAGAAGTTTTATATCAACCGGTTTAGCAAAGTACGGTTTACCCTTGTCATCAATGAGTTTTGCCCCTTTCTTCATCCTCTCAATCTCAGCAGGAGTAACTCTTCCTTTAACTTTTGCTATGTAAGTCTTCGGAACATGGTATCTTGGATGGGCCAGCCTCTCTGCCAATTCACCATCGTTTGTCATTATGAGAAGTCCTTCTGTGTTGTAGTCAAGTCTTCCAACCGGGAAAAGTCTTACGGGATACTTCTTGAAATAGTCGGCAACGATTGGCCTCTTATCTCCTGGTGCTCTCTCCATAGCCGTCAGAACACCCTGAGGCTTGTTGAAGGCAAGGTAGACAAACTTCTTTGGCAGTCTAACCCTTTCACCATCAACCCTTACATCGTCCTTTTCTGGATCAACTTCAACAGCTGGATTGTCAACAACTTCACCGTTAACCGTAACCCTTCCCTGCTTTATCAGTTCTTCAACCTTTCTCCTTGCTCCAAATCCAGCATAAGCCAAGAATTTATTTAAACGCATTTTTTCCTCCTTATTATGTAAAATTGAATTATAGATTCCGAAACCGAATTGTGGAGTAAAAGATGGAAGCTTCCATTCTCTCAAAAATAGACCATTCCGTACTAAAATCCACAGTAACAGCAGAGAAAGTCCTTGAGGCTGCAGAAGATACAAAGAAATTTAACTTTGCTACCCTTTGTGTCTTCCCGAAACATATAAAAATAGCAAGAGAAATCCTGCCTGAGAGTAAAGTTTCCACAGTAATAGGATTTCCCCTCTCTGCCATTCCCTCAGAGTTAAAACTTAAAGAAGTAGAATATTCTTTAAAAAGTGGAACGGGAGTTAGACGTGGTAGTTGACATAAGTGCAGTCAAAGAAGGAAACTGGATGAAAGTAAAAGAGGAACTGAGGAAAATTCGGGAACTGGCAAAAGGAAAAGTAATTAAACTTATATTTGAATGTTGTTACCTCTCCGAAGAGGAAAAATTAGCCCTCTGTCAACTTGCTATTGAAAATAACTGGGATTTTCTGAAAACATCCACGGGATATGGAACCCATGGAGCTACTTATGAAGATGTAAAGCTCCTTGTTGACTGTTCAGAAGGTAAAGTCAAAGTTAAAGCTGCAGGAGGAATCAGAACCTACGAAGCAGCAAAGAGATTTATAAACCTTGGAGCAGAAAGAATTGGCACCAGCGCCGGTAAAGAGATAGCCTATGAAGTGCTGCATAGTGGGTAAATTCGAGTCATTCCATAGGGGACATCAAACCCTTATAGAAGAGGCAAAGAAGGAGTGCAGGAAGATTCTGATAATTCCAATTAAAAGATGGGAAAACGGTCTCTTTTCAGATGAAGAGAGACAACTTATCGCCAGAAATCTGGGAGTGGGGCTGATAAACCTCGAATTTGACAGGATAAAAAACCTGAGTCCTGAGGAGTTCTTCCTGAAATTGGAGGAGTTTGGCTGCAGGAAACTGTTTGCAGGTGAGGACTGGCACTTCGGCAGAGGAAGAAGCGGAGATATCACTACAGCGAGAGAACTGGGCAGAAAACTGGGAATCGAGGTAAGGGTGATCCCAATTAAAAAGATCAAAGATGAGAAGATAGGAACAAGCAAGGTCCGGGAACTCCTGAATAAAGGTAAACTGCCTGAAGCCAACTATCTGCTTGGCTTCAACTACTTCTGCATAGGAAGAGTTGTAGAAGGAAACAAATTGGGAAGAAAGATTGGATTTCCCACTCTGAATGTGAAGTGTGAGAAGGTAATTCCATTACCAGACGGAGTTTATGAGGTTGTTGTTACAATAGATGAAGAAAGTTTTAAGGGAATAGCGAATCTGGGGAAAAGACCAACGGTTAATAAGCTACCACGAAGAACACTGGAAATCCACGTACCTGACACCCGGCTCCCTGAACTCTACGGAAAAGAGATAAAAGTTGAATTTTTGCAGTTTTTAAGACCAGAAAAACGTTTTAATTCCATTGAAGAACTTAAAAACCAGATTAAATTAGATTTAGAAAATCTAAAACAATATTGGAGGAGTAAGGTTGGAAGAGCAAAAAGCAAGCTTTAAATCCGGATACGTTGCTATTCTGGGAAGACCAAACGTCGGTAAATCAACCCTTCTCAACAGTTTTCTCGGGACAAAAGTTGCAATAGTCACAGACAAGCCTCAAACAACAAGACACAGAATAGTTGGCGTTAAACATATGAAAGATGCTCAGATTGTTTTTCTTGATACTCCTGGAATCCACAAGGAGAAGTTTGAACTAAACCGTTATATGAACGAAATAGCCTTTGGCGTGATTCCAGATGCCGATGTTATCCTTTTCCTGATCGATGCAAGGGCTGGTCTAACAGAGGCTGATGGAAAGATACTTCAGAAGATAGGTGAGGAGAAGAGAAAAGATACAAAAGTAATAGTTGTAATTAACAAGATAGACGGTGTACCAAAAGAGGAGCTCCTTCCTTTAATCGAAGAGATTCATAAAACGTTCCCGTTTGTCAGCGACATAGTCCCAATCTCTGCTACAAGAGGAACAAATTTAGACAGATTACTTGATCTGATAGTCCAGTACCTCCCAGAGGGTCCAAAGTACTACGAAGACCACATGGTAACGGACATGCCCTTAGAGCAGTATGTGGCAGAAATAATCAGAGAAAAAATCATGCTCCTTACAAGGGAAGAGATTCCTCACGCAGTTACAGTTCAGGTTCTAAGCATTCAGCCTGGAGATAGGGATCCCAACATGCTGGTTATAGATGCCGACATAGTTGTAGAAAAGGATTCTCAGAAAGCTATTGTAATTGGAAAAGGTGGTCAGAGACTGAAAAAAATTGGTAAACTTGCAAGAGAGGAACTCGAACAACTCCTTGGCAAAAGGGTTTACCTGCGCCTGTGGGTTAAGGTTAAGGAAGGCTGGAGAGATAGAGCTGACCAGCTAAGAGGTCTTGGCTACTCTTATTAAGGAGAACGAAAATGAAAGATTCCCTATTAAAAGCTTTCTTTGTCTATGCTTATTCATTCGTGGTTGTTTTCATGTTCAACAGCCTTTTAATGGTGATCCTCATGAAACTGGGACTTGTTCCATTAATTGGAACAATTTTGAGCTACATAATAACCCCTGTTGCCTTATTCTTTGCTTACAAAATTTCTGTAAAGAAATTCCTTGGAATGCCAGTAGATGAGAAGCGAATTCCCAGAGCCTGGCTTTTCCAGTTCGTACCGTTCTTCATCATCTCACTGATACTGTTCTGGCTCTTAGGAGGGTTCATAAAACAACCCTCCTTAGCTGTGTTTATTTTCCTCAACTTAGAGCTCCTTGTAATTTACATAACCTTTAAACTCTCTGTAGAAAAAGTTCTTAAACCTGAGAGGTGATATGGACAATTTCCCTTACATAAGAGGAGCAGCATTTTATCTGTTTATCTATCTGTTTTTAGGATTGGTAAATTCAGGTATTGCATATTTTGGTGCAAAAGTTCTACACCTACCTCCAGTTATTCTCCTGGGACTCCTCATCCTTATAGCAATTTCTGTTCTCTACATGGGATTCAGACAATCAATACACCTGTTCTTCTCAAAAGAGGTTTCCGACTCAGACATCGTAAAAGCATGGATAGTTCAATTCCTGATTTTTCTGGTAATAGCTATTGGTATTGAATCTTTTCTTTCGAGAGTTATAGAAAGACAAAAGCTCTTTCAGGTCATTTCAGTTTTTATCAATTTCACTACATTTTTCTTCTCCTACTGGTTATCTGTGAAATTTTTCATTGGAAGAAAATTAGAGGAAGAGGCAAAAGGTGCGACTGGATAAACTACTTGCAGATGCCGGGTTTGGAACCCGTTCACAGGTTAAAAGATTGATAAGAAAAGGATTTGTTACAGTAAATGAAGAAGTTGTTAAAGACCCATCCTTTAACGTTAACCCTGAAGAAGATGAAGTCCTTGTCGACGGTGAGCTTGTTGAATATGAGAAGAATTACTACCTGATTCTCCACAAACCTGAAGGTTATATAACCTCAACGAAAGACAGACAGATGACAGTCATGGAGCTTGTTGCAGACATTCCAAGGTTTGAAAGGCTCTTTCCTGTTGGAAGACTGGATAAAGATGCAGAAGGGCTACTCCTTATAACAAACGATGGCGAGCTTGCCCACAGGTTAACTCATCCAAAGTGGAAAGTTCCCAAGGTCTATTACGTAGTAGTTGAAGGAGAACTCAAGGAAGAGGAACTGGAACCACTAAGAAAAGGGATGAAGTTCAAGGATTTTGAAACAAAACCTGCAAAGGTCAGAATTTTAAAGTCGGCAGAAAATGAATCGGAAGCTGAAATTGAAATCACAGAAGGTAAATACCATCAGGTAAAGAGAATGTTTGAGAAAATAGGTCATCCTGTAAAGTATTTGAGGAGAATAAAATTCAGGAATCTCGAGTTAGGCAATCTACCTGTCGGAGAATACAGGTCTCTAACAGAAGATGAGTTAAAAGAACTGAAAAAATCTGTAGGGCTTGAATAACTATTCTCTGTGCCAATCGTCTCCGAGCTCCCGAATGATTTCGAACTCTTTAACAAAACCACCACTCTTCAGGTAATCAACAGCCTTCAAGGCTTCATCGTAAAAGCCTGGAGCTATCCAGAGCTCTATCAGTCCCTTTTTCCTGTCTCTCGTTCTGACCGTCGCAACCTCGTGATACCATTCAAAAATAGCGTTTATGAAAGCTATATCCTTCACATCAACTTTACAGAGGAGGTTTCTTCCTTTAATCAACGGTCTTTTCATAATTCCATTCCCTCTATATACTTCTCTTCAAAGGTCTTATTTGTCGCAAGCTCAACCACATCAATTTCTCTTTTCAGCTCTCTAATCCTTTCTCTATGCTTCCTGCTTCCAAGAAGGAGTGCAGCTCCCTTCAGAGCTACATTTCCAGAAGGTTCAGCTTCAGGCATCTCTTCTGGAATCAATTTCACACCTTTAACACTTCTCCTATCTATATGGCTTCCAAAAGCTCCGCTGAAGAACAACCTCTGAGGAACGCCAGCTTCCTCAACAAGAACTGAAAGACCACCGTAAACAGCACCCTTGGCAAGGAGAAACTTTCTAATATCTTCCTGAGTAATAGCCACCAGAGTATCTCTGTCATCGTAGAGAACAAACGCTTTCTGTCCTTCAACTTCCCTGATATAACTGCCAATCAAAGGATTAAAATTCTCCTCAAATGTTCCTTCTCTGTTAATCACTCCAAAACTTTTAAGAAGGTAAATAACATCGAAGTAACCACTTGCACAGATCCCCTGAGGTTTTCCACCACCAATGACAAGATACCTGAATGCTCTGCCGTCAAAAAAGACCTTGTATATAGCCCCTTCAACAGCTCTCATCCCGGAGAAAAGTCCAACCCCCTCAAAAGCGGGACCGGCAGGAACAGAAGCAGCAACCTTTTCATTCCCTCTGCATATTCCCATTTCAGCGTTTGTCCCAAGGTCTGCTACCCCAAAATCTCTGTAACCCTCGCTTTCAAAGTAGAGGAGATTGGCAAGAAAGTCAGAACCGATAAAGTTCTTCAAAGGAGGCGGAACGTAGAAAACAGTATTTGAAAAATCAGAGATTCCAAGCTCTCTGCCTGTTATATAAGTTTCTTCTTCTCTTTCCAGTCTGAAAGGAAATCTTTCAAAACCAGCAACCGGAAGCCCCAATAAGAAGTGCTGCATTACAGGATTGGAAACAACGACAACTTCTTTGATTTCTTCTCCAAATTGCCTGAGAAGAAAAGAGATACTCTCAAGTAGTAATTCCCTCTCCTTTTCATAACTTTTCCTTGCCAGCTCAACTCTTGTAACAACGTCAGCACCAAAAGCAGACTGGAAATTCAGAGTCTTAAAACTTTCAACAAATTCACCGGTTGAAAGATCAAAAAGGGCTCCCTCAACTCCCGTTGTTCCGAGGTCAAGAGCAACACCAAAACCGGTTTGTGGATGGTCTATTTGAATCGAAGATAAAACTTCTCCTTTTGAAACAAGTCTTTCTTCAGAAATTTCAACTTCCCCTTTAAAAGGACCAAAGGTAAGACAGGCGAGCTCCTCTTTTCCATTAATCTTAACAATACACTTTCCGCAGATACCCCGCCCACCACAGTAGGCGGATTTCATAAATCCCTTTTCTCTGAGAACATGATAAAGAGTTTTATCTTCTGGAACTTCAATAAAGAGTTTCATTCCTGATCCAGTTTCAAACCGTGCGCTTTCAGGTAGCTTTTAAATCTTTCATAAATCTCTATAAGCCTTTCAGAGTAGTTTAGAGCAATTACTATGTTTTCTATTATCTCTTTCGTTTCCCACGGATACGTATGGGTCAGGAGATTTCTTAGCTCTCTAAGTCTCTTCCATTCTTCTGCAGATTCTAAAATCTCCAATTTTTCAAGCCGATTGAGTATGTCTATAAAAGGTTTATTTCTAACTTCTTCCCCCAAAAATTCAAGGGTAAGAGGGAATAGCTTTTCTCCCATAGAATCCTGCATTTTCGAAAATCTAAATATGAAGGAATCTATCGTCTCTACTTTTTCTAAATCTTTTAAGGTATCTTCCGAGAGCTCTCCCCAGCTTTTTATCTTTTCTTTAGAGTAAAGAAGTCTTTCCTTATGTTTTTCCAGTTCCTGCAAAACAAGTCTTATATCTTTCAAAGTTTTACTCCCTTCTCCTTAGCTTCTCTACAAATCAACTCCTGACAGCCCTTCGGTTTTACTATCACGTCTATCTTCTGATCACCTATGACATCTTTCAGCCTGACGAGATAATCCAGCTTTTTTTCTACAATATCCACAACCTCTGGAACCTCTATGTAAATATCTATATCCCCACCTTTAAGATTCGGATTCACCCTTGATCCAAACAACCAGACATCTGCTTCTTTACCAAAAACTTCAATTGCAAGTGCTTTTATAAAGTAAATCTCTTCTCTGCTTAATCTCATATTTTTAACTTAAATTCAATATATTGGAATCAACCAGTGGGAGTACTTATCATTTTCTCCCTTGACGATTGAGAAGTAAACCTCCTGAAGTCTCTTCGTAACCTTTCCTATCTCTCCATTTCCAATAACCACGTGATCAACCTGAACAACCGGAGCAACCTGGGCAGCTGTTCCCGTAAAGAAGACTTCATCGGCAATGTAAATTTCACTCCTTAAAATCGGTCTCTCTTCAACTTCAATACCAAGCTCATTCTTTGCGAGCTCGATAACAGCATTCCTCGTAATACCCTCAAGGATATTGCTGTGGGACGGAGGAGTAATGAGCTTTCCATTTCTAACAATAAAAAGGTTTTCTCCACTACCTTCAGCCACCGTTCCATCTGGATTGAGCATAATCGCCTCGTCGTAGCCGTTGAGAAGTGCCTCAGTTTTTGCAAAGGCACTGTTAACGTAGGCTCCTGCAACCTTACACCTTGCTGGAATCATAGTGTCGTTGATTCTATGAAATGAAGAAGTTTTAGCCTTTAAACCTTTTGAGAGATCCAGATAATCTCCAAGAGGCAGTGTATAAATCGCTATCTCTGTTCTATAACCGATAAGCTTTGGAGAGATTTTTAGATCCGCAAAGTAGGCAATTGGTCTAATGTATGTATCCTCTCTGTGTTGACACTTCCTTAAAAGCTCCACAGTTATATAGGTGAGTTCATCGGCATTTTTTTCAACCTGAAGGTTCAGAATTTTACAGTTCTTCAACATCCTTTCGTAGTGTTCTTTAAAGAAAAGTCCAAAAAGCTGTTGCTTTTCCTCATTCCAGTAAGCTCTGATTCCTTCAAATACAGCAGTTCCGTAGTGAAAGGAGTTTGTCTGAATATTTATGTTAGCTTCCTCTATTGGAACAAATTTACCTTCAAAGTAGGCATATCTCTTTTCCATTAAACTCCTCCTTCCGTCTATTCTTCTATGACTTTTTTAACTTTAAACGCGAAATAAGTAAAAAGTATTCCGAGATAAATGACAACAAACAGAGCAAACAGGAATTTTAAATCCATTTTTCAATCTCCCCTATAGCTTTTCTGACCTCTAAAACAAGCCAGACAATCAGGAAAATCCAAATGGTATCAATCCATACACCCAACACCAACAGTGGAATGGAAATAAGGTAATTCAGCTTGAACAGTAAACCTGCTATACCTCCTGTCGTAGCAATTGCAAAAGCAGAAACTACCTTTATTAACTCAGTATAAAATTTCACTTTCTCTTTTAACGCTTCAATTCCGTAGTTTTCCACCTACATTTCTCCTACGGTAGCAGACAACTCCCAATCCTGCAACTATCATTATAATACTTATCACCTGATTGTTACTTAAGAAGCCTAAAATATCCTTTGGGGTTGCCCTCCAGAACTCAATGAGAAACCTGAAGATACCGTAGAGAACGAGATAAAATCCAAAAATCTCTCCAGCAGCCTTTCTCCTGCGGTAGAGAAGATAGAGAATTCCAGCAATTAGAAAGTTGGCAACAGAAGATATCGGCTGGGTCGGACACAGGGGAATTCCTAAGGGAGCAGCCGAGTGGGGATCATGAAACGTAATTGCAAATGGAGCATGACACTCCTTTCCATAGCAACAGCCCGCCATGGTGCAGCCAATCCTTCCAGATCCAAGCCCAACAGAGAGTGGAATTGAAACGATATCCGCAAACTTCCAGACAGGTATTTCCCTCTTCTTCACAAAGTAGAGAGCTGTCAGAGCTCCAAAAATCACTCCTCCATACCAGACAAGTCCCCCTTCCCAGAAGTAGAAAACTCTGTACCATGGATTGAGATATTCGGGATTGTAAATAAAGAAGAAAACTCTTGCGCCCACTATACCTGCTACAACAGACCAGAAAGCTGTATCCGCAACGTCCTTTTTCGGAATTCCCTCTTTTTCTGCCAATTTCATCAGTATAAGAGAACCGAAGAAAATACCTATAGCAACCATAACACCGTAGGTGTAAATCGTTATCGGACCAATTTTGAACAGTATCGGGTGCACTTAGAACCTCCTTAGCCTTTGATAACCTCTACAAATTTGTCCTTCGTAGCAAATAGGACTACCATATAAATAGAAGCAGCCAGCAGGATAGTGAATAATACTGCCATTGCCTTAAAAAGAAAAGAGCCAATTGAGAAATAAACAAAGGTACCAGCTACGGAAATGACTGCAACGGGAATAGAGTAAATGGCGTAGCTTACTGCACTAGAGATTATTTCCTTTGCAATTACCAATCTAAATTTCCTTTCAAGACCCTTCACAAGAATAGAGACGTTGAGAAAAGATGTCAGGCTTGTTCCAAGAGCCAACCCGACAACTCCAAGTCTCAGAACAAAGCACAACAGGAGGTTTACAAACAGATTGAAAATCAATGTATAGGCTGAAACAACAACCGGAAACCTATACTCGTCCAGGGAGTAATACGCGTTTGTAATAATTTTTTCTAAAGAAAAAAAGTAGAGTCCAGCAGAATAGCCGACAAGAACTCCATAAGTGGAGTTAAGGGCACTTTCGGTAAACTTTCCGTGGTTAAAAACAAGGTCAACCATCGGTTTCCCAAAGAAGATCAGTCCGAAAGTCGCTGGAATGATAATCGCAGAACAGAGGAAAATTCCGTTTACCAATTCTTTCCTATGCTTCTTTCCATCATTAGAACGTTTTGCAAGTCTTGGAAGAAGAACCTGAGAAAGACCAATGGCAAACATTCCTAAGGGAAGCTGAACAAATCTGTTGGCATAGTACAGGCAGGAGATAGATCCTGTCTTCAGGAAAGAAGCTAAGACTGTATCTATAAGCATAGAAAACTGCCTTACGGCAAATCCAAATATTCCAGGAATAATATTTTTCAGGGTTTTCTTGACATCTTCTGTAACTTCAAATCTGGGCTTCACCAGAAAGTTGAATTTCTTGAGAAAAACAAGCTGGAGAAGAACCTGGAGCACTCCACCAACTACTACTCCAAGTGCAAGGGATTCGATTGAAAGCTTTCCTGAAAGAGAAACTGCAGAGATAATAATTGCTAAGTTAAAGAGAGCAGTTGAAAAGGCAGGAGCGAAGAAGTGTTCAAAACCGTTGAGAATTCCACCATAAAAAGCAACGAGACTGACAAAGAAAATGTAAGGAAACATCTCTCTGAGTAGTTTTACTGAAATATCAAAGTACTCTCCTGAAATCCCGGGAGCTACAACCTTCACTATCACAGGAGCTGCTATTTCACCTATTAAAACCGTTAAAATTAGTGAGAAAAGGAGAATAGAGAAAAACTTCTCAGCGAAAAGTCTTGCCTCATAAGTGGATTCTTTTAGCTTTTTAGCAAAGGCAGGGGTAAAGGCAGAACTAAATGCACCTTCCGCAAAAATTCTTCTCAAAAGATTCGGAATTCTGAAAGCAATGAAGAATGCATCTGTTAGAGCTCCTGCGCCAAAAAAAGCAGCAATAGTTATATCTCTAATAAGCCCTAAAACTCTGCTGCAAAATATGGAAATTGATACAATTAAAGTTGACCTGAAGACAGATTTCGACATAATATTAGGAATTGTACATAGGCAATAGGCAATAGGCAATAGGATTGCCTTTCGCCTCTAACTGGTGGTGGATGATGAAAGTTTGTATTATCGGTGCCGGTGTTGTTGGGAGCTATCTCGCAAAGAAACTCTCAAAAGAGGATTACGAAATAGCCATTGTGGACACAGACAGTAGCAAAATAGAACAACTAACCTACAGCTACGACATCCTTGGGATAAACTGCAGTGCTCTCGAGATAAACTGTCTGAAAGAGGTTGAAAACTTCGATTTATTTGTAATTGTCACTGAAAGTGATGAGAAAAACATTGCAATAGCAGTTCTTCTTAAATCTCTTTTCCAGAAAAAGAACATTATTATTCGTGTCAGCAATAAGGCATTTTCTTCTCCACCGGTCAGGGAATTTCTTCAGTGTGAAACTGTCAACGTTCTATCAGAGACAATTCACACAGTCCTTTCTATCATCAAATATCCATTTGCTCTTTCTACAGTAAGACTGGAAAACGATGGGATTTTGTTCTTCAAGTATCTTGTAGGTGTGGAAGACTTCCTTGCAGGAAAACAGATTTCTGAGCTGAGGGATATAAGAGACCGGGTAGAGTTCACAATTGTTGCAATTGAAAGAGAAAATGAGGTAATCATACCCACAGGAAAAACTTTTATATACCCGGAAGATAAAATTCACATAGCAACAAAAGAAGAAAAAATTTATGAGTTAGTAGAAGCTCTGGAAATAAAGCTTTCTCCCCCAAAACTTGTGTTCGTTCTTGGTTATTCAAAGGTTACCGAGGAACTTCTGAGGAAACTCTCAGAGATAAAAGAACTAAAAGTCAAATTCCTCTCTCCCGACAAAAGAATATGTGAAACAATTTCCGGTAACTTTCCAGATGTATCGGTCTTTCACGGAGAACTTACAGATGTAGAGCTCTTAAAATCCGAGAACATCGGCAATGCAGATCTGACAATATCACTTACAGAAGACGAGGAAACAAACATACTCTCCGCCATTCTGGCTAAAAGGCTTGGAGCGAAGAAAGCCTGTTCACTGGTTATTCATCCAGAGTATGAAAAAATAGTAGAATCGATCGGTATAGATGTCCCGTTAATGCCACGAAAACTAATAGCTTCCAAAGTCTATAGAAGTTTAAGCAAAAGAGGAATTCTGGAACTTCTGGAACTTTCCGAAAATATAGATATAGTGGAATTCAGTATCCCTCCCAAACTTTCCGGGAAAAAAGTCTCCGAACTTGGGAACAAAATCTGCAACCTTATAGTTGCAGTCAAGAGAGGAGAAAAAGTCTTCCTTGCCAGAGGAGACACAGAACTTAAGAAGAATGACACAATCATCTGTATAGAGAAAAGGAAATGAGATTAATAGCAGTTTTCAGGTACGTTTCCATACTGCTCTTTATACTATCGCTCTCATTCCTCTTTCCCGCTGTCTATTCCCTTTATGAAAAAGATGGTCTCTTTATGGACTACATGTATCCACTCATACTCTCATTTGCACTTCTTCTCATAGGTCTCCAGATTAAGAGTAAGGAACTAAACATCAAGGAATCAATTCTCACAGTGGTTTTAGTCTGGTTTTTATTCCCCGCCCTTTCCGCCCTCTTCTATATCGAATCTGGTGCAATACACAGCTTTGCTGACGCCTACTTTGAATCGGTATCTGGCTTCACAACAACAGGAGCATCAATACTTACAGATATTGAAAGTCTGCCGAAAAGTGTTCTCCTCTGGAGATCCACAACCCACTGGATAGGGGGAATCGGATTTGTTGTCTTTGCTCTCTCCATTCTTCCTGTTTTCGGTGCAGGTGGAGCTCAACTTATGAGGTTTGAAGCCTCAAAAGCGGTGGAAGAAAAGGTATTGCCAAAAGTAAAGGAAGTAGCAAGAGCCATTCTTATTGTTTATCTCATCCTGACAGTTCTCGAAATTATCCTGCTTCTATTCTCAGGTTTGAACCTCTACGAAGCAGTAAACCACACATTTGCCACAGTCGCAACAGGAGGATTCTCCACAAAGAATGCAAGTGCCGGAGCTTTTCACTCATT
>OFBV01000068.1_pt1 | contig 16741 bp, 17 predicted proteins | sample 1520691 | NCBI WGS metagenome assembly OFBV01 (sample SAMEA3696450, study PRJEB22514) | metagenome | biome: water; feature: marine; material: hydrothermal vent | place: Pacific Ocean | collected 2014-08-16 | depth 1514 m | reverse complement strand
AATTAGTATGTCCACGCGTGGCAATCATTAAAAGTACCATGATAAACACAGCAAATAGTGTTCTGGTTTTATTGATTTGATCTGTCATTTGAAATCCTGTTAATTCAAAGTTAATAGTTTTATTATAGCAGAGGCTGTTAACTGTAAAAAACCCAGATAGAGCCTGGGTTTATAAATTAAAACAAATATTAGAATCGATATTCTATGCCAGCTTTAATATTTCTAGTAAACCCAGAGGGGTAAATCACATTGTCTCTTAACCATGAACCGTGTTTATTTTCAAATAAATTTTCTATATTTAAAGTTAAGTCTATATTTTTATCGTATTGATATAAGTAATTTACATTAGTAGAGTTAAATGCCTTTTGCTTTTGTGTTGCACTATTTGTAAAGTCTTCACTTGAATAAGCATCACTACGATACTTGTGTATTAGTTTTATTTTTGATTTTTTATTTATTTTTTTATCCAATGAAAGGGTTATGTTGTGCTTTGAAACCATTGGCAGGTTTTTTCCATTGTATGCGCCAGATTCTTCATTTTCACTGTCAATTTTTGCTACTGTATAAGTGTAGTTAATATTTGTCAATAAGTCAGGATCTATCTGTTGAGAATGTTGAAGTTCTAAGCCGTATTTATGAGATTTATCAAGATTTGTGTTCTTGAAGCAAAATTTACAATAGTAAAGTTCATTTTTTAGATTTGATCTAAATAATGTAAGTTTCGTTTTAGTGGATTCTGTTAAATGGTTAATGCCAATATTGAGAGTTTTAATTTTAGCAGTATCCATAAAATCATTAAAAGTTACATCAATGACAGCATAAGGAGGGCTTGAGTCGTATGTTGTGCTAAAAAAATTATCAATACTAGGAACTTGAAATGCATTGTTATAATTTGAAAATACAGAGGTTGATTTATTTAATTGTGAGTTAATTCCAATGTTAAATGCATTTATAGATTCACTAGCATTACGTACAGTTCCAGAATTTGGTGTGTAGTTGTAGTCAACACTTTCCCTTCTTGCGCCAATGGTATAAGTGCTATCGTCTAATTTGTAATCAGCCTTTAAAAAGACTCCTGAATTGTATTTTGATGTCAAGTTTGATGGGGCGATTCTTTTGCCATTAAATGAAGTTCTGCCTCCATTTATTTTTATATTATCTTTGAGATATGTAAATAAAACATCCCTGATTTTGTAATCATAATCATTACTTGAAAAAGTGGTTATATTTTTTGTTTCATTTGAAGATTTAACAGAGACTTGTAGCTTGTCAGTTAATTTATGCTTAATATTTAAACTCTTAATTGTTGATTTATTTATTATATGGCTGTAATCATATCCGCTTAGATTTTGAGATGGGTTTTCATTAAATGCTGCCAGAGTCATCCAATTTGGATATCTGTTATCTATTGTATTATCTTCTAGATTTAATGTAATTTTAGTATTATTATTTACAACATAACCAGCTTTAAATGTTTTATTATCTTGTTTACCCCAATCCTTATTTCCGGTTGAGTCGGCTACACCATACCCACCTTGTTTTGTATTGCTAACTACAGCGGAAAGTGTTAGATTATCCTTGCTTGTATTTGCTTGAATGTTAGATTGTTGAAAGCCGTAATTGCCTTTTGAAAAAGTAAAAACGGAATCATTGGATTTTTTTGTATATATATGTATTGTTCCAGCCATAGCCCCATCACCGTATACAACTGAGCCACTGCCTTTTGTAATTTCAATTTTTTCAATATTGTTAATTGGTAAAGAGCTTAAAGAGGCGGCTACACTATCAACATTATTAAGCCTCCTTCCATCTAAAATTACCACAATAGATTCAAAACCTTTGTCAAGGCCAAAGCCCCTTATATCGATTTTTTGAGTAAATCTATCTCCAGAATTTGGAGAAATTGTCACAGAGGTGTTTTGACTTAAAAAATCATATAGATTGCTTGAGTTTGATTTTTTAATATCTTTTTCTGTGTAGATTTCAGATGCAAAAGTTGCTTTAGTATCTAGGTCGTTAAAGTGATTAGCGTCTACTTTAACAGGATTTAGATAAATAGGAATAGGGCCTAATACCGCATTGGTTGCTGTAGTAAAAATTAGAGCAGAAACTGCAGCTGCTAAAGAAAGTTTTTTAATATTCATGATTGCTCCGTTAAATCATTAACGAGTGAGAGCAGATATTGCACAGATATGCATCAATCTAACTCACCACCCATCGTAGTTGTTAATTTGTTATTTGAATATGTATCGGACTTTACCGTTGCGAGGGCAGTGTTAGAATTTAACTAACTTCCAGTGATTCAAAACTGTAACTATTATACTTTTGATAAGCATGATACGGAGTATTAAATAGCTATTCTCAGGTAAAATCTTTGATTTTTATATAATTAAGTAGGAGTGAGTGAAGATGAGTCAGGTTTACAATTTTAGTGCCGGCCCTGCCATGCTACCAGCGCAGGTGACAAAACTAATGCAAGAAGAATTACTAGAGTATGGCAATGCCAAAGCATCAGTGATGGAAATTTCTCACCGTGGTGCTGATTTTATGGCGATGGCGCAAAAATCTGAGCAAGACCTTAGAGACTTAATGAACATCCCTGATAACTATAAAGTTTTGTTTTTGCAAGGTGGTGCTTCAGCGCAGTTTTCAATGGTGCCAATTAACTTACTTCGCGGCAAAACCAAAGCAAATTATGCACATACTGGTCACTGGTCGAAGAAGGCGATTGCCGAAGGTCAGCGTTACTGCGATGTCAACATTTGCACAGATAGCTCGGGTAATAAATACACCAATATTGATGATTTTTCAAACTGGAATATTGACCCTGATGGCGCCTATTTACATTACACACCAAACGAGACTATTGCTGGCTTAGAATTTGACTATGTGCCTGAAGTGGATATGCCATTAGTGGCCGATATGTCTTCAACGATCTTATCGCGTGAGATTGATGTATCAAAATACGGTGTGATCTATGCAGGTGCACAAAAGAACATTAGTATTTCTGGTTTAACGATTGTTATCGTTAGAGAAGATTTGATTGGTAATGTGGTGGCAAATCAGCCGATTTTATTTGATTATACAACTCAAGTAAATAACGATTCGATGTACAACACGCCAGCAACTTACCCATGGTATGTGGCGGGTCGTGTGTTTGAATGGTTAAAAGAGCAGGGCGGTTTGAGCGCAATGGCTAAGACTAATGAAACTAAAGCTAAAACGCTTTATGATGCGATTGATAACTCTGATTTTTATTCAAATCCAGTGGCTGTAAAATATCGTTCATGGATGAATGTGCCGTTTTTATTAGCCAATGAGGATCTGAATGGTTTGTTTTTAGAAAAAGCAGCAGAGCGTGATTTGATCACACTCAAAGGCCATCGCTCAGTGGGCGGTATGCGCGCTAGTATTTACAATGCAATGCCTCAAGAAGGTATTGATTCATTGGTTAGTTTTATGAAAGATTTTGAAAAGGAAAATGCATAATGATTAAGGTACAAACACTCAATAATATTTCACCGATTGGTTTAGAAAAATTACCTAGAGAGGGCTACGAAGTGGCTTCTGAAGTTACTAATCCTGATGCAATTTTGGTTCGTAGTGCGAAAATGCATGATATGGAAATTGGCGATAATTTAAAGGCTGTTGGCCGTGCAGGCGCAGGTGTTAACAATATTCCACTGGATAAAATGAGTGACAAAGGTGTGGTGGTGTTTAATGCACCAGGTGCCAACGCCAACGCAGTAAAAGAGCTAGTGATTAGTTCAATGTTGTTGTCTAGTCGTAACATTTGCCAAGCTTGGAATTATGTTAATGGCTTACCGCTTGATAACTTAAAAACTGCGATTGAAAATGGCAAGAAGAATTATGCTGGTTCAGAATTACCAGGTAAGACACTCGGCATTGTTGGCCTAGGTGCGATTGGTGTACAAATTGCCAATGCGGCACACGCACTTGGTATGAAAGTTATCGGCTTTGATCCAAGCATTACCATCAAGAGTGCGTGGAAATTATCAGCAGATGTTGAACAGGCGCTCAGTATTGATGAATTATTTTCACAAAGTGATTTTGTTTCATTTCACGTGCCGTTAGTAGAAGGCACTAAGAATCTATTAAACGAAGAGCGTATTGCTTTATTACCAGAAGGTGCAACGATTCTTAATTTTGCACGCGATGGTATTGTTGACGAAGATGCATTAATCACTGCACTTGAAGCCGGCAAAGTTAAATACTACGTAACGGACTTCCCAATTGATGATAAGAAGAACCATGAGCGCGTTATTGCACTACCTCACTTAGGTGCATCAACAGCTGAAGCGGAAGACAACTGCGCAATTATGGTGGCAAACCAGATTAAAGATTACCTTGAAAATGGCAATATTTTAAACTCGGTAAATTTCCCAGAAGCAAAAATGCCAAGAGCAGGTAAAGAGCGTTTAGCAATTACGCATAAAAATATCCCTAATATGGTGGGTCAAATTTCAACAGCAGTTGCTGATGCTGATGCAAATATTGTTGATATGTTGAATAAATCAAGAGATGATGTTGCCTATACTTTAATCGACCTAGAGAGCGAAATTTCTGATACAGTAATCGATAATTTAAAACAGATTGAAGGCATCTTAACAGTAAGAGGTCTTTAACCATAAAGATGGCTAAAAAAACACTGGATGAACTGAGAATTGAAATTGATGCGCTGGATAAAGAGATTCAGTCGCTAATCGGTGCACGTGCTGAACTAGCATCGGCTGTAGCTGAAGTTAAAAAAGCCTCAGAAGATCAAAGTGTTTTTTACCGTCCTGAGCGTGAAGCTCAAGTGTTACGTAAGATTATTGATCGTAACGATAATTTGCTTAAAGATAAAGATATGGCACACATTTTCCGTGAGATTATGTCTGCCTGTTTAGCATTAGAACAACCTCTTAATATTGCTTATTTGGGACCTGAAGGAACCTTCACACAAGAAGCGGCCCTAAAGCATTTCGGCCATGCAGTATCGACACTCGATTGCGGTAGTATTGATGAGATTTTCCATCAAGTTGAAAAAGGCAATGCGCATTATGGCGTTGTACCGATTGAAAACTCTTCAAATGGTGTAATTGGTGGTACCGTTGACATGTTGTATTCTCAAGGTTTAAAGATTTGTGGTGAGGTTGAGATTTCAATCCAACATCAATTAATGATGGCGGATCAAGCACAAGAGATTAAGGCGATTTATGCGCATCAACAAGCGCTTGATCAGTGCCAGCGTTGGCTGAGTAATCATTATCCAAATGCTGAGCTCAAGCCAGTGGCATCCAATGCCTTAGCGGCACGAATTGTCAAAGATGAGCCACATGCAGCAGCGATTGCATCGGAGGCAGCTTTAAGCCTGTACGTATTGGAGCGAGTAGCTAAAAATATTGAAGACAAAACTGGCAATGTCACACGCTTCTTAGTGTTAGCTAATGAAGAAGTTGCACCTTCAGGTAAAGACAAAACATCAATTTTAGTGGTTACTAAACATGAGTCTGGCGCTTTGTTAGATTTGCTTGCGCCTTTCAAAGAGCAAGATATTAATATCTTGCAATTGGCACGCCATCCAATTCCTGGGGTGAAATGGGAATATTTGTTTCTGATTGATATTGAAGGCCATCAACAAGAAACACAAGTGCAAACTGCATTAGAAAAAGTTGCCGACACAGTGTTGAAAGTTGATATTTTAGGGTCGTACCCAGTCGCTGTTTTATGAGTGTTTGTGAGTCTATTCTTTCCCTGAGTCCGTATCAGGGAGGCAAGCCCATTAGTGAGTTACAGCGTGAGCTGGGTTTGGATCATGTGGTTAAACTTGCCAGCAATGAAAACCCTTTGGGCCCAGGGCCTAAGGCGTTAGAAGCGATACAAAAAGCCAGCAGTGAAATTAGCCGATATCCAGATGGTAATGGCTTTGAGCTTAAACGAGCGATCGCTGAGCATTTGTCAGTGATAGCTGATGGCATTACCTTAGGCAATGGTTCAAATGATATTTTAGAATTAGTGGCTAGAGCTTACGTATGTCAGGCAGAAGATGAGGTGGTTTTTTCACAATATGCTTTTGTGGTTTACCCATTAGTTACTCAGGCCTTAGGTGCAACAGCAGTTGTAACACCTGCTAATGATTTTGGCCATGATTTGGATGCAATGCTTGCATCAATTACGGATAATACAAAGCTAATTTTTGTTGCGAACCCGAACAACCCAACAGGAACATTGCTGAGTGATGATGCGATTTATGCCTTTTTATCTAAGGTACCAAGCTCGGTTATTGTGGTGCTAGATCAAGCTTATATTGAGTATTTAGATACTACTGATTTATCGATTGGATGGCTAAATGAGTTTGATAATTTAATTATTACCCGTACATTTTCTAAAGCCTATGGTTTGGCTGGTTTGAGAGTGGGTTATTCTATTTCTAACCCTGAAATTGCAGATTATTTAAATCGTATTCGTCAGCCGTTTAATGTAAATCATATTGCACAAAGTGCTGCGACAGCTGCTATTTTTGATGAGGCATTTTTGGTTAGATCAGTGATTGCAAATAAAAATGGTTTATTGCAACTTTCGCAAGGGTTCAAACGTTTAGGTCTGTCTTACATCCCATCACATGCAAATTTTATCGCAGTGAAAGTGACAGATACTGGGGTGACTTATCAAAAATTATTAGAGAAAGGCTTTATTGTTCGTCCTGTTGAAATGCAAGGCTACTTGCGAGTTTCAGTTGGTACTCGAAACGAGAATGAAACATTTCTTGATGCGTTAAAATCAGTCTTATGATAGATAAAATTTGCATTATTGGTGTTGGACTCATTGGTGGCTCGTTTGCTGCAGGATTAAAACAAGCCAATCAAGTACAAACTATTGTTGGTTTTGGTCGTCATGAAGACAGCTTGATTAAAGCCAAATCACTTGGCATTATTGATGAGTATAGCTTGGATATTGCCACTGCATTACAAAATGTAGATATGGTATTAATCGCTACACCTGTGGATAGCTTTGGCGCCGTTTTAGGGCTTATCAAACCACATGTTACTGACGCAGTAATCATTTCCGATGTGGGCAGTACCAAGGGTAGTGTGATTGATATTGCGAAACAAGTATTTGGTAAAGTCCCCACAAGATTTATTCCTGCACACCCAATTGCAGGCAAAGAAAAAAGCGGTGTAGAAGCTAGTGATGGTACATTATTTGATAATAAACGCGTTATTCTCACGCCCGAAGACAATGCTGACGTACAAGCAATAGAAGCGGTGTCTGAATTATGGCAAACATTAGGAGCACGAGTAGAAACAATGACACATCAAAAACATGACGATTTATTAGCAATGACTTCGCATTTACCGCATATGCTGGCTTTTGGATTAATGAACTATTTGGTTACCAATAATCCTGATGCGTGTGATTATGCAGCAGGCGGATTTAAAGATTTTTCACGTATTGCCTCATCTGATGCTGTTATGTGGCGTGACATCTGCCTTAATAATTCTACAGATATTGTGAAGCATATTAAGGGTTACCAACAAGCACTAGACGGGTTGTCAAACTTGATTGAAAACAATCAATCAGAAGCGTTGGAAAAGTTATTTGTAGAGGCTAAATCTGCACGAGATGATTGGATTAAAGATTAATTAAAAAGTATATGAGTAAATTTATTGCCCAACCGGCACATTCATTATCAGGTCAATTAAAAGTACCAGGTGACAAATCAATTTCCCATCGTTCCATTATGTTGGGTTCGCTTGCTAAAGGCGTTACCAAAGTCACTGGTTTTTTAGAAGGTGAAGATGCACTGTCTACTTTAAAAGCGTTTCAAGCCATGGGTGTTGAAATTGAGCGTGAAGGCGATAATGTGACGATTCATGGTGTTGGTATCAATGGCTTAAAAAAACCTTCGAAACCGCTTGATTTGGGAAATTCTGGCACTTCTATTCGACTTATGTCAGGTATCTTGGCCGCACAAGATTTTGATTGTGAATTAATTGGCGATGAGTCGTTGTCAAAGCGTCCAATGGGACGTGTGATTAACCCACTCACTGAGATGGGTGCATTAATTGATAGTGATGATGGTAAACCACCACTTAAGATTAAAGGCGGACAACAACTCAAAGGCATTCATTACGATCTTCCTGTGGCATCTGCGCAAGTGAAATCATGTGTGTTGTTAGCGGGTTTGTATGCACAGGGCGATACCTGTGTGACTGAGCCAGCACCCACACGTGACCATACTGAGCGCATGCTAAAAGGCTTGGGCTATGATGTGCGTGTGAATAATAATCAAATGTGTTTAACCGGTGGTGGAGAATTAACAGCCACTGAGATTCAAGTCCCAAGTGATATATCTTCTTCTGCTTTCTTTATGGTAGCAGCTGCTATTGCGCCACAGGCTGATGTAACTTTAACCGGTGTTAATGTTAATCCAACCCGTACCGGTGTGATTGATATTCTTAAACTCATGGGCGCTAATCTAACCCTGTCAAATGAGCGTGAAATTGGCGGTGAGTTATTGGCCGATATACGTATTCAATCATCAGAATTAAAAGGTATCCATATTCCAGAATCATTAGTACCACTAGCAATTGATGAGTTTCCAGCGGTATTTATTGCAGCAAGTTGTGCACAGGGCGAAACAATATTAACGGGCGCAAGAGAGCTTAGAGTAAAGGAGTCTGACCGTATTCAAGTAATGGCAGACGGACTAACTATCTTGGGCATTGAAAACGAAGTGTTAGAAGACGGCATTAAGATTCAAGGTGGTGTTTTTCAAAAACCAACAGCAATAATCAAGTCACACCATGATCATCGGATTTCGATGTCGTTTGCTGTGGCATCTTTACGATGCGAACACGCAATCGAAATTGATGGTGTGGATAATGTTATGACCTCGTTTCCTAACTTTGTCGCACTAGCTAATAGTGCCGGCATGGATATCGTGGAAGTTTAAACAAATAGCTGTAAGACATTAAAAAAGGCGCTCAATGAGCGCCTTTTTAGTTTTTAAGGATGAGTGCTTAGTAGCCACCCTTACGTTTTGTTTCAGGTAGGCCTGCAATTTTACCTGCTTGCTTAGCAGGGCCTTTAGGGAATAGAGTGTATAGTTCTTTAGTGGTTAATTTACCTTCCCAATCAGCTTTTAAACCTTTAACCATATTGCGTTCGTTAGGTTGATTGGCATTGTTGTTGATATATTCTTCACGTAAGAAATTCATCAATTTGAAGCTATCTTCAGTTAAGTTAACACCTTCTTCTTCTGCAAGTTCTGCAGCGATATCTTCATTCCATGCGTTTAAGTCAACCAAGTAACCGTGAGCGTCTCTTTCTAAATCAGCTAATGCCATTTAACTTTCTCCAATGTAAATAATAATAAAAAGAAATTATTATATAATAACTTTTTTATTATTTTCCTTTATTTAATTATGACTATTGAAAATGCATCACCTTTCTTTGCGTGGGACGTCTCTTCTTATCTAGCATTATTTCTAATTATTGCCTTTATCATTGTTTTTGTTGATACTTTATTTGAAAAAAAATCAACTGAATCAATAGAAACGCCTAAAAATAAATCCTTTATTAGTAAGTGGTTTTATTTTGTTTGTTTTTTAAGGTTTAACAAGTCAGAAAAATATTTAAACCGACCTAAGCTAGTGCAATGGTCCGCTGAATTCTACCCTGTTTTATTGTTGGTATTTTTGCTCAGGGGTTTTATGGTTGAACCCTTTAGAATTCCATCAAACTCAATGATGCCAACCTTACTAACCGGTGATTTTATTTTGGTCAGTAAGTTTGATTACGGCATTAGTTTGCCAGTGCTTAATAAAAAAATCGTAGAATTTAAAAAACCAGAACGAGGTGATGTCATTGTCTTTAGATATCCAAATTATGAAAAAAATTCAGATTACAAAGGCGCTGATTTTATTAAGCGTGTTGTAGGTCTTCCAGGAGACGTTATTAGTTATTCATCAGATCATTTGCGTGTTAACGATGAAAAGATTGCTTATCAAGACTTGGGTCTTTATCAAGGTGTTGAGTCAGGTGTAAAAATGACAGGGTTTAAGCATAAACGTGAATTATTAGATAATAATCCGCATGATATATTGCTAGATCCAAAAGGGCATTCTCAAGTCGCTCCTAAGTTAAAGGTTCCAGACGGACATTATTTCGTCATGGGTGATAACCGTGCCCGTAGTAGTGATTCTCGTTTCTGGGGGTTTGTTCCAGAAGAGTATATTATTGGTAAAGCTTTTGGTATTTGGATGCACTATGATGACTCTTTAAAATTAGATCGAGTCGGAGGATTTGACTAGCGATTTACAGCAGTCATCTGGAATGGTTAGCGACATAAAGCAATCCTCTGGAAGGGCTAGCGATAAACAGCAGTCATCTGGGATGACTAAAGCGCTTAATTGATGTGTTTGAGAATATTATCAAGCTCATCAGAAGATGAGTAATGAATAATAATTTTACCTTTGTTATTGTTTTGTTTGATTTCAGTTTTTGAATCTAGTGTCTTACTTAGAGATTGCATCAGTGATGTGATGTGCGGATCCACTTCGGTGGATTTTTTAGGTTTTGGATTTAATACACGCTTGACCAGCTCTTCCGTTTGACGAACCGATAAAGAGCGTTGAATAACTTGATTAGCAACATCGAATTGTTTATCTTCTTTAAGTGATAATAATGCACGCGCATGACCCATTTCTATCTTGCCACTTCCTAGCAGATCTTTAACAGACTCATTGAGTTGTAATAAACGAATCAAATTACTCACTGCAGAGCGAGAACGACCCACAACATGTGAAATTTCTTCGTGTGTCATTTTAAAATCTTCAATCAATTTCTGTAGTGCTCTTGCCTCTTCAAGTGGTGTTAATGACTCACGTTGAATGTTTTCAATAAGACCAATCGCTAAGGCGACTTGATCATCAATTTCACGAACAATAGCAGGGACTTCGTCTAAGCCTGCAATTTTGGCTGCACGCCAGCGCCTTTCACCAGCAATAATTTCGTATTTATCATAAGTGACTTTACGAACAACCAGTGGTTGAATAACACCCTGGGAAGTGATTGAATCAGCAAGCTCATTTAGTGTGTCAGGGTCAATATCGTCTCTAGGCTGAAATTTTCCACGCTGTAGTGCATCAACACTTAATAATTTAAGGTTGTGACCAGAGTTAGATTGATTGTCCGCAGAAGAGACTTGCCCTAGTAATATATCTAATCCACGTCCTAATTTTGAAATTTTTGCCATTTTAATTTATCGATGTTTTTCTAATTACTTCACTTGCTAGTGAGACATATGAAATTGCCCCTTTAGATGATCTGGCGTAGTTAATTGCCGCCTGACCGAAGCTTGGTGCTTCAGCCAATTTTACATTTCTAGGGATGATTGTTTTAAATACTTTGTGTGAAAAATACTGCAACAATTGAATTGACACTTCGTTAGATAAATTATTACGTGTATCAAACATAGTGCGAACGATGCCAGTAATATCTAAGTCAGGATTAGTAGTGGCTTGAATTTTTTCAATGGTTTGTATTAGCGCAGTCAAACCTTCTAACGCATAGTATTCACATTGCATTGGGATGATAATACCATTAGATGCGGTAAAGGCATTGATCGTAAGCATGTTAAGTGAAGGCGGGCAATCGATTACCACGTAATCGTATTTATCCTCTACTTTGGCAATGGCTTGTTTTAATTTGTATTCAGATTTTTCACGCTGAAGTAGAGCGATTTCCGCTGCAATTAAATCGGTGTTAGAGGGTAGTATATCAATCTCAACGCCAGGGGCATGCACCGTTGCTTCACCAATAGTGCATTCATCTAATAGCAGTTCACAAACTGAATTTTCTAAACTGTATTTATCAACACCACAACCCATTGTGGCATTGCCCTGAGGGTCGATATCAATCAGTAACACACGTTTTTTAATGGCTTTTAAAGCGGCACTCAAATTAACAGCAGTGGTGGTTTTACCCACACCACCTTTTTGATTCGCAACTGAAAGAACAACAGCCATCAATTATTTACCCAAAACTGTCAATGCTTTAAGTAGATTAGTCGCTTCGTGCACAAAGTAATCTTTTTTAAGTTTCTTAATGACTTTTTTATCTTCTTCAGATTTTTTATCTTCTTGCGCGGTGATAATTTCTTCATCAGATAATTGAGAAGGATCTTCAACTTCCAGGTGGCCGTCTAAATCACTTTCTTTGGTATCACCAAGTACGCTGTCTTCTTTTTCATTCTCAAGACTGATATTTTTTAAAGCAATGTCGGGCTCAATGCCTTTGGCTTGAATAGAGCGACCTGATGGTGTGTAATAACGCGCTGTGGTAACTTTTAGGCCGTAACCACCATCGAGCTCAATAATAGTTTGAACCGAGCCCTTGCCAAAAGAAGTGCTGCCCATAATAATGGCGCGCTTATGGTCTTGTAATGCACCAGCAACAATTTCCGAAGCCGAAGCCGAACCTTCGTTAATTAGCACGACAATTGGAGAGCCAAGCATTATGTCACCAGGCTCGGTTTTGAATTTCAGGTTCGAGCTTGGGATACGACCTTCGGTATAAACCACCAGGCCTTTTTTATCAATAAATAAGTTGGCTATATCAACTGCACCCTCTAACACGCCACCAGGGTTGTTTCTCATGTCAAGAACCAATGATTCTAAATAACCATCATTTTTCTTAACCAATTTATCCAGTGTTTCTTTTAATAAATTAGCGCTCGGATTTTGAAAGCTAGAAATACGAATATAGCCAATGTCTTTTTCTAATAAATAACCTTTAACCGAAGTAATGGTGATAATTTCACGCGTAATATTGACAACAAAAGGTTTTTTATTTTTTCGTACAATGGTTACTTGGATGTCAGTACCCGGCTCACCTCGCATTAATTCAACACCGTCTTCTAGTGTCATGTCACGTACAGGCTTATCGCCAATTTTTACAATTAAATCACCTGCTTGAATGCCTGCTCGGTAAGCAGGTGTATCGTCAATAGGGGAGATGACTTGGATGGCGTCGTCCTTCATACCAATCACAATACCCAATCCGCCAAATTTTCCTGAAGCACTTTCAAGTAGATTTTTTTGTTCTTTAGGTTTTAGATAATTAGAATGAGGATCTAACCCTGTCACCATGCCTTTGATTGCATCTTCGAACAATTCTTTATTAGTGACTTCATCAACATACAGTTGTTTGATGTTACTAAAAACTTTAGTAAATGATTCTAAATCTTCAAAGAAAGCCTCTAATCTTTGCTTCTCAGCTTCGGTTTGGGCATAGGCTGGAGTAGTGGCAAAAAAGGCGCAAAAAGATAATAAAAATAATGAATGCTTAAATAATTTAAAGAAAGTCATAATATAATTGTTTGCTTATAAGAAGTTTAAATATAATACTGTGAAATAGCCACAGGTTATTTCGGATTTTACTTGGTTTTATTTTTAGATTATGGAGAAAAAATGAAAAGATTGAATGTCATTTTATTGACGTTAAGCGTATTACTATCCCCAGTAGTGCTTGCAAATGAAGAAGGTACTGCTGTAGAAGCACCACAAACAACAACAGAAGGGCCTGTTCAAGTAATTCAATCAACCATCGTTAAACTTAACCAATTAACCACTGCAGCAAATTATTCGCCGCAAATGGTGAAATTTTTAGTTGATTCAGAAATTGCTCCATTATTTGATTTTGATTATATTGCCGATGAAGTGTTATTGGTTTCTAAAGTTAGTTTAAGTGAAGACGAAGTAAAGTTTTTCTCAAATAGATTAAAACAAAATATCATTACTACTTTATTATCAAGACTAGCCCAAAGTCGTTCAAGCTCTTTTAATTTTATTTCTGCAAGACCAGTAACGGGTGGTAATATTATTGTTAAGCTTAAAGCAAATGGCTATTCTAGATTTGGCTTTAATCTTGATTTATCGTTTCATAAGAGTCAATCTACTAGCAAGTGGCAAATTTTTGATATTGCACTTAACCATGACAGCTTAATTAATTATTACCAAAGAATGGTAGTAATTAAGGCAAGAAGATATGGCGTTTATGGCATGCTAGGTAGAATTTAATTAACACAGGGAGATAGGGAATTAACAATGAGTGAAATGAATTTATTAGAAAAAGAAGAAGATATTGAGAAGGCGACCAAAGCTTTAAAAGCGATGGCACACCCATTGCGCTTAAAGATTTTATGCGCACTTAAAAATGATGAACTGCCAGTGTTAGAGATTGTTAAGCAAGTTGGATCTTCACAGTCAAATATTTCACAACACATTGATATTCTTAGAACTAAAGGTATTGTTGAATCGCGGCGTGATGGTAATAAAATTTTATGCAAAGTTAAAGATACTAAAATTTTGAAGCTCGTTGCCAATATGCAAGCAGTATTTTGCTCTGACGACGACTAATTAGAATTACACACTTTAACTACTTTCGCATGAAATGAAATATGCGCTCGTAGCTCAGCTGGATAGAGTGTTGGCCTCCGAAGCCAAATGTCGGGTGTTCAAATCACCTCGAGCGCACCATCTTAATCAATCATGATTTACCCTGATATTAATCCTATTGCCCTAGATTTAGGCTTTGTACAAATCTACTGGTACGGTCTAATGTATCTAATGGCTTTTTTAGCCGCTTACTTATTGGCCAATTCTCGCGCCAAACAACTGTCTGATTGGAACACACAGCAAACAGAAGACATGATTTTCTATGGTGCACTCGGCGTTGTGCTTGGTGGCCGAATCGGATACATGCTGTTTTACAACTTACCTAATTTTTTATCTGATCCACTCTCAATTTTTGCTATTCAGGGTGGTGGCATGTCATTCCATGGTGGCTTTTTAGGTGTACTGTTGGCGATGGTTTTATTTAATCGTAAATACGATAAAACTTTTTTTGCTACGATGGATTTTGTTGCACCACTGGTTCCATTGGGGCTAGGTTTTGGCAGAATGGGTAATTTTATCAATGGTGAGCTTTGGGGTAAGGTGACTACCAGCCCTATGGGTATGTATATCCAAGAGCAGGGCGTGAGTCGTTATCCCTCACAACTGTATGAGGCTTTTTTAGAAGGCTTGGTACTGTTTATTATTCTTTGGGTGTTCAGTGCTAAGCCTCGTCCACTAATGTCTGTTTCCGCTTTATTTTTGATATTCTACGGTCTGTTTAGATTTATAATTGAATTCGTCCGAGTGCCGGATGTTCAGTTAGGTTACTTGGCGTTTGATTGGTTAACCATGGGCCAATTATTAAGCCTACCAATGATAATATTGGGCATTTACTTACTTTATAAAGCAAACAGACAGCAAGCATGAAAGCATACATAGATATTGGTAAGAGAATTTTAGATGAAGGCGTATGGCTATCTAATGCACGTACTGGGCAAAAAACGCTCGCCATTATTGGCGCGACTTTTGAGCACGATCTAAGTGATGGCACTGTACCAGTCGTTACTACCAAAAAACTATTTTGGAAATCAGCCATCGCTGAAATGTTGGGTTATATTCGCGGTTATGATTCTGCTGCACAGTTTAGGGAAATTGGTTGTAATACTTGGAATGCCAATGCCAATGACAATCAAGCTTGGCTTGATAATCCGTATCGTAAAGGTAAGGATGATATGGGTATGTGTTACGGTGTGATAGGGCGTGCTTTCCCAGGCATTGAAAATGATGAGCCACTCGATCAATACAAAAAGATTGTGACTGATTTATCAAAGGGTGTAGATGACAGACGTGAGATCATGACCTTTAATCACCCTAATCTGATTCATCGTGCCTGCTTGCCGGCGTGTATGCACACACATCATTTTAATTTGTTGGGTGATGATCTGTATTTAGAGAGCTATCAACGTAGTAGTGACTATGCATTAGGCCAACCATTTAATCATTTTCAAGTGGCATTTTTACTACTCATTACTGCGCAAATCACCGGTAAAAAAGCCAAGAAGATGCGTCATCATTTGTCGAATGTGCACCTGTATGAAAACCAAGTGGAAATCTTTAAAAATGAACAAGTTGACCGCGAGCCATTACCACTACCATCGTTAAAAATTAATCCTGAAATCAAAACCCTGGAAGATCTAGAAACCTGGGTAACCATGGATGATTTTGAGTTAGTTGGTTACGAGCATCATGACCCTGTTAAATACCCATTTACGGTTTAGCCAATGAGTCTGCCTAATTGCCCAAAATGTAATTCTGAATATGTGTATGAGGACGGCAATCTTTTAGTTTGCCCCGAGTGTGCGTATGAGTTTTCGGCAGATGATTTGGTTGAGAAAGAGGTGGCGGTTAAAGATGCCAATGGCAATACGCTAGTTGACGGTGATACGGTTAGTGTGGTTAAAGACCTTAAGATCAAAGGCACCTCAAATGTAGTTAAAGTAGGTACTAAAGTTAAAAACATTCGCCTTTGTGAAGGTGACCATAACATCGATTGCAAAATTCCTGGCCATGGCGCCATGAAGCTTAAATCAGAATTTGTGAAAAAGGTTTAGTCGCTTTAAAAATTTCGGAAATTCTTTAAATCACCTATTTTTACTCACTTTTAATGCCAAAAAACCGATTAAAACCGCCTTTATAGCGATTAAATCGTTGCTTTTTAGGTAAACATGGTGGTTTTGTAGAAAATTTCGGATATTTTCCATTTTTAATGGTTATTCGTTTATTTTACTGATAGTATATTTTACTTTGATGTGTTATTTATTCATTATTAAAGTATA
>OFBV01000067.1_pt1 | contig 16745 bp, 18 predicted proteins | sample 1520691 | NCBI WGS metagenome assembly OFBV01 (sample SAMEA3696450, study PRJEB22514) | metagenome | biome: water; feature: marine; material: hydrothermal vent | place: Pacific Ocean | collected 2014-08-16 | depth 1514 m | reverse complement strand
AACCAGAACAAGCTGATAGAGTGGTAAATGATGCTACTGAAATTTTCTTAAAGATGTTTGGTCCAGAAATTTTTGGTCCAAGAATTCAAGAATATTTTAAGTACGGTTCTTTGACTTTGTTGGAAGATATGGATGAGGGTGCAACTTTATTGGATGTACCAAGATTGTTTACTGATGATGCTTACAGAGAATACAAAACAGCAAAAGTTAAAAATCCTACAGTAAGAGCTTTCTGGGAAAAAACATACAATGCAATGTGAGATAGAGAAAAGCAAGAAATTATTCCATACTTTACTTCTAAATTTGTATCATTTAACACAAATAGCCTTATTAGAAATATTATTTGACAAACTAAATCTGCTTTTAAATTTAGAGAGGCTATGGATAGTTGAAAAATTGTTTTAATAAACTTGTCAAAAGGTAGAATTTGAGAACTTAATGCACAATTATTGGGTATGATTATTGTATCTCAAGTTTACAATGCTGCTATGTCTAGAGCAGATATTCCAGAAAAAGAAAGAAAGGATTTTTATCTTTATGTAGATGAATTTCAAAACTTTGTGTCTGGTACATTTGCTGATATTCTTTCAGAGGCTAGAAAATATAGGTTAGCACTTATTATGGCTCATCAATATATTGCTCAATTGGAAGGTGGATGAGGCAATAACTTATGAGAAAAATGATGAGGAAAAAATTCAGTAAAAGATGCAGTATTTGGTAACACAGGTACTCTTCAATCATTTAAGGTAGGTGCACCTGATGCTGAATTTTTAGAAAAAGAGTATGCACCTGTATTGTCAGCACAAGATATTGTAGGTATTTCAAATTATAAAGCTTATCTTACATTAAATATCAACAATGCTACTTCTAGAGTATTTAATATTTCTACTATCCGGTCTACTGATTACAAAAATTCAAAAATAGGTGAGGTACTAAAAGAATATAGTGCAAAAAAATACTGAAGAGATGTAAAATTTGTAAATGAAGAAATTGTAGCAAGACTTTGATTTGCAACAGATGAAGATGATGAAATAGAAGATAATGAAGATGTAATAGAATATAATTTAAAAAAAGATTATATAGATTATTTAGCTAATCAATTCTCTCATTTAAAAGGATTTAATTTAGATGCTGTAATAGATCTTGGAAATGGAGTAGCTGGCGTAGTTTTAAGAGAATTATTAGAGAAAATTGGTATTCAAAATTATGAAATTTTATTTGAAAAACCAGATGGAACTTTTCCTAATCACCATCCAGATCCTACTGAAGAAGAGAATTTAAAATGGGTAAAAGAAAAATTATCATCAAGAAAATTTGCTTTTGCTTTTGATGGAGATGCAGATAGAATAGCATTTTTAGATAAATTTTATAATTATAAAGGAGATATTTTGAATAAACATTTTGAAGTTGTAATTGGGTTAGAGGTTCATGTTCAGTTAAATACAAAAACTAAAATTTTTTGTTCTTGTCCAACAAGTTTTGGTGATGAAGCAAATACTCATACTTGTCCAGTTTGTTTAGCACTTCCGGGTGCTTTACCAACTATGAATAAAGAAGCTATGAAAAAAGCGGTTATGTTTGGAAAAGCGATAAATGCGAAAATAAATAGAAAATCTATTTTTGCAAGAAAAAACTATTTTTATCCAGATTTACCAACAGGGTATCAAATTTCTCAATTTGAAATTCCTATTGTTGGAAAAGGGGAATTAGTTATCGATTTTGAAGATGGAACTAAAAAAACAATTGGGATTACAAGAGCCCATTTAGAGATGGATGCAGGGAAAAATATACATGATGGGGGGCACTCAAAAGTTGATTTAAACAGAGCTTCAACTCCACTTTTAGAGATAGTTTCTGAACCAGATATGAGAAGTAGCGAAGAGGCTATTTTATATCTAAAAAAACTTCATGCTATTGTTAGATATTTGGGAATTAGTGATGCAAATATGCAAGAGGGTTCTTTTAGATGTGATGCAAATGTTTCAATTAGACCAAAAGGGGAACAAAAATTTGGAACAAGGGTTGAAATTAAAAACTTAAACTCTTTTAAACATATTGCAAAAGCGATTGAGTATGAAGTTGAAAGACATATTGAAGCTTATGAAGATGGAACTTATGAAGATGAAATCTATTTAGAAACAAGACTTTTTGATGTAAATACAGGGGTTACAAAATCGATGAGAGGGAAAGAGGATTCAGCAGATTATAGATATTTTCCAGACCCAGACCTTTTGCCACTTGAAATTGATGACGAAACTATGGGGGTTGAAATTCCAGAATTGCCAGATGAGAAAAAAGAGAGATTTATGTCGGAATATGGGATTAAAGAGTATGATGCTATTGTTTTAACAAGTGATTTAGATATGGCAAATTATTATGAAGAGGTTGTAAAATGTGGGGTAAGTGGGAAAAATGCAGTTAATTATTTAACAACTGAACTTTTAGGGAGACTTAAAAAAGCATCTATTTTTGATATTACTAAATCCCCTATATCTGCTAAAACTTTGGGGGAAGTTATCTCAAAAGTTGAAGATGGGACAATTAACGGAAAAGGGGCAAAAGATTTGCTTGATTTACTAATGGAGGAGGTTATCTCTATTGATGAAGGGATAGAAAAACTTGGAATTAAACAGATGAGTGATGATGGTGCTATTATTGCTATAATTGATGAAGTTCTTGCTAAAAATCAAGATAAAGTTGAAGAGTATCGAAACGGAAAAGAAAAATTGTTTGGATTTTTTGTTGGGCAGGTTATGAAAGCGAGTAGAGGAAGTGCAAATCCTCAAAAAGTAAATCAAATTTTAAAAGAGAAACTTTGATTGAAAGATTTTTAGTTTTTATTCCAAGATATTTAAATACAAGCGAGGGTTATATTAAAACAAAAAAGTTTTTTTATATTTGGAGGAAGCAAAAACAAGAAGATAAGCGGCAAAACATCTTATGACCAAAGCACTTATACTATCACCTTTACACCGGATAATCCTTTGGAGGTTGGTTTTTATGAAGTGAGTTTCAAACACTTGATGGCAATGAAACCAGGTAGAGATATGAGAATCAAAGCTATCAAATACCGTTTCTATGTACCCGAAGTTATCAATGGCTTCAAACTGCCGCCCGAGCCGGATGAAGATAAAAACAACGAAACCCTGCTTGGAATAGATTTCAACCGTAACGGCATTCGGGATGATGTGGAGAGATTAATAATTATAGAAGAAGCAAAAAATAATGAGTTTCCAAAAACACAAACCGCCATCTCTTTACAATATGCTCAAGCATGGCAAAAGATGATCGAAACTCCGACACTGGAGACAAGAAAATATTTGGAAAAAGCTTCTGCATGTCAATGGTATTTTTTTAATAAGAACACGAAAAATATTAGTGGATATAGGAAAGGTAGACTTTGGAGAAAAAATCATGTTAGTATATTAGGTGTTAAAATAGAAGATGCTATTTTTAATACCAAAGAGCGAATCCTAAGGCGTTTTGAGTTCAATCGGGCATGTAGTGGCCATATTTTTGAAGCAAAAACACCATCTATTGAAAACTGTATGATTAATATAGATACATTAGGAGAATAAATTTGTAAGATGAAAAGAATAATTTTAGGAGTGCTCAAATTTCTGTGTCACCTGAGAAAAGCCGTAATATAGGGCTTTTAGGGTAGAGATTGGGAAAGGTCGATCTCCTTTGTATTGGTGGAAATGAAAAGCTGCACCCCATTTCGTTGCTTGAAACTCTTTTTGAGTTCCTGTGAACTTGGAGTGGAGCGAGGATATCTTGACGCAACAATATGACACTCTCTTGGAATATTTTTATGAAGGTTATTGCAGTACTTCATACTATTTTCAGCTGCTCTACCGCTTTCTCGATATCTTTTCCTTTTAGCTCTACATAAAAAACTTTTAGTGGCTTTTCTCCGTTGCATTTTTGCATTATTTCAAACAGATAATCGCACTTTTTCCCCGTAGTAATATAGCACCCATCGACCTTGACTTTGTTTACAGAGAGAGCAGCGATATTTTTCAGCACAAAGCTTCTTTTGTTTTCTTTGACTGAGATATTTCGATTGTTGTTGCAGTCATTACAGTCTATGATCATTCCATATCCAAAGAAATCAATTTGTCGAAAGTTTCATTGAATTCATCCGAAACTGAATCTATGATATTTACTCCTATCAGTCGCGTATCATCGTTTTTGATACTTTTGAGAATCCCATTTTCTATGGTGTATGCCTGAAAATCATCGTAGTTGATACAGAAATCACTATCGACAATATCTTTTATGCTTTTTTCGCCATATTTCTCCATAATATCGTAGGCATAAATATAGTTGTTGAATGCTGTCAATATATATGGACTGTGTGTCGTAATCAGAATAGATTCTCCATACTTATATATTAGGGATATCAGGGAGACAATATTTTTTTGAGAAGTTGGGAAAAGGTGTGCCTCCGGCTCCTCAAGAAAATAAAATTTCCCATCCCTGTTTATATCAAGAAAAGGAAGTACTGCCAACACAAGTAGCATTGGTAGTGCTTCTTGCTGGCCGGAAGAGGTATTGGAGAGGTTGACCATGTCTCCTTCCATCTCTATCCAATCCTGCTCATCTTTATAATGATAGCTTCCGCTTAGAATATTCTCGGATAAACTTTTGATTTTTTTATAAAGTTTCGTTTTGACAATTTGATTGTTTTGAATGAGCTCCATGGAGTAGATACTTTTCGTAAATTCATACTGCGAACCAAACTCACTAATAAAAGGATCGATATCGATATTTTTTGAAAGGAATGAAAAAATATTCTTTTGGAGATTTGCGAAAAAAGATCGGCTTGCCGGTATGAAAACAGACTCTCCAAATAGTTTTCCAAAATCTTTATTGTTGTAAATATGTTCTTTTCTGAAATCAAAAAAAATATTCCAAAGTACCTCGTTGCCATTTGATTTTTTCTGAAATGCTCTATATTTGCTTCTAAGATTTTTCAACAATGATGAGAGTTCATCGGAAATATTTACAGTGACTTTTCTTTGTGCTTTCTTTTTTGAAATCGTGATCGTATATTCGTTATATATATTTCACTAAAAAGCTTTTCTCCTTCCATGTATATTTCGGAAAGTATTTCTCAAAAGCTTTTTCAATTCCTTTGATATAGTCTGATTTCAACTCATTGTTTTTTACTGATATGAGAAGTTTTTCACTAATGGACTTACGACAGAAGTAAAGCAGTTTCGCCAGCAGGCTTTTCCCATTGGCTTGGGGACCGATGATGACATTGATCTTCCCTACCTTTACTTCTGCCTCTTTTATAACAAGAAAGTTCTCTACAATCAACTGTTCCATCTTGATACCTTCAAGCGTTTGGGGTATTGTAACGCACTTTTGAAAAAACCGACAATCGTCACATCCTGCTTGGCAAACACCATTATCGTTATCACCTCTTGCCTCTGTCCGCACGCTCTGCGGCAATGATAGATTTTCAAGTATCACCCCACCTTCTCGCGACGCTGATGGCGATAGCTCGCAGGAGTGGGATAAAGCAGGAGGTGATACGAAAGAGTGATAGGCTCGATTCGCCGCTCTCCTCTTTCATCTTTTGCTTATGGGCGACTACTTCTCCCCTCTTATCTGATAGCTTATGTCTCCGGCACCGAAAGCGACGGTCAATCCGTCGGAAAACTCTCTGACTACATGTGTGTCTCTAAAGACTTTTACCGTGCCGTCGATTTTGCTCACCCTATCCGCCATGATGGGAGAGTGGCGGCTGAAAGCCCCTTTCAGGTCTATGGGGATTTCGATTTCACCGGCGGACCAGATAGGGAGTATGACAAGCTCGTCCACACCTTCGAAACACTCCACGAAACCCTTGAGATTGTCCATTGTCCTGCTGTATTTGTGCGGTTGCCATATCGCTCTTATGCTCTTCAATCCCCTCTTTCGGGCGAAAAGCTCTATCGCTTCGAGTGTCGCCTTTATCTCCGTGGGGTGGTGGCCGTAGTCGTCTATTACTACGAAATCTTTTTCATCATGGACGATATCGAAACGCTTCTTTATCCCCCTGTATGCGGAGAGATTTTTCGCGACACTCTCCCGACTCTCTCCAAGCTCCATGGCCGCCCTCACCGCCAGCGCCGCATCCAGTGCTATATGCTCTCCGAAACCGAAAACCTCGAATCTGCCGTAGCCTTCAAGCTCGAAAGAGGTGTAGGGTTCTGTATCTCGGAGTATAAATTCTATATTTTTTATATCTTTGGAGGGGTAGAGGTAGATTGCGTTTTTCGCATCGAGTTTTCGCAAAAAGCTGTCGTCACCGTTGAGTACGGATATTTCGGCTAAGGCTATGAACTTTTCGTACGCTCCATAGAAGCGCTCGAGATCGTAGCCGTAATACTCCATATGCTCCGGTTCCACATTGGTGACGACGGCAAGATAGGGATTGGAGTTGAGAAAGCTCTCGTCGCTTTCATCCGCTTCGAAAACCACACTCGCATCCTCTCCCTCTCTGACATTGGAGCCGAACTCCTTGCTTATGGCCCCGATAAGCGCCCCGCTTTTTGGAAGCAGGGATGCAAGCATGGCCGAAGTGGTACTTTTGCCGTGAGCTCCTCCCACCGCATAGACTCTGCTCTGTGCAAGGATGAATTTGAGAGACTCTTTTCTGCTGAGCAGTTCGATTCCGAGCTCTTTGGCTCTGCGATATTCGGGATTGTTCGCCCTCACGACGGCCGAATATATCACCATATCGGCACCCTCTACGGCGTCGGGATGGTGTGGTATCGTGATTTTGGCACCGTAGTTGAGTGCCAAATCGTCCGTTATCTCGCTCTGTCTTATGTCGCTTCCGGAGATGCTATAGTCTCTCGACGAGAGAAATTTCGCCAGAGCCGAAAGACCGATTCCCCCTATCCCTATGAAGTGTACTCTTTTCATTCTCTACCGCTCCATCATAGTTTGGCCAACATCTCTCTACCCTCCTGCACCTCTTTATGGAAGAGCTGAAGCAGGATATCGCTCGGCTGGGAAAAGGATGTTATGAAGAAGGCAAGGGGATCGTTTGGATCTATATCGCTGTCGTTTACATCGGCGATATTCTCTATGAAACTGTCGAAATCGTGTCCTGCCATGAGAGCGGCGGCATGGACCATCATGGCATCGCTGAGCTCGCTCTGCGTGATGAGGTGGTGCAGAGTCAGAAAGATCTCTTTGGCCCCTTTGAGATCGTTTTCGCTATATCTCTGTATGGCATGTTCGTAGATTGCCCTAGAGGTGGCCCACTGTTCCGGGTCGGACATATCGAACTTTCTCTTTTCACTCAGAATCTGGGCCAGATTGTCGAAAGCCTTGTCAACTATGAAGGTAAAGATTTCGTTTATATCATCTTGTGCGGCTCCAATGACCAGTTTCGCATCCAGAAGCTGATATCCTCTGGCTATCGACTCCTTCTCTCTCATCTCCTCTTCCAGCAATTTCAGATTTTTCAGAAACTCCGGGTCTCTTTTCAAAGCTTCTATATCCAGCTCTTCACTCTGCACGGATACTCCTTTCGATACCAATCAAGGCTTTTTCGGATTTTCATTATTATAGCGTTTAAGAGTTTGAAGCCAGAAGCGATGACTCCCGTGCTCCGTTTCGTATGTGTTATAATTGAGACAAAAGAGAGGGAGGGGCTGTTGAATCAGAGGGTATTCGAGCAGAAAGTGAGAGAGAGACTGTTTCATTCGCTCATGCTCTATGGAGAGAATGACTATATGATGGAGTATTATCTGGAGCTCTACAAAAAGACTCTGGATGCTTCGGAGTCTATGCTCTCTCTCTACTATGAAGAGTATGATTTCAAAAGAGCCAAAGAGTATATCTCTCAATCTTCACTTTTCGGAGGAAACAATCTGCTCGTAGTCAGAAGCGATAGAAAGATAGCGCCAGCAGAGTTGGCGACTCTCGTGGAGTTGAGTTTCAGGGGAGAGGGGAACTATTTTCTCTTCCTATATACCGGTGAAGTCAGGAAGGCTTCGACAATGAGCAAGAGTTTCGACGAAAAGAGAGGTGCCGCACATGTGAGACTCTTCGAAACGAACTACAGAGATGCGATGAATATGCTCAACGAGAGAGCTTCGCAGCTCGGTATGCAGATGGAACCCTATGCGATGGAGCATCTCTACACTCTGCTCAACGGCAAACTCTCTCTGGCTATGAACGAACTCGAAAAACTATCCATCCGAAAGGAGAGTATAGGCAGAAAAGAGATAGATGCGATGGTATATTCGGCGGCACCTGTTTCGGTGGACGAGGTACTGCTGAACCTTTTCGAAAAGAGAGATATCACCGATACGCTGGAGAAGCTGCTCGAACTTGGAGAGAATGAAAACAGCATACTCAGGGCGCTTCAGCGCTTCGTACAGAATCTCTTCCTCTTTCACAGCTATATCAGACTCCATGCAGAGCCCGACTCGAGAGAGATTCTGGGCTACAGACTCCCCCCTCAACTCGAAAGAAGAATAAAATCTATCGTCGTGAGACTGAAGCCGGCGACGATAGGGGAGCTTTACGAACTTGTAATGGATTATGAACTTCGTATGAAGAGCTCCCGCCCGGTATCTACCGAAACACTGCTCTATGCGCTCTTCATAAAAGCCGAAGAGCTGCTCGCGAGAGCATCATAGAAAACTCAGCTTTTTAGGGTAGAATATCTTTTCCAAAAATTCTTGCTCGTTTTTGGACGGCACAGTGCCGTGAGAATGGGCTGAAAAACCACAAGAAGGATTGAGATGAATCATTACGAGACGCTGATTGTCATAAAACCGACATTGACCGAAGAAGAGATAAAAGCTCAGATAGAGCGCGCGAAAAGTATCGTCACCGAGCAAAACGGAGAGATACTGGCGACCGACGATATGGGAATGCGCAAGCTGGCATATCCGATAGAGAAGCAGGAGCGCGGATACTACAGCGTAATATATTTCACGGCCACGGGAGAAGCGGTACACGAGCTCGAGAGACAGATGAGATACAACGAAGATGTGCTTCGTTTCATGACTGTAAAATACAGCAGCAAAAAAGAGATAGCGCAGTTCGAAAAAATGCTCGCGAAAGCCAAAAAAACCGAAAGCTCCCAGAGTGCGGAAGAGAGCCCCGCTCAGGAGCAGAGTGAAAAAGAAGAGGCGTAAGCCGGGAGTTATTGATGTATAACCGAGTGATACTGGTAGGGAATCTGACCAGAGATGTCGAAGTCAGATACGCAACGAGCGGAAGCGCCATAGGCAAATGCGGAATCGCCACCAACCGCAGATTCAAAAGCGCCGCCGGAGAACAACGGGAAGAGGTGATGTTCATAGATCTCACATTCTTCGGCAGAACGGCGGAGATAGCCCATCAGTATCTTCGGAGAGGAAGTAAGGTTCTCGTAGAGGGAAGGCTGGTGCTGGAGCAGTGGACCGCCGCTGATGGGAGCAAAAGAAGCAAGCACTCCGTCACAGTCGAAAATATGCAGATGCTCGACAGCAGAGGCAGCCAGGGAGCCATGGATGGCGGAAGCGAAGCCTATGGCGCCCCTGCCCGCAGTACGGGCGGGAGCTACGGCTCGGCTCCCGCCGAAAACTACGGGACTCCCCGGCAGTCGCCGCCATCCTCCGAAACACCGCAACAGAGTGTTCCAGAGATAAATATAGAAGAAGACGAAATACCATTTTAGGAGAAAAGACAATGGCTGAAAGAAGAAAATTCAAGAAGAGATACTGCCGCTACTGCGAGCAGAAGGTAGAGTTCATAGACTACAAAGATCTCAATATGCTCAAGTACTCTCTCTCCGAGAGATACAAGATTATGCCCAGAAGACTTACAGGCAACTGCAAGAAGCACCAAGAGATGGTGACGACTGCTATCAAGCGTGCAAGACAGACTGCACTTATCCCATACATAGTTGACCGCAAGCGCGTAGTCGAAAACCCCTTCGAACTTATAAAATAGTTCCGATTCTCCGGCACTCTCCATGCCGGAGAGTCCACTCCCCCCTTGGATACTTTCGAAACGAAAACCGTAAATATACTCAATAAGCGCAATACCTCTCTAATTTATATATAATTCCCCATACAAAAAGATAGGAGAGACAATGGCTACAGTCGGTATGGGTGATATTAAAAAAGGGGTGAGACTCGAACTCGACGGAAACCCCTACAAAGTTATAGAGTTTCAGCATGTAAAACCGGGCAAGGGTGCCGCATTCGTGAGAATCAAGATAAGAAATCTCTCCAGCGGCAAAGTGATAGAAAAGACGGTGCATGCCGGAGACAAATTCGAAGTGCCCAATCTCGAGCAGAAGAAGATGCAGTATCTCTATGACGACGGGGATTTTCTCCAGTTTATGGATATGGAGACCTACGACCAGATAGGACTTAGCAAAGAGCAGGTGGGAGATCTTTTCGATTTCATGATAGATGGTATGCAGACCGATATACTCTTTCACAACGGCAAGGCCATAGCGGTGGAGATTCCCCAGACGGTCGAACTAAAGGTGGTAGAGACCCCTCCCAATTTCAAGGGTGATTCACAGGGAGGCAAGAAGCCTGCGACACTCGAAAGCGGTGCCGTGATACAGGTGCCTTTCCATATACTGGAGGGTGATACGGTCAAGGTGGATACGACGGAAGGAAAGTATCTCGAAAAGGTGAAATAAGAGGCAAGGAGTGAAATATGGCAAGAGTCATCGTACCTCTGGCTGAGGGTTTCGAAGAGATAGAGGCGGTGAGTATCATCGATATACTCAGAAGGGGAGGATGCGAAGTGGAGAGTGCCTATCTCCCCGGCGAATTTCCAAGCGACTTCGTGCAGGGTGCCAACGCTATAAGCATACAGGCAGACAGGGCTCTGGAGGGGGTCTGCGCGGATGAATACGATGCCATAGTCCTGCCCGGAGGATGGGGAGGTACCAACAGGCTGGCCGAAGATGAGACGGCGCAGTCTCTGCTGAAGGAATTTTCGGAAAAAGGCAAATGGGTGGCCGCCATGTGTGCTGCCCCATACGCACTGCATGTCGCGGGGGTGCTCAGCAAAAGATACACCTGCTATCCGAGTGTGGAAGAGCAGATAAGGCCGGAAGACAGAGTGGCTGATGAAAAGGTCGTGGTGGATGGAAAGGTGATTACTTCCCAAGGGCCCGGGACAGCCATCTGTTTCGCTCTGGAGATAGTGAGGCAACTCCAGGGAGAAGAGAACTACAAAGCGGTGCGCGAAGGGACACTCTCCACCCACTGTTAAAAATCGGAGCGATAAAGTCAATCTTTTATCTACTACAAGAGGGCAGTTCGCCTCTCTTGTGTATAGTCTCACCTCATCCTTATATGCCTTCTTATCTTTCTTACGAGAGCAAGATCGATAGAGTGTTGCAGAGACTGGGAGAAGTCTTCCGTCACTATACCTCCTCCCGGTGAGTAGAAACCGCTGGAGCAGGCCATTCCCTCCTTCGCACTGTTGGCTACCACCACATAACACTGGTTTACCAGAGCCAGAGCCGAAGCGAGTATCTCCAGATGTCTCTTTCTCGGTACTCCCCACTGTGCCGGCACTATTATCACATCACAATCCTCCAGACGACTCCAGAGCTCCTTGTATCTGAGCTCGAAACAGATCAATATTCCATACTTCACGCCGCCGATTTCGAAAGGCACTATCTCCTCTTCCCCGCCGGCGAGCAGATATCTATCTTCATCCCCCAGCAGAAAGAGTCTGTGTTTCGCCTGTCTGTGTACGACTCTTCCGTCGTGAATCACTACCGCTTCGTTGACATAGCCTTCCGCTCTTCTTGCCAATACCGTCAAAACCAGTATCCTGCTCCCCACCACCTGCTTCAATCTCTCGACGGCATACTCTCCGAAATCCGCCGCGGAGTCGAGATTGTCGTAGTCGTAATCGCTCAGACAGACCTCCGGGGCCACCAGCAGCTCACTCCCGGGGTGAGCTTCGAGTATCGAGACGATACGCTCCAGATTCCTGCCGTACGGTACTCTGTTTTTCAGCTGCATCGCCACAGCCTCCACTCTCTTCTTCACCATAGCCTCCTTCCTGCAGATGGAATATGCACGATTATACATGGCGCATTTTTAAGTATCCTGACAAACTAAAACGATTATACTTCGTTCCATGAAAGATAACGAACTGTTCAGCCAGCTGCTATATTCTCTACAACCCTATCCGGCCATGCGTTTCCTGCTCTTTTGTAGCGAGTGGGGAGAGAGGGAGCGGACTCTTGCGCGCTTCTGTCTCGAAGGAGAGCATGAGCTTCAGGTCTATGGGGTGGATATGGATATGCAGAGTATAGACGATGCGAAAATCAGAAAGAGGGTTTTTCGCGCTTCTCAGGAGAGATACAATCTTCAGGGAAGACTCTACGATTATGTTTTCGTAAATGCCGTCATGGATGAGATGGAGACTTTTCTCGAGCGCATCTATACAGCCATGATGAACGCCGGACGAATCTACATAGATTCGAAAAACTGCGAAGAGAAAAATTGCGAAACTCTCGGACAAATTATAGAGAAGTGCAACTATCTCAGTGTCAGTCTGATAGCGCTCAGCGAAGAGACGGCATATCTGAGCGCCAGAAAAATGCACGGATGGGGAGATTGAGCCATGGCCAAAGCCAGATTCAGAGATGTAAAACAGGGCAGAATAGGCGATAATGGGAAAGAGAAAGAGGGCTACTCATACCCCTCCATGGGCAGGAGAGTCAAAGCCTTCATAACGGACAGCTTCATGCTTCTGATGCCCATAATGTACATTGTCTTCTACCTCGTCATGGGAGGCAGAGAGGGCTTTGCGGCCAACAAAGTCCTGGGTTGGATAGATATCATAGTGCCTTATCTCCTGATAAGTATGGCTTTCATAGCCAAAAGTGGGCAGACACCAGGAATGAGAGCCTACTCCATGAAAGTGGTCGATGCGAAGTCGAAGGAGACGCCGGGTCTGTTTAGAATTTTCCTGCGTCAGCTACTTGGGGTTTTGGACTTCCTCTTCTTCGGCTGGATAGTCGGTTTTTTCAGGAAGGACCACCGGAGCCCGCATGAACTGATAAGCTCGACTGCGATGGTGGATACCGAATAGACGATGATCGCTCTTTTCATCTGTATCTTCTACTTCTTCTATTTCGCACTGGTGGCGATATATATCGTCTTCCTTCCCAAGATGTTCTCTATCTCGGGATACGACGCCTCCCATATAGGGGCTCTCTTCGCTGCGGCACCGGCCATGCGTTTCATCCTCCCTTTCATATTCAGACAGTTCGGAGGCTTGAACCACACTCTCTTCAATCTGGCCCTTGTCGTACTCTTTACAAGCTCCGCCCTCTTCATCCCCGCTTTGCAAAACTTCTACGCTCTTTTCGCACTCAATCTCGTCTATGGAGCCGCCATGGGGATGATTCTGCCCTATGTGGATACCATTGCCCTGCACTACATCGAAAAGGAGCGCTACGGCAAAGTACGGCTTTGGGGCTCCATAGGCTTCATGCTGATGGCCCTATGGCTCGGAAAGGTTCTTCAGACGGTGGAGCAGTCGCTTCTCTACTTCACTCTCGCGGCTCTTGCCACAATGCTTTCGGGATGGTATATAGGAAGATACGAAAACTCCTCTTCGATGGCTGCGAAGAGTCCGCAAAAGAGCGGAGAGGGCGAAAGTTTCTCCATCTCCCGCTACTGGGCTTTCTGGCTCGCTGCCTTTTTGCTGCAGGTTAGTTTCGGAGCCTTCTACAACTTTTTCACCATGTACGAAACGGCTCACGGCATCTCTCTCGAGATGAGCAGCTGGCTATGGAGTTTCGGAGTCATATGCGAAATAGTCATGCTCTACTTCCAGGGCCCCCTGCTCAGGCGCAATCTACTCTCCATAATAGAGTTCACCACCTTCGCGACAGCCCTGCGCTGGTTTGCACTCTGGTACTATCCCGACTCCCTCCCCGTCGCCTTCCTCTCCCAGTCTCTGCATGCCGTCAGCTTCGCACTCTACTACAGCGCCGCCATATCCTACATCTACGGACTATACAGAGAGAAGAAACTGGCCCAGCAGTTCTTTCTGGGTATATCCTTCGGTCTGGGAGGCAGTGTCGGCGCTCTGAGCGCAGGCTGGTTCTACGAAGTGGATGCAAAGAATCTCTTTTTGTATCAGTCTCTCATAGCGCTTATGGCTTGGTATATGATGAGAGTTCATTCCGAAAGGAGAAGGGAATATGAGAGTATATGAGGCCGCGATTCTGGCAGGAGGAAAAAGCTCCCGCATGGGGAAGGACAAGGCTCTGCTGCCTTTTGGCGGATACACTTCCCTCGCGAGATATCAGTACGAAAAGCTCAAAAGAGTTTTTCCGAAGGTCTATATCAGCTCGAAAGCTGGAAAATTCGATTTTCAAGCCGATATAGTGGAGGATGGCGACAGCGAGCTCTACTCCCCTCTTATAGCCCTGCATACGCTGCTTGCGCACATAGAGGGCGAGGCGCTTTTCGTCATTGCTGTGGATATGCCTTTCGTCGATAGTGCAGCGATAGAGGAGTTGAGGAGGCTTTTCGAGAAACGGGAGGGTCTCGAAGCGGCTATGCTGGCAGGTCCGAACGGGAGAGAACCCCTCTGCGCCATCTACGCCAAAAGTGCTCTATCGGAAATTCGCAAGAGAATATCCCGGGGAAATCATAGGCTCAACTCTCTCATCGACGCTCTCGAACACGAGGAGCTGGCATGTAACGAGCCCGAGACTCTGTGCAACCTCAACCACCCTTCGGACTATCTGGAGGCTCTGCGCAAAAAAGGGTAGGAGCCGGGCTTTTCGGGTATGATACGCCAAAAGGCTTTTTGTACAAAAAGATAAGAAAAAGGAGAAAAATTGGCACTGGCACTGGCACGCAAATATCGTCCGCGCTCCTTCGACGACCTGGTGGGGCAGGAGAGTGTATCCGTAACCCTCTCGCAGGCGCTCGACAGCGGCAGACTGACCCACGCCTATCTATTTTCGGGCCTGCGCGGAAGCGGCAAGACATCCACAGCCAGAATATTCGCCAAGGCTCTGCTGTGCGAAAGAGGCCCCTCCTCCAGACCCTGCGAAGAGTGTCTGCACTGCACGATGGCCAACGAAAACCGCCATATGGACATCATAGAGATGGATGCCGCGAGCAACAGAGGTATAGACGATATAAAAGAGTTGATAGAGCATACGAGATACAAACCGGGAAGCGGCAGATTCAAGATATTCATAATCGACGAGGTGCACATGCTCACGACCCAGGCCTTCAACGCCCTTCTCAAGACCCTCGAAGAGCCTCCCGATTTCGTGAAATTCATACTCGCCACTACCGACCCACTCAAACTGCCGGCCACCATTCTCTCCAGGACCCAACACTTCAGATTCAAAAAGATATCCCGCAAACTCGTACATCGCCATCTCGAACATATACTCAATCTCGAAAAGATAGCCTACGAGAGCGATGCACTCGAGATAATCGCCAGAAGCGGAGCGGGCAGTCTGAGAGACTCTCTGACACTTCTGGACCAGGCTATAGTCTATAGCAAAGAGAAGATAGATATCGCCACGGTCACCGGCATGCTCGGTATCATAGAGCCTGCCGCACTCGACAATCTGCTCGATGCCATCTTCCACAAAGACAGAGAGAGGATTCTCTCCTTCATCGCATCGAGTACGGAGTATGAGGCCGAGATGATAATAGATGAGCTGACTCTGCACATAAAAGAGCTCCTCCTAAATAGAGAAGGCCCCTTCACCCCCATGATTCTCGACCGCTTCTTCCGTATTCTCGCAGATGCCAGGTCTCTGCTGCATATCGGCTCGGACGGCGAATTCGTCATCTCTCTGACCCTCTTCAAGATGCTCGAAGCCCTCAATATCAGGGAGATAGACGAAACCATAGCCATACTCCAAAAAGAGCTCTCCTCCAAAGGCTCACCAGCCGTAGTCACGACTCCAGCGACAGCAAAGAGAGCCTCTTCCTCCGCCGGGAAAGCGGATATGAAAGCGAGCAGCCCCGAAGCTGCCTCTGAGGATGGAGCATCTATCGCGCAAAGAGGCGGCGATACGGGTGAGTTGAAGTTCAAAACCCTCATAGCCAAACTCTACGACAGAGATTACGATTTGGGCAGCTGTTTCGAAAAGAATATACGCTTCAAAAGTTACGAAGGCTCGACTCTGAGCTGGATATCCTCCGCAGAGGGGGAGGAGCGCAAAATGCTCATAAAGCACTGGAGTCTCATCAGGACTTTCGTGCAGGAGATTTACGGTCTCTCGACGAAGATATCCAATATTCCGGCACAAAAGAGTGCTGAAACCTCCCCCGGGGAGGATAAAAAAAAAGCCGATAACATCTCCTCCCGCGACGATGGAGAGATAGCGCGCACAGAGCGGCTTGCCGAGTGTGAACTCCCGGACAACGCTTCAGGAAGCTCCACACTCGAGAGTGTGCAATTCCCCGCCGACTGCGAAAAGGAGGAGAAGGAGGCTTCTATCGAGAAAGAGCCCTCGAAGCTACTCGACGAAGCCATGGTAAAAGAGGCTATCGAACTCTTCGGGGCCAAAAAGGTTAGAATAAGAAGGAAAAGCTAAACGGATCTCTCAAAGAGTATTGAGCCCATTCGGGATTCAACCCGAATGGGGCTTGAAGGATAAATAGGTATTACATCATACCCATTCCGCCCATTCCCATATCGGGAGCGGCAGGAGCGGGTTTCTCCTCTTTGATCTCGCTAACGGTAGCTTCCGTAGTCAGGAG
>OFBV01000063.1_pt1 | contig 16904 bp, 15 predicted proteins | sample 1520691 | NCBI WGS metagenome assembly OFBV01 (sample SAMEA3696450, study PRJEB22514) | metagenome | biome: water; feature: marine; material: hydrothermal vent | place: Pacific Ocean | collected 2014-08-16 | depth 1514 m | reverse complement strand
TGAAAATGGTCTCCTCTATGTAGCAAGTCAGAAAGGTGTAATCTACGTTTTAGATGAGTTTGGGAACCCTGAGAAGAAACTCCAGGTTGAAGGCAGACCATTAGACGTAGTAAAGGTTGGAGACAGGCTTTTTATTACAAATGGAAAAACCAATACAGTAGATGTTTACTCAGTAGATGGAAAACTTCTCCAAAAGATAGGTGGGAAAGGAACAGCTCCTGGCTATTTCATAGGTCCGTTCATGATGGATAGGTCAAAGAAACTCATTTACGTTGTTGATACTGTCAATGCAAGAATTCAGGAATTTGAAGAAAACGGCAAATTTGTCAGAGCTTTTGGAGTCTTCGGAATAGAGGAAGGAGATTTGTTCAGACCGAAAGGAGTGGCTTACTGTAACGGTGATTTAGTTGTTACTGATGGCATAACAGGTGCTGTTCAACTTTTTAACGTTTATGGTGGTTTTAAGAGCATCGTTACTAAGGGACTTTATTACCCAACAGCGGTGGCATGCTATGACGGCGAAGTTTTTGTTCTGGAGCCTCTTAAGAACAGAGTTTCTACATTTAGAATCCAAGGGGTTAAATAATGAGGAAAACCTTAGCTGTTTTGTTGACCGTTCTTATCATACCTTCGGTTTCTGAAGCAAAGCTAAAGAAGAGTATGAAGAAAGAGTGTCTTGTATGTCACGAAAATTGGCTCTTAGAAGCTAAGGTTAAATCACCGTTACTCCTCACAAGAGAATCCTTCGATGCTGCCAATAGATTAATGTGTCTTTCCTGTCACGATGGTTCTCTTGCAGACGATAGAGAAACCTTTTTAGGGTTTAAGCACTTCTCCCATCCTGTAGATAAAGAAGTTTCTGAAGACTTTAAAATGCCAAAAGGTTTTCCAACAAAAGATGGAAAGCTTTACTGTGGTACCTGTCACACCCCTCACACAGAAACCGGAAGCGAGAAAAAACTTGACTATACATTCATGAGAAAACCTAACGTCAATTCTGCCCTCTGTATCGAGTGTCATAAGGAAAACTCAGAACATGGAATGAACCATCCCATATTAGAAGATACAGAGGACAAATTAAAAGAAAAGTTCGCCCTGAAAATAGAAAAACTTGGCGGAAGAGTTACTGAAAACAGAGAACTTCTGTGTGAATCCTGCCACTCTCCCCACAAGGGTAAAGCGAAAAAAGCGCTTATAGAGGCAGTAAATAAATCTCAGCTCTGTGTGATCTGTCATATGGATAACCTTAACTCAAAAGAACATCCAAACTTCAGAAACCACCCGATTCACAAGAAGTTTCCAGAAGATGCTAAACTTGCCTTCTTTGAAGAGAAAAAGGTTATTACATCCTCCGTTGAGTGTATGACCTGTCATAAAGTTCACAAGGAAGAGAACAAACACCTTGTTGTTGCCAAGGAAGAAAAACTATGTTCTCTCTGCCACATTCAGGAAGCAAAAGTCAACCTGACAGATCACAATATTAATAAAAAATCCTGTAAAAGCTGTCATACACCTCACAAAGCAAAGGGCAGAAAACTCTGGAGCAAATCGATTTCTGAAAATGCATTCGACTACGCATCTATCATAAACGCTAAAGGGAAAAACGATATTCTCTGTCTCTCCTGTCACTACACAGGAAATGTTATAGCTGGCAAGGAAGTAAAAACGGTTGGAACTCTCACCCACCCAACAGGTGAGAAAGTCAAAGAAAAGGTTAAAGGTCTTCCTCTTCCAGGAGGCATTCTTGGCTGTATAACCTGTCACGATCCTCACCACGCTTATAACAACAGCAAGAAAGGCAAATTCCTCAGAAAAGATAGAATGAAACTCTGTTACGATTGCCATAAAGAACAGGCTGATGTTAAGAAAGGTCCTCATGGCAAAATAGATAAAAAGAAGTGGAAAGTCGGAGATTGTGCAGCTTGTCATAACACTCACAACGCAAAAGGTGGCTACCTCTCAAGAGTTGTGTATGGCGAGATATCTCCGATGGAACCACCGGTTGATGGTTTCTGCCTTGCATGTCATGATCCAGAGGGAATGGCAGAACATAAGATCAAACAATCTGTCTTTAATGAGCACCCTGTGGGTGTTAAGAATCCAACAGATAAACTCCCCGGGAAGCGAGTTTCCTGTATTACGTGCCATGATACCCACACACACAAAGAAGAACTTCTCAGGATACCTGTTAAAGAGAACTCTGAACTCTGTCTCACATGCCATATTGATCAAACCCTCAAAGGAACTCCTCACGACCTGCTTAACAATGAAGACGTTAAGCTTTCAGACAAGGAGAAAAAAGAACTCTTTAAGAAAGGATTATGTTCTACCTGTCATACTCCTCACAATCCAGAGTTCAAAGTTCTCTGGAGTAAGAAACCTGGTAAGGGTGAGACAATCAACGAAAGAATGTGTAACTCCTGTCACGCTAAGGGTGGCATAGCTGAGGATAAAATTGTTGGAAAGCATACACACCCAATAGGTAAGAAGACAACTTCACCTGAAAATCTTAAGATGATTGCGAATTCGAGGTTACCTCTGATCAATCAGATGACAGGTCATCCAGCCAAGAAAGGTGAGAAGGGCTTGATGGATTGTGCTACCTGTCACGATCCACATAACGGTGCAGACAGGAAGAGACTCATAAGATACACACTTGAAGGAGACAGTGCTCTCTGTACAGCCTGCCATACGGCTCAGACAAAGGTTATAGGTACGGATCACGATATGAGAGTGGTCAAGAAGAATTTCAAAAACGCTCTTGGTAAGGATGTTCTCGAAGACGGTGTCTGCTCTGCATGCCACGTTCCCCATAGAGCAAAGGATGATCTCCTCTGGGCAACAGATGTGAAGCATGTTACGGATAATAGACTTTCTAACTACTGTCTCACCTGTCATTCCGAAAAAGGAATCGGAGAAGATAAAGTTGTTAAGTACTACTTCCATCCATCAGAAGATGTTGTTGTCAAGAATTTTGATAGACCTGGAAGAAAAGGCGATTGGGCTGTCTTTACAAAAGAGGGTAAAAAGGTTCACTCCGGTGGTGAGATTGCCTGTGAAACCTGTCACGATCCACACGTCTGGAGCAGATGGACAGACAAAGTTCCCGGAAAACCTGCTGAAGGAAATGCTGTTAACAGCTTCCTGAGAAACAGGGATCTCAAAGGAAGTATTTGTGTGGATTGTCATGGTCTGGATGCGCTCTACAGGTATAAATTCTTCCATGATAAAAGAGCTCATCAGGAAGAACCATCTTATAAGTAATGGAGGTTTGAGATATGGCAAGAGAGGTTAGTTCCAGAGATATAGAAAAAGAAGCCTGGATAGTTGTGATAGCTGCATTATTGTTTCTACTTCTGCCTATAGTTGGTGTCTGGTTTGTCAAGTTTGTTCACTGGTATTCACAATCCATATTCATGTGGCTCTAGGAGGAAGCAATGGGAAAGGCGTTAAAAAATGTTTTTTTCTTCAAAAAGTGGATTGCTGCTGTTGAATTGATTCTTTATATTTTTATGTTTCTAACACTGCTAATGACAGCTTATCATCACATTATAGAGGTTGTCAATTAAGAATGTCCAGACCCTCATGGGATGAATATTTCATTTCCATAGCTGAATTGGTTTCTACCCGTTCCACATGTCTTAGGAGGAAAGTTGGCGCTGTTCTTGTGAAAGACAAGAGAATAATCTCAACCGGCTACAACGGTCCTCCATCCGGGTTAAAGCACTGTGAAGAGGTTGGCTGTCTCAGGGAAAAGCTTGGAGTCCCAAGTGGAGAGAGGCACGAGCTCTGTAGAGGTCTCCACGCCGAGCAAAATGCAATAATACAGGCAGCACTTCACGGAATCTCAACAAAAGGTGCCATTCTTTACTGTACCCACTGTCCCTGTTCGCTCTGCACAAAAATGCTCATAAACGCCGGAATAACCAAGGTTATCTACAAAGAAGGATATCCAGACTGGCTGGCAAAAGAGATAGCAAAAGAAGCTGGACTGCCAATGGTACAGTTTAAAGCTTCATCAACTTCTTTATAAACTCTTTCCAGTTTCCAAAGGGAACTTCTGTGAAGGATAGCCTCTCAACAACCGAAGGATTCAGAATGTAAACCCAGGCATCAACAAAATCGTTAAAAGGAATGAGTCTTACAGGCTTTTTGACTCGGATATAGAAGCTTCTTTCAGGAAAGTGCTCGTAGAACTCCTCAAAGAGATCAATTGCTGCAAGGGTCAGGGAATCGACCCTATAGACTTCTCCAAAAACCTTTCCTTCACCTTCAATAACTCCAGGGTACCCTTCTTCTAAGTGAAGGAGCTTTGCACCATAGAGAATCCCGTGGGCAACAAACTCTGAATCAAAAAGGAATGCATGGGCAGAAAGTCCGGACATTAAAGTACCATAGACAAAAAGAAGTTCGTAGTACATCAAACTTCCCTAAATATCTAAATTCCTGACTTCTTTGGCAAATTTCTGAATAAACTCCTTTCTCGGCTCTACCTTGTCTCCCATCAGAATCGTAAAGATCTCATCTGCCTTTACAGCATCATCAACAGAAACTTTGAGGAGAGTTCTATTTTCAGGATTCATCGTTGTTTCCCAGAGCTGGTCTGGATTCATCTCACCAAGACCTTTGTAACGCTGAATGTAGATACCCTCTTTTCCAACCTGAAGGAGGTAATTGTAGAGCTCTTCAAGGGTCAGAAACTCCTTAACTTCACCCTTCTTGGTTTTAACTCTGTAAGGAGGCTCTCCAAGTCTTTCCCTGATTCTGGACTTTAAGCCTCTTCCCTGTTTATAGAGGTCTGACATCAACAGGTCTTCGTTTATCTCAACAGTCTTTTTGAGATATCTATCGAAAGGAATACGGCAGATGATTCTGAAACAGCAATGCTCCTTATCCTCTATGAGCTCAAACTCAGTTTCCCTTAGAGATTCAGGAAGGTTCTCCTTTATCTCCTCTATCAGTTTTTCAGCCTTTTCTCTGTCATAGAGATCCTTATAGTCAGCTCTGATTCTAAGGAGGATATTAACAATGTCTCGATCTCTCTTCCTGGAGAGTATTGAAACAACGTTTTCAAGTTTTGAAATATCCTCAACAATTTTCAGCCCCTCTTCTTTTGGAACCTTCTTGCCATTACCATCAAGGAATAAAACAGAATCGAGGGCAAAATCCAGAACAACACTCTCAAGCTCTGAGTCACTCTTTATGTAGATCTCCCTCTTACCCTTCTTTACCCTGTAAAGTGGAGGCTGTGCAATGTAAAGGTGTCCCCTCTCAATAATTTCTGGAAACTGTCTGAAGAAGAAAGTAAGAAGAAGAGTCCTGATATGAGCACCATCAACGTCTGCATCTGTCATTATGATTATCTTGCTATAACGGAGCTTGCTCATATCAAAGTTCTTACCGATTCCAGTTCCAAGGGCTGTGATTATCGTTTTAATTTCATCGTTTGAGAGAACCTTCTCAATCCTTGCCTTTTCAACGTTTATTATCTTACCTTTGAGCGGTAAAATTGCCTGAAAGCGTCTATCTCTTCCCTGCTTCGCACTACCTCCGGCTGAATCACCCTCAACCAGGAAAAGTTCGGTTTTCTCAGGATCTCTTTCGGAGCAGTCTGCAAGCTTTCCGGGAAGGGAAAACTCTTCAAGTGCACTCTTACGTCTTGTCAGCTCTCTTGCCCTTTTGGCGGCTTCCCTCGCCCTTGCAGCAGTTATCACTTTCTCTCCAATCTTCCTTCCGATATCAGGGCGTTCGGTCAAAAAGGCATAAAGTTTATCGTAAACAATAGAAGCAACAATAGGTCTAACCTCTGAATTTCCAAGCTTTGCCTTTGTCTGACCTTCAAACTGAGGATTTGGAACCTTAACAGAAATTACAGCAACAAGACCTTCTCTTACATCATCTCCAGTTACAGAAATCTTAGCGTTCTTCGGCAGAAGGTTGTTTTCCTCGATGAACTTGGTTATAACCCTTGTCAGAGCTGTTCTGAAACCTGCAACGTGTGTTCCACCTTCACGGGTATTGATGTTGTTAACAAAGCTAAAGACCTGTTCTGTGTAGGTAGAGTTATACTGAAGGGCAACCTCAACTAAAATATCGTCCTTCTCTCCCACTATGTAGATAGGCTCAGGAAAGAGAGGATCTTTCTTTTCATTGATCCTCTTAACAAACTCGACAATTCCACCCTCGTAGTAGAAGACCTCTTCTCTTGAAGGTTCGACTCTCTCGTCTATGAGAGTTATTTTTAAACCCTTATTGAGGAAAGCCAACTCTCTCAACCTATTAGCAAGAATATCCCAGCTAAACTCTGTTACCTCAAATATCTCCGGGTCTGGCTTGAAGGTTACAATCGTTCCTCTTTTCTTCGTCTCTCCAACACACATAAACTGAGTTACAGGATTACCCCTTTCATAGACCTGTTTGTAAACTTTTCCATCCCTGTGAATCTCAAGCTTTAACCACTCAGAGAGAGCATTAACAACAGAAACGCCAACGCCGTGAAGACCACCGGAATACCTGTATGCCTTCTTCTCAAACTTACCACCAGCATGAAGAACAGTCATAACAATTTCTGCTGCCGGTTTACCGTATTCAGGATGTATATCAACCGGGATTCCCCTTCCGTTATCCTCAACCGTTATTGAGTTATCCTCGTGGACTATTACCTTTATCTCTGTACAGTATCCAGCAAGGGCTTCATCCACACTGTTATCAATAATTTCAAAGACTAAATGGTGAAGACCGTAGCTACCAGTATCTCCAATGTACATTCCAGGTCTTTTTCTTACAGCTTCAAGTCCTTCAAGAACCTTTATCGCTGAAGCATCATACTTTTCGTTGTTTGCCATTAACTCTCCTTTTAACGAGAATTTTGTTTAAAATTATAGCAGAATATTTGTAAATCAATGGTTAGCGCCAATTTAAAGCTCAAAGGAGGGAAAGAACTTGACTCTTCATCTCAATGATCTGACCTTTTTCACCAATGAAGATGAAAGGAAACTGATAGATAGATTTAAAACTCTTTTTAATGATACAAAAGAATTAGATATTATTGTTGGTTACTTCTACCTTTCTGGACTTTATCAACTTCAGGAAGACCTTGAAAAGGTTGACAAAATCAGAATTATTGTTGGAATGCAGGCAGGGAAAGATGTCTTTGACCTTGTAGAAAGAGCAGGAAACGTAGCTGAGTCAAAGAATAAATACCTTGAAAAAGTAGTAGAAGAGCTTTCAAGTGGAGATTATGAAGACTCTTTTGAAAAAGAAAAAGCTATCAGAGAATTTATAGAATGGATAAGAAGTGGGAAACTTGAAATAAAATACTATCCCCACTCCCCTCTCCACGCAAAGCTCTACATCTTTAAAAGCAGAAGTGGAATAGACCTTGGAAGAGTTATTACAGGCTCTTCAAACTTCACAATTTCGGGACTTAAAGAGAACTTAGAGTTTAACGTAGAACTCAAAAATAGAACCGATGTTGAATTTGCTATTAACCGATTTGAAGCTTTATGGAAAGAGTGTATAGACATTTCAGAAGACATTGTCAAAACAGTTAAAGAAAGAACCTGGCTTAACGATACTCTATCTCCTTACGAACTTTACCTGAAGTTTCTTTATGAATTTTTATACGACCAGCTTGACTATGATGAAGAAGAAGTAGTTCTTCCACCAGGTTTTAAAAAGCTTCAATACCAGCTTGAAGCCGTTGCTGATGCCGAATCAAAACTAAAAAAGCATGGAGGTGTATTCCTTTCAGACGTTGTTGGACTTGGAAAAACCTTCATTGCTTCAATGTTAGCCGCAAGGCTTAAAAAGAAAGTCTTAGTTTTTGCGCCTCCTCACCTTACAGAATACTGGGAAGATACACTAAGAGAATTTCTTGTTCCCGCTAAAGTAATTTCTTCAGGACTTTTGAGAAATCTCAATCCAGAAGAATTTAAAGACTATTCCATAGTCATTGTCGATGAAGCCCACAGGTTTAGAAATGAAGAGACAAAGAGTTACGAAAATTTACATTCAATATGCAAAGGAAAAAAAGTAATACTCATCACAGCCACTCCTTACAATAACAAACCATCAGACATCAAAAGTCAACTTCTCCTCTTCCAGAATCGCTACCACTCCACCATACCAGGAGTTACCAATCTTGAAGAGTTCTTTAAACACCTTGAGAAAAAGATAAAAAGAGTTGATAGAAAGAAAAATCCCAAAAAGTTTAAAGAAGTCCTTAAAGAGTGTGGAAAGGAAATTAGAACAAAAATTCTTAGATACGTAATGGTAAGAAGAACAAGAAAAGAAGTGGAAAAGTTCTTTAAAGAAGACTTGAAAGCTCAAGGAGTATCTTTCCCAAAGGTGAAACCACCTAAGAAAATTTACTATTTATTAGATGGGGAGCTCGATAACCTCTACAATAAAACCATAGAAATAATAAAAAATCTATCTTACGCAAGGTATAGACCTGCACTTTATCTTAAAACCAAACTAAAAGAGAATGATCCTGAGTTTATTTCCCAGATGAACCTTTCAGGTCTTATGAAAACACTCCTTCTCAAAAGGCTTGAGAGCAGCTTTGAGGCTTTCAGAAAAACCCTTGATAGATTTCTTGAATCCCACGAAAAGTTCTTAAAAATGTTCGAAGAAGAAGGGAAAGTTTACGTAAGCAAGGAAGTTGATGTATATGAATTGCTTGAAGAGGATAATATTGATGAACTTTTAGAGCTTATAGAAGAAGGGAAAGTTAAAGAGTACAGCAAAGAAGAACTCTCTCCTGATTTTTACGAGAAACTTAAATCCGATACAGAAACGATAAGAATTTTGCGAGATGAGTGGTACAAGATAGAAGAGGATCCAAAACTAAATAAGTTTTTAGACCTGTTGAATGGTAAAGATTCTGCTCTCAGTAAAGCCCAAAAGATACTTATCTTTACAGAGTTTTCTGAAACTGCAGAGTATCTTGGAAGAGAGTTAAAAAAGTCCTTTGGTAATTGTGTTCTGGTTTATTCTTCAAAATCAAAACCATCTGTAAGAAAGGAAATCATCGCCAACTTTGATCCCAATATAAGTCCTGGAAGTCAAAAGGACTCTATAAGAATCCTCATTACAACAGATGTTTTAGCAGAAGGTATAAACCTTCACCGTTCAAACGTTATAGTCAACTACGATATTCCCTGGAACCCGACAAGAGTTTTACAAAGAGTTGGAAGGATTAACAGGGTAGGAACATCCTTTAAAGAAATTTACATTTATAACTTTTTCCCTGTAGGAACAACAGAGAAAGAGCTCGGACTTGAAGCAGCAGCCATAGCAAAGCTACAGGCTTTCCATCAAGCTCTTGGTGAAGATGCAAAATACTTAACTGAAGAAGAAGAGGTTGACGCACATGGACTATTTAAGAAAATCAATACAGTAAGAGAAGAAGACGGAGAAGAGGAATCCTTTCTTAAATACGTAAAACTACTAAGGGAAATTAGAGAAAAAGACCCTGAACTTTTTGAAAAGATAAAAAGACTTCCCAGGAAAGCCCGTTCTGGTAGAGCATTTAAAAGAGAATTTCTCATAACCCTATTTCGTAAAGGAAATCTAAAGAAAATTTATCTTTCCTATAAAGACAAACCGCCTCAGGAGATAGACTTCCTGAAAGCAATTGAACTACTGGAAACAGAACCTTCAGAGAAAGGAATAAAGATTCCTATTGAAAGTTACTACGACCTTTTGACAAAAAACAGAACAGCTTTCAATCAATCTCTACAGGAAGAAATAGCTAAGAAAAAATCTACAAAGAGTTTCTCAAGAACTGAACAGCAATTGATAAAAGAGTTGAAGGCACTTAAAAATGCCTTTAAGGATAAGAAGAACAGGGAATTAGTTCAAAACCTTCTGGATATCATCAACACAGGAAAGATACCCAGAGGAACCCTTAAAGACCTTAACAAAAAGGTTAAAGGAGCTAACACCCTTGAAAAGAAACTTAAAGTTTTAGAAGAATTCCTTTCCAGCTACAACTTTGAGGAAGAAAAAGAGAGATTTACTTACGATGAATCACCCATAGAGGTTATACTATCTCAATATTTTGGAAATGCATCGGAGGTACAATGAAAACGCTAAAGGTTTTGAACTTTGCACGAATAAAAAAAGGTAGTTTTGAATTTGGCGACCTTACTGTTTTTGTAGGACCTCAGGCTACCGGAAAGACACTCGTTCTTGAGCTAATAAAATTGGTGGAAGATAGAAATACGATAATGAAAAACCTCAAAAAACACGGCTTTGAGTGGAAAAACATTGATGAATTTCTTTCTCTTTATTTTGGAGAAGGTATGAGTATCGTCTGGAACAAGGGAAAAACAAAGGTAGTCAGAGATGGAAAAGAGTTCGTGATAGAGCAGAAAGGAAAATCTTCGGGTTCTGAAAAGATATTTTACATTCCAGCACAACGAGTTCTTACTTTAGGAGAGGATGGATGGCCTACTTTTATTAGTTATAGAACTAGTTATCCTTACGTTGTAAGGAAATTTAGCGAAGAAATACGCCTTCTCTTAGAAAGAATGGGAAGTTCCATTTTTCCCATAGAAGGAAGAATGAAAAGCGATTTAAGAAACCTCCTCAACGAAAGTATTTTCTGGAATGCTGAATTATCCCGTTCCACCAAGGAAATGAAAAGAAGGCTTACCTTGAAGGTAAAAGAAGCAGATTTACCTTTTATGGTATGGTCGGCAGGGCAAAGGGAATTCATACCTTTACTTCTTGGTTTTTACTGGCTAATGCCTTCTGGAAAAACAGGAAAGAGAAAAGGTGTTAACACTGTAATAATAGAAGAACCGGAAATGGGACTTCACCCGAAAGCACTGGAAACTGTAATGATACTTATCTTAGAACTCCTGAGAAGGCGGTACAAAGTGATAATCTCTACCCATTCATCACAGATACTTGAAATGATATGGGCAATAAACATAATCAAAAAAGCCAGGGAAGGGAAAGCTTTATATCTCAAGAATCTATTCGGTATTAAGTCCCCTTATTTAGATAATATCTGGGAATCAGCCGTTAAGAAAAATTACAGAGTATTTTATTTCAAACCAGATAACGAACACATTAGAGTAAAAGATATATCATCCCTTGACCTTTTTGAAGATGAGGAAATTGCAGAGTGGGGAGGGCTTACTTCTTTTGCTACTCGTGCTTCTGACGTTGTCTCAGACGTAATATCCGAAACCGAAAAAATAGAAGAACCAGAGAAGAGAGGATAAGGAAGGTGACCTTTAAACAAAAAGTTCAGAATACACAGGAAATAAAAAATTGTTATCAGAGAGGACTTCAAGCTTTAAGAGAAAAGGATAAAGATAAAATAGAAGCCCAAAACACACGTAAGTTAAACGGAAGTGTCAATATAGATGATTGCCTGAAAAGTAAGTATCCAAATGCAAGTAGATGGGATTATGCTATAGGTTATAACAATCAGACCTATTTTGTAGAAGTTCATCCTGCAATACCCAGGGAAATAAAAGAGCTGGCAAAGAAACTTAACTGGTTAAAAAACTGGAAAAGGAATACGCCATTCCGTAACGACAATAATTTCTACTGGGTGGCTTCAGGGAAAGTGGGAATTTCGTCAAAGAGTAAATATGGAAAGAGAATCGCTGAGCTTGGCATTAAACTAAAAGGCATTCTAAAACTCGAATGAAAAAGAACAGGAGTAGAAAGCTTGACAAAGCCGGTAAAGGATCTTGAAATGCAAGCAAAAACTTACAATAAAACCCAAAGTGCTCTTATTGAAGAGCTGATAGAGGAAGAAATAAAAGAGATTGAAAGGAGAAAGAGAATCGAGGCTTTTGAACGACTAAAAGAATACAGAAAATACTTCAAAGGAGTTGTAGGAAATAAAACCTTTCAGGAACTAAAAGCGGAAATGTGGAAAGAACATAACTGTATTGCTGAAACAAAGCTGAAGATATAAAATTAGATATACCGAGAATCAGGGAGGATTTATGGCTGTTACTAAAAAACTAATCAGTATGGACGAGACACTCGCCGACGAACTTTTCACTGTTTCGAAACTGCTTGGAATTACTCAGCGGGAAATAGTGGAGAAAGCCCTTGATTTTTATTTTGATTACTTAGATGTAGCTATTGCGGAGAAGATAAGCAAAGATATAAAAGAAGGCAGGATGAAAGTCTATGAAGCAGAAGAGGTTTTTAGGGAGCTGGGAATAGATGTATAAACTTTTATTCTCTGAAGTTGCTAAAAAAGACCTGGAAAAATTTACCATCGATGAAAGAATTTTTATTGCTGAAAAACTGAAATATCTTGCAGAAAACTTTGAGTTTCTTAAACAGACAAAGAAAGTAAGGAAACTTAAAGGAAGTAGCAAATTTTATAGGTTTGTAATTGCCAGAAAAATAAGAGCCATTTTTGAAGTTAAAAACAATGAACTTATTATCCTGATATTGAGAGTGGGGAAACGGAAAGATATCCATAAAGATTCAGTCTTTTTCCAATCTACTTGGGGCTGATTTGTGCTACCATTGTTGTATCGAGAAACGTTGTCCGAAATTGCGAACCCCGATCTGAGAGGCGAAGAATATGAATGGAGATCAGATTGAAGAGATAAAGAATGTGCTCATTGAAGTATTGAAGAAATATGGGGTAAAAAGAGCTGCTCTTTTCGGTTCGATAGCGAGAGGAGAAGCTACCAAATGTAGTGATATAGACCTGCTGATTGAATTTGAAGGAAGGAAAAGTCTTTTAGACCTTGTGGGTTTAAAGTTGGAGCTTCAAGAATTATTGGGAAGGAAAGTAGATGTTATTACTTATAAATCTATTCATCCTCTACTTAAGGAACGAATACTTAACGAACAGAAGGTGATTATATGAGAAAGGACGTAAAAACGTTCATAGAACATATATTGGAATGTATTGAATTGATCGAGGAATATACCAAAAATAAGACAGAAGAGGATTTTTTGGGTTCAATTCAACTTCAAGATGCGGTTATTCGCCGTATGGAAATCATCGGTGAAGCGGTCAAAAATATCCCAGATGAAGTAAAAGAAAAATACCCAGAAATACCATGGAAAAAAATAGCAGGTATGCGAGACATTCTCATTCACGAATACTTTGGAATAGATTTAGAGTTGACATGGGAAACTATTAAAAAAGACATCCCTGATTTAAAGAAGAAAATATTAAGAATAGAGAAAGAATTGAAATGAGTGTGGTAGGGTGTATCGATTGTGAAAATAATTGAGAAGCGAGGAAGCGAATGGATTCAATAAAAACCCTGATAGAAAATCCATTCAATAAATCGAACTTTGAAACCTTTCTGAGAACTGTTTTTGAATCTGCCGATTTTGGAACACATTTTTCCATAGATCTTCAAGAGTATCCTGAAAGATTCAGGAAAGCTATAAATAGAGCTGAATTCTTAGGAGAGTATGAAGATCCAGATAAAAACAAAATTCTCTTTCTGACCGTTGAACTTTGTAAAGAATCGACTCTTGAGAGAGCAAGGAAAACTCAAAGGGACTTTATAGCAAGGATTATAGAGGAATATAACGCTGAAGCTGCCATAGTAGCTTTTTACGTCCCCGATTCCGAAAACTGGAGACTTTCCTTCGTTTTTAAAACCTACACCTTTGACAGGTCAGGAGCTCTCAAAGAGGTTTCAACAACTCCTAAAAGGTTTTCCTTCCTGCTTGGAAAGAGGGAAGCTTCAAGAACAGCTTATCTTCAACTCTCAAAGTTGAAAGAAAACTCAAATCCGGCTCTTAAAGAAATTTTAGAAACCTTTAGCGTTGAAAGGATAAACGATGAGTTTTTCAAGAGATACCTCTTATACTTTAAAAGCTTGTGGAAAACAATATACAATCAGATAAAGGAAAAGACAGAAAAACCTGAAAAGAAATCAAAAGAAGCAGCTCACCAGCTTCTAAACAGATTAACTTTTGTCTATTTTATTCAAAAGAAAAAAGAATGGTTTGACTTCCTTATGGAAGAAAACTTGATAGATTTTCTCGTTAGAGAATATAGAAACTTTATAGCTCAAAATCCTGATAAAAAAGGAACTTTTTATTCTGAATGGCTTAAACCTCTCTTCTTTTCAGCTTTTAATGGTAAAAGAGGAGAAATAAATTCAAAATATAGCTACCTTCCAGAAAATGTTAAAAAAGCACTGCTCGAAGCTCCATACCTCAACGGTGGACTCTTCGAAGAGAACGAACTTGATGAACTACCTTTCACTGTTCCAGATGAATTTTTCCTGAAAGAAGACCCTTACGGTAGAAATAATGAGGGGGTTATTCCATTCCTGAACAGTTATAACTTTACAATCGTTGAAGATTTAGAAGATGACAGAGATGTTGCAGTCAATCCTGAATTCATAGGAACTGTTTACGAAAAACTTGTTCATATTGATTCATCAAGTGCTTTGCAGAATCCTGAAAAAGAGATAGATACAGAAGGCATCCTTAAAGGTATTGTCTACACAAAAGAACCTGAGATAAGGTTTATGGTAACCCAATCTCTCATTTACTACCTCAAAAACAATACCAACCTTCCAGACGAAACTATTTACAGCTTTATTTTTGACGACGATTTTAAACCTGCAGATAGAAATGTTTTTGATACTTTAAAAAAAGCTCTCGACGAGCTAAAAGTTGTTGACCCAGCCTGTGGCAGTGGAGCATTTCTTGTTGGTATGGTAGATACCCTCTATAAGCTCTACGGAAAACTTTACAGGTTTGATCCAGAAACAAAAGAAAGTAATTATGCAATTAGAAAACAGATAATAGAAAACAACGTCTATGGCGTTGATGTAATGGAGTGGGCAGTAAGGATAGCAGAGCTCCGTCTCTGGTTATTCCTGATAGTTGAAGCCGACCTTGAACCTTCGCAAGTATTATTTAAACCTCTTCTTCCAAATCTTTCCTTCAAAGTAAGAGCCGGAGACAGTCTCATAGAAGAACTTGGAGAAATAGACTTTTCCATTTTAAGAAGTAAAAGGAAAGAGCTCCTTTCTACAATTCCACTCTCTCCCGAAATAAAGAGGAAAATTACAAACCTTAAAAAGAAAAAACTTCTCTATGCAAAGAACGAATATGGAGCTCCAAAAAAATGGGAAATTGAACAGGAAGAATTCAACCTCTTCAGAGAAATAGTAGAAGAAAAAATTAGAAAAATTAAAAAGGATATTAACTTCGAGAAACTGCGTAAACCTTCTTTTGAAAAAGACCTCTTCGGTAAGACCCAACAAAAAGAACTTGAACTTTTTGAAAAACAAAAAGAAGAAAGAATAAAACAGCTTGAAGAAGAACTAAACGTATGGCAGAAAACAAAAGAAGCTCTTTCAAAAGGAAAGAGACCTTTCATCTGGGATATCGACTTTGTTGAAGTTTTCTATGGAGATAAAAACGGCTTTGACATAGTTATTGGCAATCCCCCTTATGTAAGACAGGAAAAGATAGCTCCACCCGATAAAAATGAAGAAGATTACAAACCTTCTGAATGGCGAAAGCTTAAAAAAGAGTATAAAGAAAAGCTTCAAAACATGGTTGTTAACCTCTACGGTAAAGAGTATAAACCTGATGGAAAAGCAGACCTTTACGTCTATTTCTACTTTAAAGCTCTTAGCCTCTTAAACGAAAAAGGAACTCTTGCCTTCATTACCTCAAACTCGTGGCTTGACGTTGGATTTGGTAAATCTTTGCAGGAATTCTTCTTAAAAAGAACCAGAATCTACTCAATTAACGATAACCAGAGTAAGAGAAGCTTTAAAGAAGCGGATGTTAACACTGTAATTGTTTTCTCTTCCGCTCCAACAAATAGAAGGAAAGAAAAAGCAAACCTTGAAAACACTGCAAAGTTTGTAATGTGGAGAATACCATTTGACGAAGCAGTAAACAGCCAGAAGTTTAAGGAATACCTTCAGTTTATAGACAATGTAAAACCGAAAGTAGAAAACAAAGACCTAACTGAACTTGCTGAAAACGTTATTAGCACAGACGAATTTAGAGTTTTTCCAGTGAAACAGAAAGATTTACTGAAAGATGGCAGTAAAGATGGAAAGTATGAAGGCAACAAGTGGGGCGGAAAATTTTTAAGAGCTCCAGACATTTTCTTTACAATCCTCAAAAAAGGAAAAGGAAAGCTTGTAAGACTTGGAGACATTGCAGAAGTAAAAAGAGGATTTACAACAGGAGCAAACGAATTTTTCTACGTTGAGGATTTAACCGATAAAGTTAGTGATAACGAACTTGAAAAAGTTGAAAATCTGAGAGGTTTCACTTCAGTTGAAGAGATAAGAAAAGCAGGACTTAGAATCATAAAACCGAGTAAGTGGGGAAAGAACGCAAAAGACTACAAACTCTTTTTAGTTGAAAAAGAATTTCTAAAACCTGTAATAAAGAGTCCAAGAGAACTCAAAACAATAGTAGTAAGGGAAGAAGATTTGAAGTATAGAGTTTTCATATGCAATAAAACTAAAAAAGAGCTCAAAGAGACTTTTGCCCTTGATTACATAAAGTGGGGAGAAAAGCAGGGATTTCATAAAAGACCAACTTGTAAGAGTAGAAGGGAATGGTATAATGTGCCGCAAAAACATGCTTTTATAATCTCTAAACGTTTTATAGATGAGGATTTTGGTTTCTTTATTAACTTGAACAATTTTTTTGTTGGAGATACATTTTTCATTATTGAATCAAATGAAAGCAAAAATTGGCAAATAGCTGCTTCTTTAAATAGCTCGGTTTGCTCTTTACTCTTGGAGTGTTTTGGTAGAAAGAATATGGGGGAAGGCGTATTATTAATTTATGGAACGGAAATTAAACCGGTTCCTGTTTTTCCAGAATTGAAACACACCACGTTTTGAGATATTCTGAAAAAAAAGAGAAGATTTTCCATCTTCACCGAACTTGGC
>OFBV01000062.1_pt1 | contig 16986 bp, 17 predicted proteins | sample 1520691 | NCBI WGS metagenome assembly OFBV01 (sample SAMEA3696450, study PRJEB22514) | metagenome | biome: water; feature: marine; material: hydrothermal vent | place: Pacific Ocean | collected 2014-08-16 | depth 1514 m | reverse complement strand
AAGTGGGAAACTATACACCCTAAATCTTGATCCTGCCCCTCTCCCAAGTCAGGTAATTACAATTGTTCCCAACAAAAAGGAAGTCCAAAAGAAAGAAGCCAAACTTTTTGAAGAGAAAAACGATTATGAAAGTCTGATAGCAGAACTTATTAAAGCAGTAGCTAACGATTCTCCACCGCAAGGATATGACGTTCAACCTTTCGAGAAGACCCTTGATACACCTGACATCATTTTCACTTGCGAAGCAAAATACACAGGCTGGGAATATGCCGTTTACAAATGTGTAATGCTCAACAAAAGCAATAAAAAGCTATGGCTTAGGGAAACTTCCCCTTTAATGAAAAGAGTCTTACCAGAGATCACATCTCAACCATGGAAATCTATAAGAGCAATCTCGTTTGAAAGAGACATTCTCTTTCCAAAAGGTAAAGGAGCTTGGTACTCAAAACTTTATGTAGTAACAGAAAACCCTGAAAGCACATTAAGTGCTATCTACGACAGAATAAAGAGGTAAGAATGGCTAAGGAACCTCAAACACTTGAAGAACTTGAAAAGAAGAAGAAAACAAGGGTCATCTCTGCTCTGATAATGATCCTCGGAATTGGCGTATTCGGAAGTCTCGCCTTTTCTATATACGACATGATAAGAATTGCCAAACAAATGTCCAAAAAAGAATCAACAAAACCCAGAATTATCAGCAAAAAAGAAGTAGAAAAAGGCTGGAAGGATATAACAGAAGAACGACTTTCTGACCTTGAAGATAATCAAAGAAAAGTAAGAGACATACTTCAAAAACTTCAAAAGAATCAAGAAGAATTGTTTAAAAAGTTCCAGGAGATTGAAATTAAATTAGGAGAAATTAACTCAAAAACAAGGAGCTCCACGGTACAACCTTCCCACATTCACAAAGCTCAAAACAAAAAGCTTCCAAAAGAAAGTTTGAAAGAACTTGCACCTCCACCAAAAACTTATATAAACTCACATAAAACTTTCGAGGAAAAGCTTCAACAGAAAGCTCCAGAAGAGAAAAAAGAACCAGAGCTCATAAAATTCACTCCAACTGAAACAAGCCAAGTTCAAGAACAAGAGAACGAACAAAAAAAACTGAAACTTAAAATCCCAGTCGGATTCGTAAGAGGAATAACACTCACAGGACTTGACGCTCCAACATTTCAGTGGGGAATGCAGAATCCACATCCGATTCTTATTTCCCTTGAAGATAGAGAAATTCTTGCCAACAATAGAAAACTTAACCTAAAAGCATGTTTCATTCTTGGTTCTGGATTCGGCGAAGTAAGCTCCGAAAGAGCATACATAAGACTCGTAAAGATTTCTTGCATAGGAAAAGATAACGGTCTATACGAAGGAAAAGTAAAAGGCTGGCTCATAGATGACGATGGAAAAGTGGGGTTAAAAGGTAGGCTTGTAACAAAACAAGGAGCCTACCTTTCCAAAGCTCTTATAGCTGGGTTCCTGAGCGGTATTTCCAAAATTCTACAAGCGGGTGCTACAACAGTTTCAGTTTCTCCTCTCGGAACTACATCAACCATCAGCCCATCCAAAGCTACCAAGATAGGAATATTCGCTGGAACCGGGAATGCAATGGATAGACTTGCAAGGTTCTACGAAAAAATGGCAGAACAGATATTTCCTGTTATAGAGATAACTCCAGGAAGAAGGGTTGTCGTCTTACTTGAAGGGGGAGATGAAATATCAAAGGGAAATGAAATAACACTCGATCCAATTGGAATACTTGGAGGTTTAAAGTGAAAAGAAAATTACTACTACTTTTAACCATAGGATTCATAAATACCGCATCGGCTACAACGCCGAAAGAAATAATGAATAATCATCTAATACAAAAGGCTGGAAAGGTAGAAAGTGTCAGGAATCTTGGAAATTTATACGAAGTTGTAATTAATCGTTCCTATCATAAACAGATTCTTTACGTCACGAGAGATGGAAAATACATAATAGCAGGTGCTCTATTCGATAGCAAAACAGGCAAAAACATAACTGCCCAAAGAGAGAAAGAGATAAACAGGATAAATTTAGCTGAGCTTCCCCTTCAAGATGCAGTTCATATCAAATTCGGAAAAGGCGGCAGAAAATTGATAGCTATAATAGATCCTGAATGTCCATTTTGCCGCCGTTCTTTCTCATATCTCAAAAATAAAAACGTTGATTTGTATGTTTTTTTCATGCCTCTATCATTTCACAAAAATGCACTTAACTGGAGCAAAAAGGTTTTATGCTCAGAAAATCCTTCAAAAACTTTGCTGAAACTTGAGGAAAAAGGAGAAATTCCTACATGCAAAAAAAACAAAGAAAAGGAAGCCGAGAACCTATTAAAAAAACACATCCTAACAGCTCAGCTAATAGGTGCAAGAGCAACTCCAACATTCGTAACTTCCGATGGCATCAAGATAGAGGGATTAAATAGAAAAGAACTTGATTCTTATCTGAAGGAGAAGAAATGAAAGGAAAGTTCTTAGCCATGTCCTTAGTACTAATTACATCTTCATCCTGTGCAAGCCTAACGGTAGGACATGAACATTTCAGGTGCGAAGGAACCGATAAAGGCGGTATTTGTGCTCCAACTCATTATGTCTATCAACATAGAAAAGAACTCATGAAAGAACAAAAGCCAGAAACCTCCGGACAGAAAACAGCGAACAATCTCTATCAAGAATATAAAAAGCTTGAACTAAAGGATTTCACACTCTATAGACCTGCTGGAATTCCTCAGAAACCTGTTAGACTCGAAGAACAAATACAGAGAGTATATATCTTTCCTTATCAAACTAAAGACGGTAATCTAATAGAGGGACATTACATTTATACCGTAGTCAAGCCTGCGAGATGGCTTTACTTCACGGAAGCCCCACTGATTCAGGTTCAACAAGTTAAGTCTCCAAGACCAGAAAAACCTCTCAAACCTTCCAAATATGACAGAATCATAAGGAGCTATCTCCATGAAAAAGCTACTAAGCATAAGTAGTGTAATGCTGATATTTCCAGCAGTAGCATACAGCAACGAAATAGTAGGAATTCAAGAACTTAAAGAGGCAATGGTCTTTATGCTCCAAGATATAGAAAACTTAGAAAAAAAAGTAAAGTTTCTCCAAAAACAAGTTAACATGCTGCAAGAAGAAAACAAAAACCTAAAAGAAATAATCATTCGCAACTCACTACCATCAATCTTCGCTGAAGGAAGATTAAGCGACTACCTACTTTATACTGGAAGTTTCAGAAGTCTAAAAGGAGCTTTAAGATGGAGCTCCAGATTCATAGAAGAAGGTGAGGAACCTATTATCGTATCCTCAAGAGAAAAAGCATTATTCTCTGTAGTTCTACAATGCAACTCCTATGAAGAATGTAAATCCTTGAAGAAAAAATATGGAGGATTCATATCCCACAGAAAGAATAGAGAAACCAGCAAAATACTTAACTTAGTCAAACTTTTCAAAAAAGCTGAAGAAAGACTTAAAAACCAAAACTTCACAGTTATTAATGGGATTCATTTCTTCAAAGTCCAAAAAGATGAAAGGGAAATAAGACCTTATCCTCATTTTAAAACAGAAAACGGCTTCATAGTAATGAAGCTGGAGGGAATTCTATGATAGGTAAACTCTTGGAAAAGGTATTTTTAGGAGGAACACCTTCATACGATGAACCTCTCGACTTAAAAAAGATTCGTTACTTTAATGAAAAAGTCTCTTTGAGCGACTTTATGACATATCAGTTCTATTCGGAAAAAGATAAGCTCTATGAAACACTTACAGGTTGCGGTTTCATACTTGAGGTTGCTATCCCAGAATATCTGGGAAACAAAAATGCAGTCGATTTTGAAATATTACTTAAAGAAACCTACCCTCCTGATACCATAATAACCTTCTTTTCATTTGCATCAGAAAACATAGATCCAATACTGGATTTCTATCTCCAGAATCACATGCACCGTCCAAAAGTAAAACATCCAGAAGTTTTAGAGGAAATAGTTAAGAGTAGAGTTGAATATTTGAAAAAGGCTTCAAGGAGCTCCCTATGGTCAGACATGCAGGCAAGACCAAGATGGATAAAAAACTATTTATCAGTTTTTATGCCGTGGGGAAACGACCTTAACAAAAGCTGGAACACAGCCAAGAACATAGCGAGAAGAACAAGAGCTCTACTTTCGAACTCAGGATACCATCCACGAGACGTAACTCCAGAAGAGTTCATTTCAACTTTGAGAGAGATTTTCGTTCCAAACTTCCGGGGAACAGCTTCCCATAATCCTCAAATGCCAATTAGAAGACAAATAATTGATAAGGAAACTCGCATACGAATTGACATAGACGATAATGAATTTGCGGATCTCCACTGCAAAAGAGGAAAGGAAGAACATTTCATAAGAGTATTCCACATAAAAGGTTTTCCAAGACAAATAAATCTATGGAAGTTCAGCAACATCATTTTTCCATACGATCAGCCTCAGAAAGAGAAGTTTCCATATCAGTTTGGCATCATTATGTCAGTAAGAATAAGGGACAGAGAGAGGAGAAAACAGGAACTGGAGAAAAAAGCTCAGTGGAACATTCATCAAACAGACAATAATCCCCTGGCTAAGTTCTTTCCCAAACTCAAAGAAAAGAGAATGTATGCCGAATATGTCCTTGAGTTGATAAATGAAAATAAATTACCTCTGGAGGGAGTTCTAACATTCTTTACAATGGCTCCAGATAAAGAATCTCTTGACTTTTACTCAAACGACATAATTCAAGCTTTCACAAGCGAAGGATTTGAAGTAACAAGAGAGATAGGAAGTTCCATAGTTCCAACTCTTCTTGAATATCTACCATTGAATCACATAGAAGAAAGGAGAGAATTCCTAAAGAAGGACTCCACACTTTTTGACGCTAACATCGCATCCTTGATCCCATTCATAGGAGCCGTTTACGGAACCAAAACACCTGCAACCATATATCTCGACAGAAAGTTCAACATATCCTTCTATGACTTATTTGACTCCAAAACAAACTACAATGCAGTAAAAGTAGCTACCTCTGGCGGAGGGAAGTCTTTTAGTGAAGGAGATTTCCACGTACAACACTTATCAATGGGCAGAGTAATTAGAGTGATAGATATAGGATGGTCCTACAAAACCCTCTGTGAAGCTATTGGAGGAGAGTATATTGAACTCTCTGAAGATAAAAAACCATGCTTCAACCCATTTACCAATGTAATCACAGATGAAAGCGGAAATATCCATGAAGACGAAATGGAAAGCCTTGTCCCTCTTATAGGAATTCTTGCAGGAATAGATGTCTCCTACCAGATAGCAACTGAACAGGATAACGTCTTTGCAAGATTTGCCTCAGCAATAACTATGGCTATCAGTCAAGCCTGGAAAAAACACGGCAGAAAAATGGGAGTTAAAGAGGTCGCAGATGAATTAAAGAACATGGAAGACACCACAGGAGAAAGAATACCTCAAAAACTCTACGAAGCCCTTAAACCGTTTGCTTATGAACCAAATAAAGCCAGGTACTTCAACGGCACAAATAACATTAACTATTCCCTTGATTATGTCGTCTTAGAGATGGAACAGGTTGAACAAAAAGACGTAAGGCTTAAAGGAGCTATCCTGCTATCCTTAATTCAAAAAATCCTGAATGAGTTCTTCCTTGCTGAAATTAAAGGAGACAGAAGGAAAAAAATACTGGTAATTGATGAAGCATGGTCTTTGCTTGCAGATATGGCAGCTGCAAAGTTCATGGAAGCAGCTGCAAGAAGATTCAGAAAGTATGGATGTTCTCTTGTAGTAATCACTCAGGGAATAGACGACCTTTTTAAATCCCCAACAACCCAAGCTATATATGCCAATGCAGCCCATTTAATTTTACTGAGACAGAAACCCGAAATCCTACAGAAAGTTCTTGAAGAGAAAAAGTTAGTTTTGTCAGAGTTTGCAGAAGAGATTGTCTCAAGCCTACACACACGTCCAGGTAAATATTCAGAGCTCTACATTAAAAGTGACGACCTCGAAGGAGCTGTTAGACTTGTAGTAGATAAGTTCTCCTACTGGATGTTCACAACCCATCCAGATGACAAGAAAAAACGTGAAAAGCTAATGAAAAAACACAACCTATCCCTGTTTGAAGCATCCCGCATACTTGCAAAAAGAGAAAGAATAGGAGAGCTACTTGTCAAAGCAGGAAAAATAACGCCAACCCAATTGAAGTATGCCCTTGAGATAAAAGAGAAATATCCGGCGAAAAAAATAGGAGAAATCTTGATAGAGATGGGAGCAACTACAAAGGAGGTAATAGATGAGGTTCTTGAAAAGTGATAGAATGAATTCTAATTCAAGCTTGAGGAACCTGCTCCTCTGGCTGCCACCAGAGGAGCGGATCTGTATATCCGCAATCGGATTAAGGAGGCAAAAACTATGAACAATGTTATTTTAAGGGAAAATATAGACTATTTCAACCCCGAAAAAATTGAAATTCGGCAGTTTACTTCTGGCTTCTGCCGAATGCCAGATGCCCTCTTCCATATCCCTGAAGAACTCGAAATCAAAAGTTGGAAAGCAAGATTCATAGTAGGGTTGTCTTACCTTTATGCTTTGAGCTTCGGTAAAGGAAAAGCACTAACAACGAAAAAAGAATTAATGGAAATATTACAAACCAAAAGCTCCAGTGTTACAAATGCATTCATCAACAAAGTCAACGAACTATCTAATTTGCTTAAAGCCAAAGCTGAAAAAGCAGGCATTCCTATCGAAGGAGGAGAACTTATAACACAAAAAGGGAGAAAAGGCGGAACCCAATGTTATCTAATAGACCAAACCATTATAGCCGAAGCTTTCAGACATAAAGTCAACCACGGCGGGACATTTGCTTTCTACAATATAGCTCTCCTCCTTCCAATTTCCGCTCAGGCAAAAGCCGTTTTGCTCTATCTCCACCGGAAAGCCAGAGGTGGAAGTCTTCTCGACGGAAAAGCTGAAGCCTCTGTTTCAGCAAGGGAACTGGCACAGATTCTTGCGATAGGAACCGGAGGAGGAAGACTGAAAGGCTATCTCTTAGAACTTGAAGAAGCTGGAATAATAGAAAAAACATCCCGAAGAAAACTCAAATTCAGAATAACCAAGCTGGATGAATGGAATAGAGAAGCTCTACTCAATATCCTACATAACTGGAAAGGACATCCATTCCTCAAAAATTGGAAGTTCCCGATTGAGCCAATATCTCCCCAGGAAGATTGCAATGAAAAAAGTCCAATAGGGCGACAAAAAAAGTCCAATAGGGCGACAATAACAGATGAAAAAAGTCCAATAGGGCGACAAAAAAAGTCCAATAGGGCGACATATAGGAATAAGAATAGGAACAAGACAAAAGAAAGGAATAAGTCTATGGAATACGACGCCATATATAACAATGGCGGCGGAACAAAAAACAATATGGAATCCCCTAACAGAAGAAAAAGCGACAATAAGGGAACTTCTTCTCTAAGTAAGCCTGACGGCTTAAATCTAAAGAGTGACGAGCGGAAGTTAGATAAACCTAACATTGCTGACCGTGTGGACCAGAAGGAGCTGGAGAAGATAAAAGAAGTCTTAAGAGTAATTTTGCCAGAGCTTAAAAGAGCTTATCCAGAAATTTTTACTTCAGAAAACCTGAAAATATTTGAAGAGTTATATGCTCCAGCACTGAGAAAAATTTACGGAGATGAGTGGTTGGCTTTAGCAGTTATGTATGAGTTGTTTAATAGAAAAGCGCCTCAATATGGCTATTCAAGGAAGGTCAATAAGAATTTCTTAGGTTTGCTGATTTCGTTTGCTTTAAAAGATTCTTCATCTGATTTCTGGGAATTCTACAAGAAATTCAGGAGAGTTTTTGGATTAGGACTTCAGAAGGTTGAGAATGTAGGACAGAAAGAACAACAAGGAGAGCAATCGGAACCAGGGTTATCTCTTTCTGACCTGAAAGAGTTCTTCAAGAAAAAGTTAAAAGATAAGAAAACCATTTACACAATGTTTATAGAAAATGGCATTAAGGCTTTAGAGAAGGTTGGTAGTAAATGGGTTGTGAAGTGTAGGGACAGCATAGCTAAGGAATATATATCAAAGAATTTCCTTAATCTGCTTAGAGAATTCCTGAAATCGGAAAACATTCAGATAGAGGTTTGAGGAGGTTTCCAATGGAAGAAAGAAAAGGTTATGTCTATCTCAACGAAGTCAGAATTACCGGGAGACTCACTGATGCTGTGAGTTACACGAAGTTTGAGAAGGGCGAAAAAGGCGGTTGTGTTGCAGAATTTACTATTGCTCATAACCGCAGATGGAAGCCGAAGGAGAGCAAGGACTGGAAGGAGAGCACAAGCTTTTTCAGGGTTAAAGCTTATAACGGACTTGCCGAGAAGGTGAAGGAGAAATTTAGGAAGGGAGATTTTGTTCTCATTGAGGGGAGACTTCAAGAGGAAAGTTGGGAAAACGAAGAAGGGCAAAAGAGAAGTCTAATAAAGATTATTGCTGAAAATGCTTATCTTGTTTTTCCTTACCAGAAGGAAGAAGGTCAGAAAGAAGAAGGAGGAAGGAAGGAATGAGAAAGGCGATTTTATTAGCAGCTGCTTTTCTCTTTTCCTGTGGAAGTTCTGGTTACATTGCTTCTGAATATTCATCGAGAAGTGTTTTGGCTGGTAAACCTACCGTAAAGCCTGTTCAGGCTCCCGTGACAAAGCAGGCTACTACTCAGCTTGGAACCTCTATAGGAGTAAATATTGTTGGGGGTTTTCTTCTGAGCAAATGGGCAGAATCTAAGGAAAGGGAGCTTCTTAGAAAGTACTATGCTGTGTGTATGATTGAACATAACCTCAAGAAGGAGTCAGAAGATTACTGTGCAAATGTTTGGGCTAATGATAAGATGATGGAGGTTTTGCAATTTAAACATAAGCTTAATTACGGTAAGTGTAAGAAAAAGTGGTTTGGAATGTTTAGTGCTTTCAGAAAGTGTTACAGGGAAGCTGTGGATAGCGTTAAAAATCTCCATACCAATTGGAAGGAGGAGCTTAGAAATATTCTTTTCTATGATAAGCTCATTGATTGTCTTCCTGACCCTGCAGGTGTCAAAACTAATAAAGAGTTCATAGATACTTACAACTCTTGTAATGCGAAAGCTGAGAATTATGCTAACGAAGAACTTAAAAAGATACTTAAGGAAATAGGGGAAGAAGATGGATAGGTTTTCTATGTTACTGGTACTGATTTTTCTTATGTTTGGAATTTTGGTTTGGGGTCAATATGAGGTATGGAAGAGCTTTTATCAAACTGTTAATCAGAAGTATGTGAAAAAAGATGAAATATGTTACGCAGACATTTACGGAATAGCTGAAAGAAGAATTTTGGAGCTGGGGCTATCTGGAGAGGATAAGGCAACTATCCAGGAGAAAATGAACAAGATGCTTGATATTCTAAGAGACGTGGATCCCGAAAAGCTTGGATGTAAATATCTTTTTATGAAGGGAGCTCTGATGAAGGGTGGTAGAGATGTTACAGCTGCTCTTGAACGTTATCTCTTCGGTAATTCTGGTAAGTAGTTCATACGCTCTGGAAAATCTCGGAACATTCGGAAAAACCTATCCGATATTGGAAGAGGACATACTTGAAAAGATAAAAAGGGAAGCTATTATCCCACGTTTTTCTTCTGATTATTTCGAAGGAATACTTAGGAGAAGTTTATATGTTGATTATCATGTTCCCAATGCTTTAAGAGATAGGATAAGAGAAAAAAAAGTTGTTTATACAGTTCCGATTGACATAGTTATTGACGGTAAAGTGATAGCAAGGAAGGGAGAAAGGATAGATGTTCTCAAAAGGGTAAAGATTCCAGTTACCTATATTGTAGTTAAGGATTATCAGTTACCAGCTTTTGTTGATTATGCCGAAAAAGATAATGTTACCTATCTTGTGGTCCAGGGAAACATCTATGAGCTTGAAAAGAAGTATCCAGGGTTGCGAATTTACGCTGCTGTTCCAAAGGTTCTTAAAGTGCTCGGTATAGAAAGAGTTCCTTCCATTGTTTATCAGAGCGGGGATAGGCTAATAATCATTGAAAAGGCTTGGCTTGGGGAGTCTGCGAAATGAAAAGGTTGTTGGGACTGCTCCTTGTAACTGTGTTTTTTGCTGTTGCTAAAGCAGGAACTCCGCCATGTATTAATCCTATTTCGACTATAGACTGGAGTTTTTTTGTTGATGCTCTTGAATTTGAGGGAGTATGTACGTGCTCAACTCCTGGGCAAATAAAGATAGGTCTAAAGTGGAGAGTAGCTGAACCTATAGCTTTTGTTGAAACTCCAAGAAAAGCCTGGGAATTTCCCTGTTTTGGGATAAAGAAAAGCGTTACGAAAGTTTCAAAAAAAGATGGTTACACTAACGGCGTTCAAGGAGCTAAAACTAATGTTCACTACATTAAATATCCTGTTTTTGCCGTTTTAAACCTTGTAATGGATAACTTATGTGTTTTGAAGAAAGGAGAGAAGGATGATTCGGGACAGATAGTCAACGGATTAGATATTCTTCCTACAGGATTTTCGGAAGTTAATCCGCTTATATGGGATGATTATCTATCTGTCTTGGTTCAGCCTGAGAAACTTTTATTGGCTAATCCAGTTGCTCAGGTAGCCTGCCTTGCTGATTGTGTAGCGTCGTCCTCTGCAAGTGATGATGACCTGGATTCTGCAGAATCAATGAGAAATTCTCTATTCTGGTGTGCAGGTTGCTGGGGAGCTATTTATCCAGATACAACTTCTATTTATGGGCAAGACGATATAGTTGAAAGTGCATTAGAGGTTGTAAGGATTCTTGATGTTCTTCATTCATCTTTTCAGTTAATGGATTTTAAGGAAGTTTCTGGACTTGATTGGGCAGCAAATTTCTCTGAATCTTCTGTTCCAAGCGATGTAGCCTGTACTCCAAAAGTGTTCCCACGAATAATTAAGTCTCAATATTGGTTGAATCTTGCGTATCCTGTAAGTTGGGATGCAATTCCCATAGGGGATTTCCCTCCAAAGTGGAGCTGGTTTAAGAAAAGTCCGGGAAATGAGGATTTTGTTTGGACTGTATGGAGGATTAGGGATTGCTGTTTAGGTTTTCAATTTCCGTAATAATTCTTTTAATTCTGCATTTGGTAGATGCTTTTGCAGGTCAATGGGATGATCTTCTTCCGAAAAGAGAAACTCTATTGGAAGTTGAAAAGAATTACTCTCGTCTTAGGAAGGGTAGAAATGTTGAGAAATTTAAGAAGCTTACTCAATCGAGAGATATTACAGAATTTGAGAGATTTATTGACAGTTTCAACCTTGATAAACTGTCTAAGGACTGGTGGCTTAAAGCATATAAGAGAACGGAAAATAGGGAAAAAGAATTCTTGTTTTATCTGTTCTCTTCTTCTGTTCCGGACGAAACCGTTAGGAATGTTTTATCTCAGAGGTATTTAATTCCTCCAGAAATTGGCTTTTATCCTGTTTTAAGAGGGATACCGTCTATTGACTATCTTAAGAAGATGAAGGAGTGGAAGGAGCTGGCTGGAGTGAAGGTTAAGATAAATCCAATAATATTCAAGAAAGCAGGAGTTGAAGTAGTTCCCGCTTTTGTTCTTGCTAAATGTAAAGTAATAGGGGGAATTCTTCGTTCAAAAACATGTGTCTTTCAGAAAGTTCTTTACGGAGATGTTTCTTTGCAGTTTGCTCTTGAAAAGTTTGGATGTAAATAGTAATTTATTTTAAATTTAAATTGACTTGAAAGTGTATTGAAAATATGATGCTGCTATTGATGTTTCTATTGATTTGCAATGCGTTTGGAGGAAGTTTTGATATTAAGCAATTTGCTAATCATCAAAAAGAGGTTTTAGGCTCTCCTTCTCAGGTTAAGGAAAAATTACAGGTTCCCCTTCATTATCAGGAACCCAATAACTTTGATTCGCTTAAGGATGAAGAAAAGAAAAATGAATTTCTTGATTTCATTTCCAGAACGGGTAGCTCTTCGATCTGGTATTACACATGCAGAAAGAAAAGGGTTGTTATTGATAGAACTTACTATAAGTGCAGTTTAACTAATTCTACTTATACTTCTTTGGATATTTGTAATGCTAACTGTTATAGGCAGTATGATTGCATTCAGGCAGGGTGTTATCAAGTGTTAGAGTGTGAGGATACTGACGATGGTCAACAGTTGTGCCCTCACGGTAAGAGGGAGTGTGCAGCGGAGTGTCCTTCTCCAGGTTCTTATAACTCTACTGCTGATAGATGTGAAGCTCCAGCTGATGAAGGTTCTGGAGAATGTAGATATGAAACAACAGCTACGGGAGATATTTACTATGTAGGACATGATAGTTGTACTTGGTATGGAATCACTAAAGTTGTGGGTAATGGTAATAAGTTGGAGTTTTATGGAACGGATGGCTTAATCAATAGCATAATTGTTGAAGGGTGTACTTTTTCAGGAAGTGCGGAATATTACACATCTTGTGGAGATGATTGTTCTTATACTTCTTGGGGACTATCGGGAGTTGAGGGAGCTGGTAATGAGTTAAAGTTTTATGGTGGAAAATGCGGTAAATATGTAGGAAGTATTCAGGTTTTTAACTGCTACTTTAGTGGGGGGACGGCTACTGGAGGAGTTGATATAACCAGAGTAAAGATAGAGGATGGACAGATTAAGTTCTATAGAGGTTATAGTGGGAACACTCTTATAGCTTCTTTTGGCGTTTGTATGGAGTGTCCAATCGACCAGGGTTATCAAATAGAAAATGGAATCTGTGTAAGAGAACCTGATAGAGTTTGTCCATACTCAGGTCGTTCTTGCTTAAAACAGGATGGCAAATATTACTGCTCTCCCTATGATTGCAAGGAGACGGATTCAGGTACCTACTGGTGTGCAGAAATAGATATAGACAATGTTACGGATAATAACATTTCCATGTTTTACTGTTCTGGAGACGGAAACTGGACTACTTCTTTGGAAGGCTGTCAGGAAATATGCCAATATTACACGTGCTCAAAAGACAATAGTTCTTACTTTGGTCTTTTGAATTGTGAACAAAACTGTAGAGATATAGGTAGCTGTGAAGAAATAGAGGATGAGTAATGGTTCTCTTAAGGGTGTTAACTATTCTTTCCCTTTTGTTCTTTTCTGAATCTTTTGGTGGTATTGTAGAAACTATTGAGGATACCTGTCCCTCGGATCCGACCTTTGGTGGAAAATGTTCTCTTGTTGAAGAGAGAGTAATTGAAGGACCAGCATGTAAGGAAATTGGAAATGAAGAAATATGTAGAGATTGGTGGGAGAAAGAATATAGATATAAGTGTTCTGGCAGGGTGGATCTTGATTCTTTGGAAGGAGTTTTCCTTGGCAAAAAGTATTGCAGCTATCAGAAAAAGTGTACAGAATGGAGAGATGTAGGAGTAGAGGGAAGAACAGTTTCCTGCCGTATTTACTTCAATAAGTATAAGCCTGGTTGCTCGGATAATCCCTATCAGCTTAAATGTCTTTCGAATGATTGTGGCGACCTGTTTGATGTATGCACTTTAAAGCAATATGTTGCTTATAGTGATATTCCTGACAAGGCTAACACTGTTGCTACATATTATTGCGATCCGGTTTCTGGCATGTGTGGTGTGATACAGATTCCCGGAACCTCAGGCGTAAAAGTGGGAGTATATACTTTTGAATGTCCTTCAAAAGTAAGGAAAGTTTGTACTTCTTGGGAAGGAGAAATTAAATGTCCAGATGGAACCACACAGGTTTGTAATGTGGTTAGAACGTGTAAGGAATATTCTTCGGTAGGTTCATCCACTACCGAATTAAAAAGTTGTATAGCCAATCGCAAATATACAGAATATAGAGTTGAAAAGGACTCTGAAGAAGCCAATCAGCTGAGAAGTAGTCCTAAGTGTATAAAAGTAGGTGAGTTTACTGTTGATAATGTTACAGAATTTACAATCATAGGAGGATGGGACGCTGACGGAGGAAGTAAAGACTGTTTTTATGCGACTGGGTGGACGTCAAATTGTTATGAATTATCATCATGGCAAGGTTCTTGGAATGCTTGCTGGAATCTCCTTTCTACAGAGAGTAATCTTATAAGCTATTTGAACTGGGTTTTCTACAAGGATGATCCCGTTCATCATGTTGTGGGAATTGAGTCAATTTCTACAGATAATATGGCAAATTATTCTGGATGTTTTGGTTCAGGTAACGATGCTACGGACGTTCATATTTATGTAAATGCTACTGTTAGAACTTATTACGAGCGGTTTCTGTGTTATGAGGATGAAATTGATGATTCAAACTGCAATATTTCATCCGATTGCGAGAAGATTTCGCCAGATTCCTTGAATGAGATGGATTGCTGGCATTGGGCTACGGATGTAGATAATCCAATGAAAAAACTATGTGACCAATATACGGTAATGTATGAATGTCCCTCGAATTCCACTTCTACAACTTGTGTTGAATATGACGAAAAGTTGGTATGTAATGATGGGATAGTGAATATTCCAGACACTTATGTGGAAAGTAAAGATTTTTCTGCTGATTTTACAAAAGCTATGGCTATGGCTCAGTTAGCTAATGAATTAAAGCACATCTGGAGTGGGACCTCTCAAAAGTGCGAGAGTGGTTGGTGGAATTCCGTTATAGAGAATCCGACCGACTATTTTGTTTCTAAGGCGGTTGGTTTTGCTGTTTCTAAATTGGGGTCAGCTGTGGCTTCCTACGCCCAGGCTTACTTCCATTCTGCTTCCTACTGTTTAGCAAGCGATGAATATGGAGATACGGCAACTTCTTCTGGTCTTTATGATTCAGTGGGAGACTGTATGTATCAGGTTGCTAAAGAATTGAAGGAGCAGGATGCTGATAATCCATTTTTAAATGAACTTCCTTTGGGCGACAAGCTACAATTCTTAAATGACCCTGTAATATCTTTTTCCCTTAGTGTAGCTGTTGACCTGATAATGTCATTTGACAAATGTAATAGTTGTTCTTCGGAATCCTGTGCTACCGCTCACGGAGAGTATAAGGCATATTCATTGATTTCGAATGGTCTCTGCCATTACGTGGATTCTAAATGTGCCTGGAAAATTCCTCTAATTGGATGTCTTAGAAGAGCTTATCGATACTGCTGTTATGATTCAAAGTTTGCAAGGATACTTGTAGAGCAAGCATATAAACAGCTTGGTTATAGTTGGGGAAGTTATGGGAGTCCCAACTGTTCTCAATTGACTTGGGACGACCTGAAAAATTTAGATTTCTCTCAGATGGATTTTTCCGAATTGATTAAGGATATAGAGGCAAAAGCAAATTTCCATCAACTTATGGACTCTGATTCTATAAAGAATAGGATAGAGGAGTTCTATGAGGGAACTACGCCTCTTGCTCCTGATGCTACTAATCCTAACTATTCCCCTTAATGTTTATAGCGATAATCTCTTTGTGAAAGTTGGGAAGGATTTTGGCATAAGTCCACAACTTCTATATGCAATTGCTGTTGTTGAAAGTGGTGTTAAACCTTATGCTATTGGAGTTAAAGGAGCAAGATGTAGAGACTTTAAAGAAATTACCTGTTATCAAAGAGGAAAATGGGTTTCTCTTTATCCTGAAAATTATGAAGAAGCTGAACGTGTTTTAAGAATAATTTTGAAAAAAGACCTCTATTATGACCTTGGGCTTATGCAGATTAGTAGATTTGAGATAGAAAGGAGAGGACTTGATCCTTTTTCCCTTCTGGATTACAAAAAAAATCTCGAATTAGGAGCTCGGATACTTTATGAAAAAATACAGAAATATGGTTACTCTTGGGAAGCTGTGTGGCGGTATAATGGAAGGATTGATTACGCATGGAAAGTGAGGGCTATTCTTCTTCCCAAAAATCCTCGATAGCATGTTTCATAATGAACATAGTAGGTGAGGAGCTCTCCAAGTTTTCTGGAGCTTTGATTCGCAATTTCCATTTGTCTTTGAAAAGGTCTTTTCTAAATAGAAAACCTGTTATTTCCCTTCCGTCTCTTAGCACGAAGGTTATTGTTCTTCCTTTTTTTCTTGGGAGACTTCCCTTTAGCAATCTTCTGAGTTCTTTCCAGTCCTTTCTCCAGCTACCTGGAGCGACGGGATTAGCTTCAAGGTTTTCTTTTGTGAACCAGTAAGGTTTAAGGAACGAGAAAGCAGATATGTATATGTGAAACTTAATTTCGACTATCTTGTTCAGTTTAAGTACTGTTAAGTACGGGAAAAAACCAAGTAGTTTACCGTAATATTTTTTTTCGCCATGAGGATAAATGAATATTCTTTTGTTTAAGAAGTGGGTTATATTCTTGTTTTCTTCTAATGAAGCCATCGGCTTGATGAATCTGGAAAATTCTTCTGCATGTTTTCCGAAAATCCTTATAGAATTGATGGATGTTACGGGAAGTCTTTCGCCAGAGTTTAAAATTACCATCTTGCTTTCTGGAATAATATTTTTAACCCTTGTTCTTTTGTTCCGAGATAATTTGATTTTTATATCGATGGGAGTACGTTTCCTTATTAGATATGAGAAGATTGCATTCTGGAGTTTATTCATCCTATTCTCCCCTTTATGTAGTCTCTATGTAGTCCTATGTAGTTAATGTATGTAGTCTAAAACAGGAAATGTAGTCACTTGCTTTCTTTTACTTTGTCTTTCTTAAGTAGGTTTCTCCTTTTTACATAGCTGTAAACTGTTGGGTAACTCTTCCCTATGATTTTAGCTATGGCACTAATGCTTACTCCTTTTTCCAAAAGTTCTTTTATTTCATTGTAATGCTTATCCAGGGAGCTACTTTTGGAGCCCTTGGGACGCCCTAAATGTTTACCTTCAGCCTTTCGCCGTTGGAGAGCTTCCCTGGTTCTTTGGCTTATAAGTTCCCTCTCTATTTCCGCTGCTATTGAAAAAGCCATTGCGAAAACTTTGCTTTGCAAGTCATCTT
>OFBV01000061.1_pt1 | contig 17048 bp, 17 predicted proteins | sample 1520691 | NCBI WGS metagenome assembly OFBV01 (sample SAMEA3696450, study PRJEB22514) | metagenome | biome: water; feature: marine; material: hydrothermal vent | place: Pacific Ocean | collected 2014-08-16 | depth 1514 m | reverse complement strand
GGTGATATAGTAATCACCCATGCACAAAATTTGAAAGTTGCATAGCTTGAATCTGACTATCTCAAGGGGTTTATATATAGCTGTGCAAATTTGATAGATTCTATCATCTCTTCTTGGAGAGCTCTAAGTATTTCAAATCTATAATCGAGCAACAATCAAAAAGGAGGAGACAATGAGAAAGGTTTTCTTTGTTCTTGCTATAGCTACACTTTCTCTTTTTGCGAAAGTGGATATCAACAATGCAGGTGTTGAAGAGTTGAGTACTATCAAGGGTATAGGCAAAAAGAGAGCTGAAGCGATAGTGAAATATAGAGAGGAGCACTGCTTCAAAGATGTATCGGAGCTTGTCAATATAAAAGGAATAGGCAAGAAGATTGTCGAAAAGATCAAAAATGGTATAAGCGTAGGAGAGTGTCCTACAAAAGAGAAGTAGTGCTTAAGTCTCTCTCTTGTCAGAAGTAGATAAGAAGGGGGCGATACAACAGAAGGCTTCCTTTCTTTTTTGCATTGGGAAGTCTATCTCAAAATTTCGAACTCAAGTGTACACTATCAGAGGAAAATCCTCGACTACAAAACATATAATGAACTTTTTTGATGAATTATTCAGCTTCAAGGCGCTATGTTTTATGGTGAAACTGTACTGATCGTAAGAGTGTGTAGTACGATATCGACCATGACTGCAAATTGTCAAGAGAGAGTTGAAAAATTTTTGGAATTCCCACAAGATGGGATTTTGAATGGTCGGAGTGACAGGACTCGAACCTGCGACCTCTACCACCCCAAGGTAGCGCGCTAGCCAGACTGCGCCACACCCCGACTGAAAGTGGAGTAGAATACTATCCAAAGAAAGCTGAAATATAGATGAAAGTAGTGAACCTCCCGGAAAAGGGGAGGAGATTTCACTACTTCATACTACAGGCGCTCACTCCGGGAGGGGTTGTCGGCTGGATGGATGCGTTGTCGGCACCTCCCTCTTCGTTTACCTTCTCCATGAAGGCAATCACTTTGGAAGCCGCTTCATGGAATCTTTTGGCCGTTTGACTGTCGGGCTTGGAGAAGGTTACGGGCTGGCCGGTATCTCCACCTATCCTTATTTCGGGCTCTATAGGTATTCTGGATATGAGCTCGGTATCATACTCCTGCGCTACTGGTGCGGAGGTACCCATACCGAAAATATCGCTCTCCGTACCGCAGGAGGGGCAGATGAAGCCGCTCATATTCTCTACGATTCCGGCAATGGGAATGTGAAGCTTCTGGAACATGTCGAGACTTCTTCTACTGTCGTCGAGGCTCACCTCCTGGGGAGTCGTTACGGTCACACCGGCCGTTACTGGTACAGACTGCGCCAGTGTGAGCTGGGCGTCTCCCGTGCCCGGAGGCATATCTATGACGAGAACATCGAGCTCGCTCCAGAGTATATCTCTTAGAAACTGCTCTATAGCCTTCATAATCATGGCACCTCTCCAGATGAGAGACTGGCCGGGCTCCATGAGGCTGCCCATACTCATCACCTCGACGCCGTAGGCCTTCAGAGGCATGACTTTGTTGCCGACGACTTCGGGACGCTGCTCTTCCAGACCCATCATTCTGGGAATGTTCGGTCCGTATATATCGGCGTCGAGAAGTCCGACCTTCTTGCCCTGCATGGCCATGGCTATAGAGAGGTTCACTGCCGTAGTCGATTTGCCCACTCCCCCTTTTCCGGAGCTTATCATCAGGAAGTTCTTCACCTGGGGAGCTATATTCTTGCCGGTCATGGAGTTGCTTCTCTCTACCGGTTTTTTGGGAGCGTTTATCTCTATGTACGACTCTTTGGCGCCTATTTTCCTAAGCTCCGTTTCGGCATCTTTTATCAACTGCTCCTTCACCTCGTCGGCACTCGAAGTGATATCGACTCTCACCTTGACACTCTCACCGTCTATATCGACCTCTTTGACGAAACCGAAACTCACTATATCTTTGGTGAAACCTGGATATATTACATTTTTAAGTGCTTCGAGAACTTTCTCTTCTGTCATCATGACTCCTTTTGTTGAAAATTTGTTTCTATAATATATTTATATAGTCGAGAGCACCTCAGCTCTTCATGGCTTCGCCGTGCTCTTCGACTATATTCTTGGTTATCTTGTAGCTGCAAAATTTGGGGCCGCACATCGAGCAGAACTCCGCCTCTTTGAATATATCCTGTGGGAGAGTCTCGTCGTGGTACTCTCTGGCGCGGTCGGGGTCGAGGGCCAGCTCGAACTGTCTGTTCCAGTCGAAGCCGTATCTCGCGTCGCTCATTGCGTCGTCGGGTTCTCTCGCTCCCGGTCTGCCGCGGGCGATATCGGCGGCGTGAGCGGCTATTTTGTAGGCTATGATACCCTCTCTCACATCGGCGGAATTGGGAAGTCCGAGATGCTCTTTGGGGGTTACATAGCAGAGCATACTCGCTCCGTGCCATCCCCCCACCGCTGCACCGATGGCGGAACTTATATGGTCGTAACCGGCCGCTATGTCGGTAACCAGAGGGCCCAGTATATAGAAAGGGGCTTCGTGGCAGTACTCTCTTTCGAGCTTCATATTGCGCTCTATCTGATTTAGAGGTACATGTCCTGGCCCCTCTATCATCACCTGTACATCCTTCTCCCATGCCCTGAGCGTAAGCTCCCCGAGTACCTTCAGCTCGCTTAGCTGGGCCTCGTCGCTGGCATCGTAGAGACATCCCGGACGCAGGGAGTCTCCCAGAGAGAGGGAGACATCGTATCTTCGGCAGATTTCCAGGATATCGTCGAAGGCTTCATAGAAGGGATTCTCTCTGTGGTGGTGCATCATCCATGCCGCCATCAGCGAACCGCCGCGACTGACTATACCCATCTTCCTTTTGGCTACATATGGCATGAAACGCAGAAGAAAACCTGCATGTATCGTAAAGTAACTCACTCCCTGCTTCGCCTGCTTTTCGAGTGTTTCGAGCATGATATCTATAGTCAGATTCTCAACCTTGTCATTGATATCGTGCAGTATCTGATACATGGGAACCGTACCGATGGGTACACTCGAGTGGGCTATCACCGCCTCTCTGATGGAGTCGAGGTCGCCGCCCGTACTCAGGTCCATGATGGTATCGGCACCATATTTGAGACAGACATCCACCTTCTCTATCTCTCCGGCAATATCGCTAGCCAGAGCGGAAGAGCCGATATTCGCGTTTATCTTGCAGCTTACGGCCATCCCTATGGCCATAGGCTCGAGCTCTTTGTGCTCGACATTGGCCGGTATGATACAGCGACCTCTGGCCACTTCGTCGCGAAGAAACTCCGGGTCTATCTTCTCTTTTTTGGCTATATGGCGCATCTCCTGAGTCACTATACCCTTTCTGGCATAGTACATCTGAGTGCGTACCGCATCGCCCTCTCTCTCTTTGAGCCAATCTTCTCTCATTGCTGTCCTCTGCTTCTTGGAATGCTCTTAATGGAGTTATACCAGCGATTTCTTAAACAAAGCATAAAGAGAGGGATATTTCGGAGAATATTTCTCTCTTTTTTCCATCCTGTCCAGAGAGTCGGTACAAAAGAGTCTTTTCCTCTCGATAGCTGTTACCTTATGTGATATCGATAAGCTTGCTTGTGTATAATTTCGTTACGAAAATTCACACTTTTCCGACTATTTTCGAAAATGAAAGGTCTCATGTAGTCTATGAAAGATATTACACTTGTACTGTTGGCGGCAGGCTCGTCGAGTCGTTTCGCCTTTCCGGTCAAAAAGCAGTGGCTCTATCAGGGGGAGCGACCATTGTGGCTGAAGGTGGCGGAGGATTTTTCCCAAGCCTTCCCCTTCTGTCGAACGATAGTGACTGGTGATGCCGAAGAGGTGGAGCTGATGTCGCTCTTTGCCGACTATACCTTCGTGGAGGGAGGGGCGAGTCGTCAGGAGTCGCTGGCCAACGCTCTGAACTATTGCGAGAGCGAATATATTCTCGTAAACGATGTAGCCCGTTGCTGTCTGGATTTACAAATGTTGCAAAGAGTCCTGCATAAAGCGGGAGAGGCCGATTGTGTCGTCCCGGTGTTGGAGGCGGTGGATACGATGTACGAAGGAGACAGACTTCTCGACCGCTCCAGAGTGAGGATGGTGCAGACCCCTCAACTGAGCAGAAGAGAGATACTCCAAAAAGCTATCGAAAAGGGAGAGTTTACGGATGAGAGCAGCGCCATAGCCGCCTACGGAGGCACTCTGCTCTTCGTCGAAGGCTCCAGAGTGGCACATAAACTCACAAGATATGAAGATACGCACAGACTCCCCTGTCTCGAAGCCCCATCTTCGATACAGCGCAGCGGTATAGGTATCGATACGCACCCCTTCCAGGATGGCAGACGGATGTATCTGTGTGGGGTGGAGATTGAAGCCGAGTTCGGTTTCAGAGCCCATAGCGACGGCGATGTGGCTCTGCACGCTCTGACGGACGCCATACTCGGAGCGGCGGGAATGGGAGATATCGGAGAGCATTTCCCAGACAGCGATAGCAGATACGCGGGAGCGGACTCCGCCCTCCTGCTCGAAGAGGCGGTTTCGAAGATAAGAAGATACGGTTTGGATATATACAGTTGCGATATCACGATAGTGGCCGAAGTCCCGAGACTCTCACCCTACAAGCGCGAGATGAGGAGGAGAGTGGCCGATATTCTCGCAATAGGAGTGCAGAGAGTGAATATAAAAGCGACCACTTCCGAAGGGATGGGATTTATAGGAAGAGGAGAGGGGGTCAGTGTATATGCCGTGGCGACCATCGGATATTTCGACTGGACGAAAGGAGAGAGTAGGTGAAGATAGTCATAGTCGAAAACGAACTCTACCTGGCCCAAAGTATCGCTTCGAAGCTTGGAGACTACAGTTTCGATACAGAGATATACAGTTCGGTGAGAGAGGCTATGGAGAGTGAAGCGGATGTATATCTGCTCTCCACCAATCTGCCCGGGCAGAATTTTTTGCCTCTGATAGAGAAATTCAGCGACAAAAATATCATTCTGATGGTCAGCTATATCAACAACGATACCGTCGGTGAACCTCTGAAAAGAGGAGCGAGAGACTATATCGTGAAACCCTTTATGATAGAGGAGTTGGTAAGGAAGATAGAGCACTACCATCTTTATAGACTCCATCAGGAGAGAAACAGCTTCTACGAAGAGTATCTCGGGAATCTCTACGAAGAGATAGAGTGTGGTATTCGACCACAGGATATCCGCCTGCCGGTCGTCATACGGACCAACTACCAGAGAGTGGCCGACAAAGTAGCTATGAAGATGAATTGCTTCAAAAGAAATATTCTTCGTTTCATCTCTTTGCAGGATGACGAGTGGGAGGAGAAGGTCGAGGCTCTCGAGAGTGACCGCATAGGCTATATCATCCATCTGGAGAAGTTGAAAAAGAGTGAAAGGGAGCAGCTCTACGGACTGCTCGAGGGCAAGAAGTTCATTCTCACCGATACATCCGAGAGTGTGGAGACGCCGTATGAGACGATTACTCTGGGCTCGGGCAGCAAACTCTACGACCAGAACGAAATATTGACGATAGATGAGTATGTGCAGTATATCGTGCGTACTTTCCAGTACCGCTTCCCTGATACGGAGTTGAGCAAGAAGCTCGGAATCTCGAGAAAAAGTCTCTGGGAAAAGAGGAAAAAATATGATCTCTTCAAAAAGAAACAGTAAAGCACTCTATATAGATACGGAGGCTCTCTCCACTCTCGCCCTCGTACAGGAGGGGCTGCTCGCTCCCGTGACGGGATTGATGAACGAAGCGACCGCAAGGGAGGTGGATAGCAAAAAGGTTTACAAAGGTGTTCCTTTCCCCTTCTCTTTCATACTTGCACCTACGGGCAGGAGAAACAAAAAGGTACTCGAAGCTCTCGAAGTGGGTGAGATTGTCGATCTGGTCTCAGAGGGGAGTAAAGTCGGAGAGTTGAAGGTAGAAGAGGTTTTTGAAATAGATCCCTCCATGAGGCTACAGCATATCTACGGCACTTCCGACCCGTCTCATCCCGGTGTGAGAAATACGCTGGCCAGACTGGGAGATATGGCCGTAAGCGGGGAGTATCGCGTCAACTATCCTCTCATAAGAGATACCATTAGTAGAGTCAATCAGATAATACGCCGTACGGGAGCCAAGAGAATAGCTTCTATGGTGCTGGCGGCCAATCCCATAAACAGGGCGCACGAGCGTATGATTCGTCAGAGTATCAGCGAAGCCGATATTGTGGTTCTCTTTTTGAGGAAGCCCTTTACCAACGAGGGGCTCAGATACGATATCAGGCTCAATGCGCTCAACCTCTTCATAGATAATTTTCTGCCCAGAAACAGGGTGATTGTGGTGCCTTTTGAGAACAGCTACATCTTCGCGGGCTGCAACGAACTGATACTCGATGCGCTGCTGGCGAGAAACTACGGCTGCAACGAACTGATAATAGGCAGGAACCATGCGGGACTCGGGCTATACTACGATCAGAACAGACTCAACTCCATCTTCGACAGATTGAGCGATATCGATATCGAGATAAAGACAGTCGACGAGTATGTATATTGCGATACCTGCCGTACACTGGTTAGTAGCCGTACCTGTCCGCACGGACAGCACCATCATATACACTACCATTCGCAATCCATAATGACACTGATACAAAACGGTATCCTTCCGCCTACGATACTGGTGCGCAAGGAGATATCGGCCAATATAATAGCCGCACTCTTTCCGAACCGTTTCGAACATCTGCAGGAGCTATACTACTCCCTCATGCCAAGTTCGGGTCTGCTGGAAAAGAAGAGCGACGAGCAGTTCTATAAGAAGCTGATGATGCTCTATCAGACGAGCTCACTTACATAAAAAGAAAGATTGAAAAGGAGAGAGAGTGGACAAAGAAGAAGGGATATCTACGATACGGAGGCTCTTTTTGAGTTTTTTTGGTTCCGGCTTCGCGCCGAAGGCCCCCGGTACGGTCGGTACGCTCGCATCCATGCCCGTAGGTGCGCTCGTACTCTTCTATCTGGGGGCACAAAGCCTCTTCATGCTAACTTTCGCCGTCACCGTCATAGGGATAGTGGAGGTGAACCGTTACGAGAGTATTGCTAGGCGACACGATCCTTCCTGGATAGTGATAGACGAGAGTGCCGGTATATGGTTGACGATGGTGATAACATCATATGCGCAGAGTTATATAGAGTCGGCATATCTCTATCCTGCCGTACTGCTTGCAAGTTTCCTTTCGTTCAGACTCTTTGATATCCTCAAACCCTCCACAATCGGTTGGATAGATAGAAATCTCGAGGGTGGGCTGGGTGTGATGCTCGACGATATACTGGCCGCACTGGCCGCGGGGGCGTTGAATCTCCTGCTCTTCAAATCGCTGGCTGCCCTGCTTTCGTAGTGTGTAGTGGAGATTTCAGGCGCTTCAGGCGTCGGGTTTCTCGAGCCTGTTGAGGATATATTTTACAGTTTCGTTTTCGATTTTTATTATAGAAAAGTACGATGAACTCTCCACGAGATATTCGCCCTCCTCTTTTATGCGCCAAGCGTCTCTCTCGAGCTTTCTGCCAAGATGTAGATTCTCTTCGTCGCCGAGATAGTCGTTTTTGGGAATCCGAAGATATTCGAAGGGATCGAGACTCCTCTCGTTTTCGAAGAAAAATTTCCCCTCACTCACTCTGTGCAGACTCGAAAGCGTCCCCTTCATACCCAGCTTCCGAGATATCATTTGGCCTATGGAGCGGATATAGCTCCCTTCGCTGACGGATAGCTCGAAGTGTATGAAGGGGTGCGAGTATCCCAGAAGAGATATCCCGTAGATTGTGGAGCGTATCGGAGACAACTCTATCTCCATCCCCTCTCTCGCAGCTTCGTAGGCCCTTTTGCCCCTTACCTTCTTGGCACTATATTTGGGAGGGATATACTCTATCTCCCCCTTCATACTCTCCAGCACTTCCGCTATGCGGCTTTCACTCAGAGCGGGACTTGTGCGTACGGATACGATATTCTCTATATCGAAACTGGGAGATTCGGCACCCAGCCAGAGTGTGGCCCTGTACACCTTGGGCTCTTTGTGCAGATAGCGGAAGAGTTTGGTATATTGTCCCGTGGCTACGATGAGGGTGCCGGTGGCGAATGGATCCAGAGTCCCCGAATAGCCTATCTTTTTCGTACCGTAGCGTCTGCGCAGGCTCCTCATATAGTTGTTGGAGGATACGAATATCGGTTTGTTCACCACAAATAGCCTGTTCATATACACATATCCTCATGCCGGTTTTACGAAGGAGCTGAGTATCTCTTTTTTGTTGCCCCCGAAGTTTATGAGGAGCTTGTACTCCTTGCCCGATTTGGTGACAGCCTGTACTCTGCCTATTCCGAAGATTTTGTGTTTTACGAGGTCTCCCTTTTTGTAGTCCGCACTTCTGGTCACCTTGAGACTGCTGTTCTTCACAAGCCCGGCCTCTCCGAGAAATCTGCTCTTTTCGAGTTGTTTTCTGCGCCCTTTGTAGAATCTGCTGTCGGCATAACAGAGGGTCAGATCGCTTTTGGCTCTGGTGATGGCCACATAACCGAGTCTGCGCTCCTCTTCCATATTGCAACCGTCTCCGAGCAGCGGGAAAAACTCCTCCTCCATACCGATTACGAAGAGATGTTCGAACTCCAGCCCCTTGGCGGCATGGATACTCATGATATTCACCGACCTTTCGTCCACCTGGTCCTGCTCGCTCTGCAGAGATATATCGTTGAGAAATTCGTCGAGTGTCAAATCGGGATTTTTCATGATGGAGTCTCTGAAGTAACCGTAGAATTCGTCTATGTTCAAAACCCGTTCGAAACCGTCCACCATGGCATTGTAGTACTCCTTCAGGCCTATCCTCTCCTCGAAGAGCTCTACGAAGTTGTAGAGGTTCTCGTTGGCCTCCTGCGCGAGCTCCTCGATGTCGGATACTAGGCTCTTGAGTGCCTTGGCCGCCCTTTTGCTGAGAAGGGATTCAAGCTCGTTCGTAGGGAGGGAAGCGACGGTCTCGAATATCGACGAATCTCTTTCGCGGGCGGCCTCTATCAGTTTTCCTATGGATGTCTTGCCTATACCCCGTTTGGGCTTGTTGACTATTCGCAGAAAGGAGAAGTCGTCTTTCGGGTTGGCGAAGATCCTGAAGTAGCTGATGATATCCTTTATTTCGGCTCTCTCGTAGAAGCGTATGCCCCCTATGAGCTTGAAACTTATCCCCTCTTTCGAAAATCCCTCTTCCAGAGAGCGGGAGAGGGCGTTTATGCGGTAGAGTACCGCGATTTCGTTGGGGTCGCTCCCTTCGGCGAGAAGTCTTTTGATCTTCTGAGCTATATTCCCCGCCTCATGACTCTCGTCTATGGAGTGCATGAGTTCCACCTCCTTGCCCTCGCCTCTATGACTTTCAAGTACCTTGCCGATGCGTCTGCTGTTGTGCTCTATGAGTGTATTGGCGGCATCGAGTATGGCCTGTGTGGAGCGGTAGTTGGTTTCGAGCTTGACTATCTTCGTATTTTCGAAACATTCGTGAAACTCCAGAATGTTTCGTATATTCGCACCCCGCCAGCCATATATACTCTGATCGTCGTCTCCAACCACACAGAGGTTGTCGTGTTCGCTCGCAAGCAGAGAGAGGAGTTTGAACTGCAGTTCGTTGGTATCCTGATACTCGTCGACCATTATATATCTGTAGCGAAGACTGGTCTCTTTGCGAAGCTCTTCGTTTTCGGCCAATATTTTGTAGCTGAGCATCAGAAGGTCGTCGAAATCGACCAGATTGTTCTCCTCTATATTGTTCTGATAGGCTTCAAAGAGCAGTGCGGCCTTTCTGTAGTCCTCCAATTCAGCCTTGGCTATGACCTCCTGCGGTGTCAGAAGAGTGTTTTTGTATTTTGATATTTCGGAGGAGAGAAAGGAGAGGTTGAGGTCTATTTTCAACTCTTTGGCCAGAGAGCGTACAAGTCTCTTCTTGTCGTCGCTGTCTATAATGACGAAATTGTTCTTTCTGCCAAGCTTCTCTATATGCATTTTCAGAAAGAGAAGACCGAATTTGTGGAAGGTGCATAGAAGCGGCAAAGTACCAGTGCCCGTCGCAAGCATCCCAAGCGCCCTCTCCCTCATCTCCTGCGCCGCCTTGTTGGTAAAAGTCAGTGTCAATGTATTGAGGGGGTCTATACCCACTTCGCCTATGAGATATGTCAGACGCGTAGTGAGTGTCTTCGTCTTTCCGCTTCCCGCACCCGCGAGTATGAGCAACGGGCCGTCAATATGTGTCGCCGCCTCTTTCTGTCTCTCGTTCAATCCGCTTAACATATCTCTCCCATTCTCTTTCGAAATCTTGAAATATCGACTTTTTTTCATCCATATCGTTAATATATTATATCTATACTGTTTTAAGCTTTCGAAGAAGCCCCACTGGACTAACTCGCATATAACTTCCATCCTGCATCAAAGAGAGATGGAGAGCTTCCTTCGATACTCGTCAAGAGTGTGATATCTTCTTGGGGCGGTCTCTTTTGTTGACTTTCAGACATAAATAAGTTGTACTTATTCTATAATTCGTTATTATTCTAATAAATAAAGTTACGCCATCTGTTATAGATGGACTGGAAGGCGGACAATGCTGAAAGATTTTACAAAAATAGAGACTTTTTTGACAGTTGTAAGAGAGAGGAGCTTTTCCAAAGCCTCGGCCAAGCTGGGCATCTCCCAGCCTGCGGTTACGCAGCAGATAAAATTTCTCGAAAACTATCTGGATACGAAGATAATAGAGCGCAAAAAAAATGGCATCAGGCTGACTGCTTCTGGAGAAGATCTCTACAAAGTGGCGGTCAAACTCGACAAATGCATACACGAGGCCGAAACGGATGTATTGAAGATAATCAACAAGAAGATAACATTCAGGCTCGGTACCTCTTTTACCATAGGAAACTATGTTTTGCCTGGAGAGTGTCTGAACACCCTCAGCGAGGTGATAAACAATGATGTCAAACTTACGATAGAGGTAAGCAAGAGTATTGTCGATATGGTGAGAGAGCACAAGCTCGATCTCGGTCTGATAGAGGCGCATATTGTGGATGACGATTTGGTAACGAGGGAGTGGAGAGATGACGAACTGGTCGTATTTAGCAATGTTCCTCTACCCAAAGTGCTCTTCCCCGAAGACCTCTACGAGTTCAAATGGGTATGCCGAGAGGAGGGGAGTAGAACCAGAAGGGTGCTCTCGGAAGTTTTCGATGAGCTTGGAGTCGGCTGCAACAGATTCAATGTTCTTTCGGAAGTAACGAATACCACCGCTGTATTGCAGACAATCAAACGGAGCAAAAAGGATGAAAATACACCCACCGTCTCCATAATCTCATGTCACGCCATAGCGGACGAGGTACGAAGCGGACAGCTCTTCGAAGCGAGACTGCACGGCTACACCATGAAGAGAAAATTCTATATCATCTATCAGAAGGATAACAAACACAACGCCTTCGTAACCAATACTGTGGACTTCATACTCTCTGGAAAGTGCTAAGAGAGCTCATCTGCAAGGCAAAAGCCCGTTTTGCAATCAAGCACCTCCCCAGTGCTTGCATTCGTTTCGCTTGATAATATGCGAGAGCCAAGCTAGCAAAACCCTTCTGGCTCGATTGGAATATTCACCCCGGCAAAACGAATCTTTTTGCGCTTTGCCATGAATATTTCAACGGGCAACGAAGATCGAAATACTATTGAGACACACTCTTTGAAAAGCTTCTCGAACCGGGACTCTTTTACATAATACCGGCTTCGTCCAACTCTTTGAACTTGAAGGCTTCAATAAGTAGCTCGATACTATCTTGCCCCTCTCTTCTTACAAGTACCATCATGCCCTCTTGCATGAAGTCCATATAGTTTTCGTATCTGTTTTCCAGTATTACGAAATCTATCCAATCCGCCTCTATCGATTCTCTCTTGTCGTAAAAGGTAAGGGAGTTCATCTCTCCCCTTTCAAAATCGACGAGTGCCCACTTTTTGGCACTTGATTCGGGCACGATCGTGGAGTTTATACCGTTGTCTTTTTCTACAGGTATAAGTATCAACATCTTGCATCTTCCAATTTACTCATCTGTAGCCTCAACTTTTCGTTATCCATTATCCCTATACCTCTCTCGAGTACAGAGGAGGCAATCTCCTTGGCCTCCTCGAGAGAGTGCATTTTACAACTGCCACACTGATATATGTTGAGTTCGGGTATATCCTCTTGCGACTCTACGGCAAGAATATCGCGCATTGATTCTCTCCAGGCCTCCGCCACACTCTTCTCGTCGGGCTTACCTATTACGGACATATAGAAACCAGTTCTGCAACCCATGGGAGATATATCTATAATCTCTACGCTATTGCAATCGAGGTGCTCCCTCATGAAACCGGCCAAGAGGTGTTCCATGGTATGAGTACCCCTCTCTCCCATCATCTCTACATTGGGACGACAGAAGCGGAGATCGAAGACCGTTATGCTCTCTTTGCAGGGGGTGGTCATGTTCTTTGCCACTCGCACGGCTGGAGCGATCATTTTTGTGTGATCTACCATAAAACTATCCACTATCGGCATACAAATACTCCTCTTTTTGATGTATTGTAACCAAAAACGATATCGATTTGTCTTTAGCATACTTAAACTCACTTTAAACAATTTTGGATAAAATCCTGCCCTATTTCAAGACAAAGAAGGATAAAATATGCTCGAAGGTATAGTTAGAGAGAGTATCGGAAAGAGCGATGCGAAGAAGCTCAGACGAGATGGTTATCTGATTGCCAACCTCTATGCGAAGGGTGTCGAGAATATCCATGCCGCTTTCAAACAGGGTGAGTTCATAAGGACCGTGCGCAGAAAAGAGAGCCTCGCCTTTGCCGTAAAAGTCGGTGACAAAGAGTTGAATGTGGTGGTACAGGAGTATCAACTCCATCCTGTTACCGGCGATATCGTACATGTTGACCTCAGAGTGGCGGTACCAGGACAGGTTACGGATTATCTCGTTCCCGTCAAGACGGTAGGTGTACCGAAGGGTCTCAAAAACAAGGGTGTCTTGGTAATCACCAAGCGCAGACTCAGAGTGCGCGGTGCGATAGAGGATATTCCCGCCAATTTCACTCTCGATGTGAGCGAGCTCGACCGTGACGATTCTATTCTCGTGCGCGATATAGAGGCGCCTGCCGGGTGTAGATTGATGGATCGCGGCGATGTCTCCGTATGTGGTGTAATCAAAGCAAGATAATATGACTCTGTTTGTCGGATTGGGCAATCCTACACCGGCATATGAGAAGACACGACACAATATAGGGTGGCGTGTCATAGACCGACTTGTAGAGAAGAGTTCGGCAAGAAGTATCGGCAAGAGTATCTTTCATGGCGAGCTATATCGCCATGGAGAGCTCTTTTTCCTCAAACCTCTTACATATATGAATCTATCCGGAAAATCGGTTCTGCCCGTAATGAATTTTTTCAAGATATCCATAGAAAATATAGTGGTGATACACGATGATATAGACCTGCCTTTCGGTGCTGTCAGAATCAAGCGGGGAGGAGGCAACGGAGGGCACAACGGACTCAAATCGATAGATGCCGCCATAGGCAGGGAGTATCTGAGGGTGAGGATGGGTGTGGGCAAACCGCTTTTCAAGTCGCAGGTTGCAGATTATGTCCTGCACCCCTTTTCGGAAGAGGAGGAGAGTATGATGGAGCGCTGGGTCGAGTATGTGAGCAGATGCTGCCTCGATATACCGCATGAATCTCTCGATATTCTCAAATCACGCTATACACTCAAGGATATCGGTTCTCTGCAATGACGAAACTCGCTTTTGTCTATATCACCAGAAAGTATCTGAAAAACTTTACGATACTGCTCATTGGCCTTTCACTTGCAGTGGTCATGATAGATTTTCTCCAACACATCAACTCTCTGACAGGAGGAGTCAACAGAAAGATTCTCTATCTCTTCTATAGATGGGAATCGATGCTGACTCTCGTATATCCGCTCGTCATAGTCTTCGCACTCATAATGACGCAGATGGCTATGATCGCCCAAAATACGCTTGTGGCACTATTCTCTTTCGGATATAGCAGGGGTGAACTCTTTCGACCGTTTCTAATAAGCTCGGTGGCTATATATCTCTTTTTTCTCGCCCTTCAATGTACCCCTTTTTCATACAGCAAAGAGCGTGCCGATGCGATACTTCACGAAAAAAGCGAGGAGTTGCAGATGGAGAGGCTCTTTTTCAAATATAACGACGATTTCGTATATGTCGAGAAGCTCGACCCGGTGCGGAAGATTCTTTACAATGCGATGATTTTCGTCGTCACAGATGCAAAGGTAAAGAAGATAATATCCTTTCCGAGGGCCGAATTTAGGGAGAATGAGTGGGTGGCCTCCGATGTGGAGACAAGAAGCAAGATATTCGAAAACGGCAAACTCTCTGGCTTTCGTACTTCCAAAAAGGAGAAAATGTCCATACTCGAGGGCTACAAACCGAAAGTGGTCAAACTCATCTACGAAGGGCACTCCCTCACGCTTCCGGATGCGGTGAATGCACTTTTGCTCCTACAAAAGCAGAAGCTCGATACCAACAAGATAAAATCCATACTCTACAACAAAGTCCTGATGCCCCTCTCGGCGATAGCACTGCTTGTCATCTTCTTTTTCAAAATACCGCCATATCAGAGATTTATGCGCAGGGAATTGGTCTGGGCCGCCACCCTGGGAGTTACACTATCGCTCTGGGGAGTACTTCACGCCCTATTCTGGCTCGGTAGCAGCGCTGTACTCTCTCCCGATTTCGCCCAGCCTCCTCTGATACTACTATTGCTGCTTTATGCAATCCACATCGGCTTCAAAGAAGCATATAGTAAGCAGAAATATTAGTATCATCTGGTATTGCGAAAGCGACAAGAGCAATTAATTTGAAAAAAATATGAAAATTTCTCTTATTTTAATATTCATTTAAGAATAATTCGATTATAATTCGAGTCCATTTCGGGAACGGAATGAAAGCGCTGGTGTAGCTCAGTTGGCTAGAGCAGCTGATTTGTAATCAGCAGGTCGCGGGTTCGAGTCCCATCACCAGCTCCATAATTTATCAGTGTTTGACCAGTATTGTGGGGTGAGATACTCAAGTGGCCAACGAGGGCAGACTGTAAATCTGCTGGCTTTCGCCTTCGGAGGTTCGAATCCTCCTCTCACCACCACCATCTCACTACGAGATGCGGGAATAGCTCAGTTGGCTAGAGCATCAGCCTTCCAAGCTGAGGGTCGCGGGTTCGAGTCCCGTTTCCCGCTCCATAACTGGGAGCTGTACAATAGCTGTCTATACGGATTGAAACTTCGCAGTTATAGCTTACCATCAAAGTCGTATGTGATCAAACACTAATATTTTATATTTTTCAGATAAAGAGTGCCCGGATAGCTCAGTGGCAGAGCACTTCCTTGGTAAGGAAGAGGTCGGCGGTTCAATCCCGCTTATGGGCTCCATTGAGTCCAAAGACCTAAAAAAAATTTAAAAAAAGGATACAAGAATGGCTAAAGAAAAATTCGTTAAATCTAAACCGCATGTAAATATCGGAACAATCGGTCATGTTGACCACGGAAAAACAACTTTAACAGCTGCTATTTCGGGTGTTTTAGCATTAAAAGGTCTTTCTGAACTAAAAGATTATGACCAAATCGATAATGCACCAGAAGAGAGAGAAAGAGGAATTACAATCAATACTTCTCATATTGAGTATGAAACTGAAAAAAGACACTATGCTCATGTGGATTGTCCAGGGCATGCTGACTATGTTAAAAATATGATTACAGGTGCGGCTCAAATGGATGGAGCTATCTTAGTTGTTGCTGCAACTGATGGTCCTATGCCTCAAACAAGAGAGCATATCTTATTATCAAGACAAGTTGGTGTTCCATATATCGTAGTATTTATGAACAAAAAAGACTTAGTTGATGATGAAGAATTATTAGAATTAGTTGAAATGGAAATTAGAGAATTATTATCTGAATATGAATTCCCAGGTGATGATACTCCAGTAATTGCAGGTTCAGCATTTAAAGCACTTGAAGAAGTAAAAGCGGGACAATTAGGTGAATGGTCTGAAGATATTATTGCACTTATGGATGCAGTTGATGAATATATCCCAACACCTGAAAGAGATACAGAAAAAGATTTCTTGATGCCAATTGAAGATGTTTTCTCAATTTCAGGAAGAGGAACAGTTGTAACAGGAAGAGTTGAAAGAGGAACTTTAACACTTGGTGAAGAAGTTGAAATTGTTGGATTTAAACCAACTACTAAAACAACTGTAACTGGTATTGAAATGTTTAGAAAAGAACTTGATAAAGCAGAAGCAGGAGATAACTGTGGGGTATTATTAAGAGGTATCAAAAAAGATGAAGTTGAAAGAGGACAAGTTCTTGCAAAACCAGGAACAATTACTCCACATACTAAATTTGAAGCAGAAGTTTATGCTTTAACAAAAGATGAAGGTGGAAGACATAAACCATTCTTTAATGGGTATAGACCACAATTCTATATTAGAACAACTGATGTAACTGGAAGCATCACATTACCAGAGGGTGTTGAAATGGTTATGCCTGGTGATAATGTAAAAATGACTGTTGAACTAATCGCTCCAATTGCACTTGAAGAAGGGACAAGATTTGCTATCAGAGAAGGTGGTAGAACTGTTGGTGCTGGAGTTGTAACTTCAATTATCGAATAAGGGTTCCCCTTATTTTTTTTATAAAGGTTAAAAATGAGAGATATTATCCATTTAGCTTGTGAGGAATGTAAAAGAAGAAATTACCACACAACAAAAAATAAAAAACTTCATTCTGAAAAGTTTGAAATAAAAAAATATTGTAAATGGTGTGGAAAACACACTATTCATAAAGAAGCAAAACTTTAATTTTAGGTTTTGCTCCCTTTATTTAAGCTATCTATTTAAGATAGTTTAAATGAGCGGGAGTAGCTCAGTTGGCTAGAGCGTCAGCCTTCCAAGCTGAGGGTCGCGGGTTCGAGT
>OFBV01000053.1_pt1 | contig 18028 bp, 18 predicted proteins | sample 1520691 | NCBI WGS metagenome assembly OFBV01 (sample SAMEA3696450, study PRJEB22514) | metagenome | biome: water; feature: marine; material: hydrothermal vent | place: Pacific Ocean | collected 2014-08-16 | depth 1514 m | reverse complement strand
CCAATAGTTATTCTGTTTCTTCCAATAAATCTAACTATATCATCCCCTTCTGAAGATCGATGTATAGAGGAAACAATATATTTGGGTGATAATTGCATTAAACTTTGAAGGAAGTTTTTTCTATAAGATAGGTCATAGTAGTAAGCTTTCTTATCCATAACAATTATTCTACTTTCCGGCAAATATAATTTGGCTAATTCTACAATTTCTTTCCTAACTAAAAGAAATATTTCTAATCCTTTCTCGAGGAAAAAACGCCTATAGAGAGGTAGTAAACCACTGAATAGTAGAAAATCCCCTATACCATCATCTCTAATCAGAAGAGAAATATTATGGTTTCGGTTCCTTTTAAACTTAAAATTTAAAGTCAGAAGTCTATTTATATTTTTCTTCAAAGCATTCATTTTTAGGCTCGCTGTTCAGAGCAAAGTTTAATCCAAGGATAAACATCAGTGCAAACTGAATTTCAGCATCCGTAAAGTTGTTTTCAAAGAAACCTGCAACTAAAAAGCCGACATAACCAGCAAGAAGAGTTTTTATTAATACATCGTACTTAGTTTCATTTCTAAGGTTTTCATAGAAGATAATTCCCCAGAAAGCAATATAGCCTAAAAGACCTACGATTCCGTATTTCGTAAGAAATTTTAAGTAAATGTTATGCGTTTCTCCTCCATGGAAGTGGCTTCTTAGAACTTTCTCTGATGGAGAATGTTTACCTGTTATTTTTTCAAAACTTGAAGAAAATCTTTTCCATGCGTAATCATCAGCTTTGTAACCTGCACCGAATAACTTTTCTGTAAAGGAATAATCTTTAATAAAGGCATTAAAGTGGGAATTCCATATCATTAATCTCTCAAGGTTACTCCAGTTGTCTTTTGTATTTGTAATACTTTCAAATCTGTGTTTTACAAAGGGAATGTTTACAGAAAGAACACCAAGGAATACCAGAGAAAGAACAGCAACCCAGACTTCTTTTCTTTTCTTACCAATCGAAATTACAAGCAGTATGAGGAACATTCCCAATCCAAGCCAGTAAGAACGACTACCATCAAATATCAGTGCCACAAAGAGAAAAATAGAAACTGTTAGATATAACAGCTTTCTAAAATAAAGGAATGCTCCAGTGAAAAGTGTGAAAAGAAGAAAGAGAACTCCTCCTGAGGTTAGCCAATGATTGAGAAGACCTCGAGGGCGTATTGTATCTGCATGAAACTCTAACGAACTCCAATCTATGTGTTTAATGTTTTGCCATGTAAATGCTTCAAAAATTACAGAAAATGATAGAACAATAGAAGAAATCGCAAGTAGAAGAAGAAGTTTCTCAAGGTAATCTTTTTTCAATAACGTTCTGTAAACCGTAAAGTATGGAACCAAATGCAGATTAAAATCTGTTTTAAAAATTTTTGCAGGAAATTTTATCAATGCTTCTAAAAGCTGAGGTACCAACAAAAAGAGTAAAGGTTTTAAAGAAGGGAAAGGAGAAAGTTTCTTTGAAATTAGCAAAAACAAAAGCCCTAAGAGACCTATTCCGGAAGCTATATTGTCAAGAGCCATAGAAGTCGGAATACTAACCGCAAACAAAAAAGTTGAAAAAACAACTAACCTTTCTCCCCAGACTTCCAATCGAGAAATCAATCAATCCTCCTCTCTTTCAGCCTCAAGACATTCTCATACGGATCTCCCTTTTCAAAAGCAGCACGAACAACAGCAACTCCTGCAGGTCTGCACTTAAGAACTTCATCTATATTCTTTTCATTTATCCCGCCTATAGCAACAACCGGGAGTTCCGATATCCTTACAGCTTCACAGAGAGCTTCAACTCCCGTAACAGGATCAGGATTTTCCTTTGTAGTTGTTGGAAAAACGGGACCAAACCCTATGTAATCTACGAGTTTTTCTTCATTTGCTTTTCTGACCTGACCCAGGTTGTGTGTTGAAAGACCAAGAATAAATTCCTTTCCAGCTATAGTTCTTACAGCATCTACAGGTAGATCATCCTGACCAACGTGAACCCCATCAGCTTTAACGGCAAGTGCCAGATCTAATCGATCATTAACAATAAAAGGAACATGGTGGCGTCTTGTTACTTCTCTAACTATCAGAGCCTCTTCGTACATTTTTTTTGCAGTCTTTTTCTTTGCTCTGTACTGAACAACGGTAGCACCACCAAGGATTGCTCTTTCTACGGCTTCACAAATGTTGGAAACATCTAAGAACCTTTCATCGGTGATTACGCAAAGGGAAAGATCTATCAAATCTTCCAACCTTCTAATCTTCTATTGAATTCAATGGTAGGGCCGAGGGGTTTCGAACCCCTGACCTCCACCGCGTCAAGGTGGCGCTCTCCCACTGAGCTACGGCCCTATATTTGACACAAGGATAATATAATAGTTTCAGAAAAATTGGCAACAATTCTCCGGAGGAAATATGAACATAGAAAAAGGAATTTTCGAAGCTCTTGAAAAGCTAAACAAACCATTAAAAGCAAGGGAAATTGCAAAGTTCTTAGGAATTCCCCCAGAAGAAAGAACCGAGCTCCGCGAAAAGCTTAAAGAGTTAGCAAAACAGGGAAAACTGGTAAAGCTAAAGGGAGCAAAGTACGCTCTTCCAGAAAAGCTCAACCTTGTTGTTGGAAAACTCTGTGTCTATAGAGAAGGTTACGGTTTTGTTGACCCAATAGACGGTGGAAAGGGTGTCTTTGTTCCTGGCAGAAACATGAGCGGTGCAATGAACGGCGATATCGTCGCTGTCGAGATCGTAAAAGAGTTCAAGGATGGTAGAAAGGAAGGGAAAATAGTTTCAATCATTGAAAGATCTGTCAAAAAAGTCGTTGGAAGAGTGGAAAAGACAAGAAGGCATTGCTTTGTTATCCCAGAGGACAAAAGAATCCGATACGATATTCTCCTCACGTCTGAAGATTGCGAAAAGGTTGAAGATGGAGATTTTGTCGTTGTTGAGATAATCTCCTATCCTTCAGAGACAAGAGGACCAGTTGGAAAGCTCCTGGAAAATCTTGGAAGAACTGGTCCAAAGCTTGACATTGAGCTCATTATTAGAAAGTACGATCTCCCTACAGAGTTTCCACCTGAAGTTCTTGAAGAAGCAGAAGATATTCCAGATAAAGTTTCAGAAGAAGAAATAAAAGGAAGAGTTGACCTTAGAGAACAGCTCTGCTTCACAATTGACGGTGAAAATGCAAGAGACTTTGACGATGCCGTTGCAATTGAAAAGCTTCCAGATGGCAACTACAAACTCTATGTCCACATTGCAGACGTTTCTCACTACGTAAAGCCTGGAAGTGCTCTTGATCTTGAAGCCTACAAGAGAGGAACCAGCGTTTACTTCCCAGATAGATGTATTCCCATGCTTCCAGAAAAGCTCTCAAACTGGATCTGCTCCCTCAATCCACACGTTGACAGGCTCACTTTCACATGCGAAATGGTAATAAATAAGAAAGGAATGGTCATTGACTACAAGATCTATGAAAGTGTAATCCACAGCAAAGCGAGGCTTACCTACACAATTGCTCAAAAGATTATCGATGGAGATGAAGAGGCAATAGAGAAATTTCCTCACGTAGTCGATTCCCTTAAGACAATGCACGAACTTGCTCAGATACTCTATAAGAAACGTTACAAGAGGGGTTCTCTCGATTTTGACCTTCCAGAACCTGTCGTGGTTCTTGGTGCTGAAGGTGAACCGATTGACATCTACAAAGCTGAAAGACTCTGGTCTCACAGGATAATTGAAGAGTTTATGATTGCTGCAAATGAGACCGTTGCTGAGTATATGTTCTGGGCAGATTATCCAAGTGTTTATAGGATTCACGAATCCCCGGATAGGGAAAAACTTCAGGAATTCCTAAACTTCGTTAGATCTCTTGGGATAAGAGTCCCAGCAGTCAAAAACGATATTCAACCCAAATTGCTTCAAAAGATTCTTGAGGAAGTAGAAGGTAAAGCTGAAGAGAAGTTGATTAACTACCTAATGCTCAGGACTATGGCAAGGGCTAAATACTCTCCAGACAACATTGGACACTTCGGACTTGCATCTACCCACTACACCCACTTCACTTCCCCAATCAGACGTTACGCAGACCTGCAACTCCACAGACTCATAAAGATGGCACTGAATGGAGAATTCACTGCTGATAATATTCCAGTCTGGGAAGAGAAACTCGAAATTGTATGCAAGCACGTAACTGAAAGGTCAATAAATGCTGATGAAGCTGAAAGGGATGTTATTGAACTCAAGAAACTTCAATATGCAAAGAAACATATAGGTGAAGTTTTTGAAGCAATAATCAGTGGTATCTCTGAACAGGGACTTTACATAGAGACAATTGAACAGGTAATACCCGGCTTTATTCACATTGCAAGTCTGAAAAACGACTACTACATATGTGTTCCTAAGCAGTATTGCCTTGTTGGTGAGAAGACCAGAACAATCTTCAGGATTGGAGATAGGCTTTTAGTAAAACTGATAAATGTTGATATTGAAAACAGAAAAGCTGACTTTGAATTTGTGAGGAAATTACAGTGAAAACAGCTGTTATTTACGATGACATATACCTTAAACACGATTTACCAACACATCCAGAAAACAGTCTGAGACTTAAATACTTCCTGAAGAGTCTGCCTGAATTCGATTTTCCTGTTCTAAAACCTGAAGCTGTAAGCTATGAATTACTAAAAGTTATACATAGTGAAAACTACATAGAAGAAGCGAAGCTTTCCTGCAAGGAATATGCTCCTGGCTTTTTCGATCCAGACACTTACTACAACGAATACACATACGATGCGGCAATTTTTGCAGCGGGAGCTGTTGAAAAAGGAGTTGAACTTCTCTTAAAAGGCGATTATGAAGCTGTTTTCTGTGCAGTCAGACCACCGGGACATCATGCTGAAAGGAATAGAGCAATGGGCTTTTGCATTTTCAACAATGTTGCGGTTGGAGCTGTAAAAGCTCTTCTCTCCGGACTTGAAAGAGTTTTCATAGTCGATTTTGACGCCCACCACGGAAATGGAACTCAGCACACGTTTTATACAAATCCTCAAGTTTTCTACTTTTCAACTCATCAGTATCCCTTTTATCCAGGAACAGGAAGTGAAAAGGAGAACAATGACCATATTTTGAATGTTCCAATGGCAGAGGGTTCTGGTGATTTAGAGTACAGGAAAGCCTATGGAGAGATTTACAGAGAGGCAATAAGGAGATTCAAACCTGAAATAATCTTAGTCTCTGCTGGATACGACCTCCACAGGGATGACCCACTCACAGGACTTGAAGTAACTGATGAGGGAATTCGATTTATCATTGAACAGTTATTGCTATCCTCTAAGGAACTCTCTGTTCCGATTCTTTTTACTCTGGAAGGGGGATATAACCTTTACGCCCTTGAAAGGTGTGGGAGAATAACCTTTGAACTTTTACAATTACTCTAAACGTATCGATTTTCTCCCTGAACTTTCCATGTTCAGAGCCTTTTTCAGTTTTTCTCTTGAATCAACCAACTTAATACCTTCTTTTTCACAGGAAACTTTAAAGTCCATATCTAAGGAAATTAAGTGGCTTATTCCATAAAATTTACAGGTTGCTAAGATTAAAGCATCATTCGGTTTCAAATTATGCTTCATCATTAATTCTCTATATAGCTTCCTTATTTCCTCAGTAATTGCTAAAAACTCAAATGCATCCAAAACACTTCCAATTTCCCTCAAAGACAACAGAGATTTTGATTTCTTTCTAAAGGTCAGCAGATAAATTACTTCGCTCTCTACAATGGCATTAACGTAAAAAGAGAAATTCCCTCCACTTCTCAGAATGAGTTCTAACAGAGAACTCGCCTCTTTTATTCCAGCGGATTTAAAGGATTCAATAAAGATACAGCTATCAACGAAGAAACCCATCTAATCACCTTGAAGGTAAAGTTCTTCTTCCGAAATTTCTTCTACTTCTACAGAATGCTTATATTTTTCTAAAATCTCCATAGCTTTACTTATCCTTTCTAACTTCCGAAGCTCGTTAACCTTTTCCTTCACCACTTCATAAGGCAGGTGCAAATGAACAGTCTCCCTTACCTCTTCAGGCAATTTAATTACTATTTCTCCCATTGCTTTTACTCCTACCAAGAATACTAACATTAAATATAAACCTATTTGGAGTTGCGTACTGAAACGGAAGACCGAAATTGTTACAATTTCGGTAAACAACTTTAATTGTCAGGAGGTTTCTTTGAAAAAACCACCATACAGAGTTTACAGGAAAAAGAAAGAGGAGAAACCGCCCGTTCACATCCCAGAAAAGATAGATACCCCTGAGGCAGAGCAACTTGTCGATGACCTATACAAAATTGGAAACTATTTGCTAACCCACTGGAAGAAGATTGCAGCTGCCCTTGGAGTTATCTTCATCATAGGAGGTAGTTATCTGGGATACGTGTGGTATCAGAGCTCCATTGAACTAAAAGCTTCTCAAATTGTTGATGAGGGACTCTTCAAGCTTGAGGAGGGCAAAGAAAAAGAAGCAGTTAAATTCTTCAGTGAAGCTGAAAAGAACTACCCTGAAGCACCCTCCACACTAATTGGTAAATTTCTCAAAGGCAAAATTGAAAAGGAAAACAGTGAATTCACATTCTTAATAGAAAAAAACCGTTATCTTACCTCATCACCATCAAAGAGTTCCCTGATTGCCAGTTATATAGAAAACGGGAAATTGGCTGAAGCAGAAAACATAATCTCCCGGATGAAGAGGGACGAAGACTGGACCTACCCAGAAGCTCTTTACGACGGCATTATCATTGCACTCAAAAAAGGAAATAGAGAAAAAGCTATGGAAATTCTTGAAATTCTCAAGGGAGATTACAAAAATCTCCCGATCACAACTCTTGCAGAGAGGCTTTTAGAATGAATTTAAAAGTTATTGAATCTTCCCTTTCAAAAATCTTTCTTACCATTTTAAGAGATGTAAAAACAAACTATTCCAAATTTAGAGAGTACCTTGAAAGAATCTCAGAAATCCTCATCTCTGAAGCTCTTGTCAATGTGAACCTGAAAGAATTTGAAATAGAAACTCCCCTTTCAGAAACGGTAGGCTTTGAACCGGGAGAGGAAGTTGTCTTCATTCCAATTTTAAGAGCTGGGCTTTCAATGGTTCCACCAGCACTAAAGGTTTACCCTTATGGAAGGCTGGGATTTATTGGAATGTATAGAAACGAAGAAACCCTTGAACCTGTTAACTACTACGTTAAATTTCCTCTGATTAAAAATGCCAGATACTTAATCCTTGACCCGATGCTTGCGACAGGTGGAACTGCTTCCCAGTCAGTAAAAACTCTGATTGAAGCAGGAATTAAAGAGGAAAACATAACTTTTATTTCTGTGGTCTCTGCCCCGGAAGGAGTGGAAAAACTGAAAGAATTTGAAGGACTCACAGTCGTAACAGCATCAGTTGATGAAAAACTCAATCAGGATGGATATATTGTTCCAGGTCTTGGAGATGCTGGCGATAGATTCTGTGGAACAGAAAACGTGGAGGTAGTGGAGTCCCATGGAATTTAGGGCAGTTAGAGGGGTTGAGGATTTAATTCCTCCAGAGAGTGAGAAATTTGAAAAAATTGTTGAAATATTCAAGAATGTTGTCAGGAAAGCAGGTTTCAGAGAAGTTATCCTGCCAATATTTGAAGAAGCAGGACTCTTTTCCCGAAGCGTAGGAGAGACAACTGATATTGTTCAAAAAGAGATGTATGTATTTGAAGATAAGGGTGGAAGGGTAATTGCCCTCCGTCCTGAAGGAACAGCATCAGCTGTCAGGGCTTACATTGAGCACGGTGTCTATGCAAAGGAACCTTTCACAAAGTGGTTTTATGTCGGTCCCATGTTCCGATTCGAAAGACCTCAGGCTGGAAGAAAGAGGCAGTTTTTCCAGGCTGGATGTGAAGTCTTCGGTTTATCGTCTCCGGGAGCGGATGCTGAAGTAATAAGAGTAGCTGCCGATATTTTTGACTCCCTCAAAGTTGACTGCTCACTGGAAATCAACTCGATAGGATGTGAAAAGTGTCGCCCAGAGTACAGAAAAGCCCTTATTGAGTTCCTTGAACAGAAAAAGGAAGAACTTTGCGAAGACTGTCTGAAAAGGTTTGAGAGAAACCCTCTAAGAGTTCTGGACTGCAAAGTTGAAAGTTGTCAGAAAGTTGTTGCTGAAGCACCTAGGATAACAGATTTCCTGTGTGATGAGTGCAGAGAACACTTTGAAAAGTTAAAGGAGTACCTGGAAACCTTAGACGTAAAGTTTACAGAGAATCCTCTTCTTGTCAGAGGGCTTGATTACTATACAAGAACCGTTTTTGAATTCAAGTCAGAAAGGCTTGGAGCTCAGAGCACAGTTCTCGCCGGTGGAAGATACGATAAACTCATCTCCCAGCTCGGAGGTCCGGAAACCCCGGCTCTCGGTTTTGCTCTCGGCGTTGACAGGGTAATGCTCCTCATCCCTGAGAAAGAAGAGGAAAGAAACGGCGTGTTTGTTGTAACAAGAGGAGAAAAAGCTTATAGAGAAGGATTGAAGCTAATAAAGTTCCTGAGAGAAAAAGGAATAAGGGCTGAAATGGATCACAGACAGGGAAGCTTCAAGGCTCAGATGAAAGCTGCCGATAGAGTGAAGGCAAAGTATGTTGTAATAATCGGCGAAGCAGAGGTGGAGGAAGGATTTTTCTCCTTCAAAGAGCTCGAAACAGGAAAACAGGAAAGAGTCGATTCGTTGGAAGCACTCATAGCAAGGCTTTAAAGATGAAGAACGTTTTAATTCTTGGTTCAACAGGTTCAATTGGAGAGAACACTCTTGACGTAATCTCAAGGTTTCCAGAAAAGTTCAGAGTAAAGGCTCTCATAGCAGGAAGTAACGTCAAAAAGCTAAAAGAACAGGCTGAAAGGTTCAAACCTGATGCTGTTTGCCTTGTAAATTCCAATGAAACCTTATCCTTTGATTGCAGGTTCTACACAGGGCTTGAAGGGTTAAAAAAGCTCATAGAGGAAACAGACTTTGACATATGCGTCTCTGCCATAACAGGTTCAGCAGGTATTTTACCTACCTACTGGGCTTCTAAAAAAGGCGCCAGAATTGCCCTCGCAAACAAAGAATCCCTGGTGTGTGCAGGAAAGTTCATTGTAGAAACAGCTAAGGAGATTATTCCTGTTGACAGCGAACATTCGGCAATATTCCAATGCCTCAACGGAGAGAAGAGAGAGAACATCAAAGAGATAATACTCACAGCTTCCGGAGGTCCTTTCAGGAAGAGAAGAAACCTTGAAAACGTAACTCCCGAAGAAGCTCTGAAGCACCCCAACTGGAATATGGGAAAGAAGGTAACAATCGACTCTGCCACTCTGATGAACAAGGGACTTGAGGTTATAGAGGCATACTGGCTGTTCAACTTGAAATTAGATCAGATAAAAGTTGTAATTCACCCCCAGAGCATAGTCCATTCCTTTGTCAGGTTTATTGACAACTCTGTCCTTGCACAGCTTGGTGTACCTGATATGAGAATTCCGATTAGCTATGCTCTCAGCTATCCAGAGAGATTGCCGCTTGAAACTCCTGAACTACACTTAAACCTTTATAGCTTGAATTTAGATTTTGAAGAACCGGATTTTAAAAGATTTCCTGCCCTGAGACTTGCCTATGACGCCCTGCGCCTTGGCTACCCTTACCCTATTGTTCTCAACGCCGCTGACGAGATAGCTGTAGAGTTCTTCCTGAATAGGAAAATAAAGTTTACAGAAATTCCTGTTCTGATAGAAAAGACCTTAGAGAAATCGAACTTCAGAGAACCAGCTTCCATCGAAGAGGTCATTGAAATAGACAGAAAAGCTAAGAGAATCGCTCTGGAGATCGCCAGATGCCTTTAGAGAAGGGGCTGGTTCATGTATATACAGGAAACGGTAAAGGGAAAACATCTGCTGCTCTTGGTCTCTGTATGAGAGCCCTTGGAAGAGGCTTAAGGTGTTGTTTTATACAGTTCATAAAAGGTGTTGTCGCCGGAGAGATGATCACAGCTAGCAAACTTTCTAACTTTTGCTTCATCCAGACAGGCAGACCGGGATACGACTTCAAAGTAATTGAGGAAGACTACTGGAGAGCCGAAGAGGGAATGAAAATAGCTGAAGAGAAGATAAAGGAGTTCGACGTTCTGGTTTTAGATGAAATAAACGTTGCCATTCACCTGAAACTCATTCCGGTAGAAAGAGTGGTAAAGTTAATTAAAGGAAAACCAGAGCACGTTGAGTTAATTCTCACAGGGCGGTACGCCAGAAGAGAAATTGTAGAACTTGCAGACTATGTAACAGAGTTAAAATTGATAAAACACCCTTACTACAAAGGTATTAATGGGAGAAAAGGAATTGATTTCTGAGACAACTACTGTAAATGTAACAGAACTTTTCATATCCATTCAGGGCGAAGGGATCGATGCGGGAGCTCCATCATTCTTTATTAGAACCTCCGGCTGTTCAATAGGCTGCAAGTACTGCGACACAAAGTATTCCTGGAGTAGAGGTAGGAAGTGGAAGATCGATGATCTGATCGAAGAGGTTTTAAAAGCCGAAATTCCTGAAGTTGTTATTACAGGTGGAGAACCTGTTGAGGAGAAAAATCTGTCAGTTCTTATCAGGAAACTCTCTGAAATAGATTCCATCAGAAAGATAACCCTTGAAACCTGCGGACACATTTTCAGGGATGACCTTGGAGCTCCAAAGTTAAAAATCGTTCTCTCTCCAAAACCTCCCACAATGGAAGTTGAATTTCCTGAAAGAGCTTTACAGAAGTTTCTGACCACTTATGAAGATACCTATATCAAGTTTGCCGTTTACGACAAAAAGGATTTAAAAGTTATTAGACAGTTTACTTACAGAAACGCAAAACTCATAAGAAAACCCATAGTAATTCAACCCCTTGAAGTTCCTTTTGAAAACTACGTTGAGACCTCAAAACGGGTTTCTGAACTTGTTATTGCTGACAGGGAGTTTATAAACGACTTTGAAGTTAAAATCATTCCACAACTCCACAAATTAATAGGGTTAAAGTAATGGGTATTTTCTTTTACAATCTGCTCCTGCTCTCTACCATTCCCCTCTATCCAGTAGTCAAATTTGCAACGAGAAGGAGAGGAAGCGTTTCTCTTCTCAACAGATTCAAAACAGATTTTCCGGAACTCAAAGGAAAAATCATGCTTCACCTCGCAAGCATTGGAGAGGTCAACTCTGTCAGACCCCTTGTAAACAGGATAAAGGATAAAGTCGCTCTCACAGTATTTACAGATTATGGACTTGAAAGGGCAAAAGAGATCTATCCAGAAATTCCATCACGAATTCTTCCCTTTGATTTCTATCCGGTAGTGAAATTTTTCCTTGAAAAGAACCAACCAGAGAAAATCTTAATATATGAAACAGAGCTCTGGCCATCTCTCCTCTATTTAGCAGGAAAAATGGAAATTCCAGTTTTCATGGTAAGCGGTAAAATTTCTGAGAGAAGTTTTGAAAATTACAGGAAATTTAAATTTTTCTCTGGATCACTCTTTGAAAATATTACTTTCCTTGCAAGGTCTCAAAAAGATTTGATGAGGGCTAAGGAGCTGGGATTCAGAAAAGTGGAGTTTGCAGGAGATCTGAAGTTTGATGTAGAAAAACCTGAACAGCTTTCAGAGCTCCACATAGAAGGAAAAAGGAAAGTCATCATCTGGGGCAGTACTCACCCAGGAGAGGAGAAGATCGCCTTTGAGATTCACAAAAAGCTAAAGGAAAAGTTCCCTGATATCCTCACAATCATTGCTCCCAGACACATAGGAAGGGCTAAAGAGATAAATCCACCATCAAGGTTTGCACTTAGAAGCGAAACAAAAAACATTGCAAAAGACATTGAGTTCTACATAATTGACACAATGGGAGAACTTTCCTCTCTCTACAGATTTGGTGATGTGATAGTAATAGGCGGTAGCTTCATTCCGGGAATAGGTGGTCACAATCCTGTTGAAGGAGCTCTCTGGAAAAAACCTGTAATACTTGGCATCTACGGAAAGGATTTTATAGAAATTGCACAGCGGTTAAAGGCACCCGTTCTAAAAAAGGAAGAAATTTTGCCATTCGTGGAAAAGCTCCTCTCTGATGAGGTATTTTACAAAGAGGTTTCAGAGACTATTTTTAAGTCCTATCAAAAGGAAAAAGGCGTTACCGACAGAATACTGAAAGCCATAGGAGAGTAAGTTTGAATCTGAACGAGCTAAGATTAAAAGTATTGAGGAAGGAGGGAATTGGAGCTCCGCTCTTTCCTCTTTTCTGGTTACTCTCGGTAGCTTACTGCGGCGGAGCAGCTTTTAGAAACTTCCTCTACAATGCTGGCATTCTGGAATCGACATCCTTTTCACTTCCCGTTATCTCCGTAGGAAACGTTGTCGCCGGTGGATCAGGGAAAACTCCTCTTACAGAATCGATATACCTTATCCTTGAAGAAATGGGATTTTCCCCTGCTATAGTGACCAGAGGCTACAGAGGAGAGGAAAAAGGACCTGCTTTTGCTGTAGATAATCCGAAACTCTTTGGTGATGAAGCCTCTATCTACGCCCTCAAAGGATATAGAACAGTAGTAAGCAAAAATAAACTAAAAGGAATAGATTTTGCATTCTCCAAAGGTGCAAACGTTGCAATCCTTGACGACGGATTTCAGTACAGGAAAGTTGTTCCAAAACTTAACATTGTGGCGATTGACCCATTTAATCCCTTTGGAGATGGATACTGCCTTCCCTTAGGTCTTCTGAGGGAATCCATTAAAAACCTTGAGAGAGCAGACTGTTTTGTGGTCACAAGAAGTAACCTCGTTGACAGGAAAAGGCTTGAATCCTTAGAACTCTACCTGAAAAGTTTTAGGAAACCCATATTCTTAGCTGAACAAACGTTCAAATTCTGGATAAACGAAAGGTTTGAGAAAACAGAACCACCAGAGGAAAAAGAAATTGACGTCTTCTGCGGAATTGGAAATCCTTCACAGTTTGTTGAAATGCTGATAAGGATGGGCTATAAAATCCGAAACTACCTTGTATTTAACGACCATCACTCCTACACCAGAGAGGAGATTGAGAAACTTAAAAGCCTGAAAAATCCGGTAACAACCGAAAAGGATCTGATAAAGCTCAGAAACTCTGGAATCAGAGCAAAAGCACCTGTTTTAAGACTTGACGCTTACGGTCTAAAAGAGTTTATAGTATCAAACATCAAAAACGTTGAAAGGGTTGAGGAAGAAGTTGAAGGAGATTTCCTACCTTCTGGAGTATCTACTTTTAAAGGGGAGTCTCTCTTTAATAGAGAGGGTTAGCAGGGAAAAGGCTTTTAAAGCTGGTGATATTTTAGCTGATATTCTCTATAACTACCCCAGGATAAAAAGAGTAACAGAAGAAAATCTCCAGTTTACAGGATTCCCTGTTGAAATTGGAAAAGAGAGCCTTAAAAATTTCTTGCGGTGTTCAATAGACTTTGTTCGATCAAAAAACTACTCATTTGAATACCTGAAAGGTCTCTTCAAACCTGTTGACCCATCAGTCGTTCCACCAGAAGGAGGAATCCTCCTTACAGCCCACATCGGAAACTGGGAACTTATGGGAGCACTATTCTCAGTACTTAGTGGTGGAAAACTTTCCGTCGTTGCAAAACCGATGAAAAACCGGAGAGTGGATAGGCTTATAAACTCTATCCGTCAGAAATGGGGAATAAAAGTTATTCCAACAGGGAACATCATTGAGATAGTAAAAGATCTGAAGAGGAAAAGGTACGTTGGGATCCTCCTTGATCAGAGACCAAAAGTAAAAGAGGGAGTTCTCACAAAATTCCTCGAAAGAGAAACCTACACAAACAAAGGAGCGGCAATCCTCAGCATAAAGACTGGAAAACCCGCAATTCCAGCATTCTGTTTCATGGAAGGAGACAAATACTCTATCGAGGTTTATGAGCCGATTTACCCGGATGGTAAAACTGTTGAAGAACTTACTCAGGAATATGCAAAAGCCATTGAAAAAGCCGTAAGGAAACACCCAGAACAGTGGTTCTGGTTTCATAGAAGGTGGAAAAATTCTCCGGAGTTTAAAAAGTGGAAAGAGAAAAACCGCTGATAGTCATAACAGGTCCAACAGCAACCGGAAAAACAGACTTTTCCATAAAACTTGCAAGAGAGATTGGCGGCGAAATAATCAGCGCTGACTCGATGCAGGTCTATAAAGGACTCGATATAGGAACGGACAAAATTTCAAAGGAAATAAGGGAAGAGATTCCCCACTACCTGATAGACATCAGAGAGCCTGACAAACCATTTTCCGTTGCTGACTTTGTGAGAGAAGCAGACAAAGCCATAGCCGAAATAAGGAAAAAGGATAAATACCCAATTGTTGTTGGTGGAACGGGATTTTACATAAGAGCTCTCCTCTACGGTCTTCCAGACGTTCCTCCCGGAAATGAAGAGATAAGAAAAGAACTAAAGAAACTGTCAAATGAGGAGATTTACAATCTCCTGCTTGAAGTTGACAGAGAGTCAGCAGAGAGAATAGGAAAAAAGGACAGGAAGAGACTAATAAGAGCTTATGAGGTTTATAAACTAACAGGGGAACCTCTCTCTTCATTCAAATTCCCCGAAAAACCTCGCTATAGATTCTTAGGTTATTTTCTCTACAGAAACAGACCAGAGCTCTACAGGAGAATCGAAGAGAGAGTTGACTCACAAATAGAGAGAGGACTCATTTATGAAACTAAATGGCTCCTCCAGTTCGGAAAAGATATAACAGCCTTTCAGGCTCTTGGTTACAAGGAGATACTAAATTACATAGAGGGAAGAAAGTCTCTTGAAGAGGCAATCAGACTTCTTAAAAGGAGAACCAGGCAATTTGCAAAGAGACAGTTTACGTGGTTCAGGAAAGAACCTAAATTTAAATGGGTAAATCTATCAGAAATTCCGGAAGAAAAACTGATAGAGATGATAAAAAGAGATCTAAGGGAGGAGCAATGAACCTACAGGACACCTACCTCAACAGACTAAGAAAAGAGAGAATCCCAGTTAGTATCTTCCTTTCAAGGGGAACAAGACTTCAGGGGGTAATTACGTTCTTTGACCAATTTACAATCCTGCTTGAAAACGGGGGAACGCAGCAACTAATTTATAAGCACTCCATAGCAACAATAGTGCCATCAAGACCTATCAAGAACCTCTTCAAAGAAGAGGAAAAAAAGAGTGAGTAAAACTATTCTTTTTGGTGGGTTGACTCCACTTCACGAATTGTTTATGAAGGGAGCCGTCGAAAGCTTAGGTTACAAAGTTGAATTTCTACCAACCCCTGATAACTGTTCTCTCGCAATTGGTAGAGAGTTCTGTAATAGAGGGATGTGCAATCCAACCTATTACACGGTTGGTAATCTCATCAGGTACCTTCAGGAAAAGAGCGCTACTGGTATAGACGTTGAGAAGGAGTATATGTTTGTAACAATAGGCGCCTGCGGTCCCTGCAGATTCGGCATGTATGAATCTGAATACAGACATGCTCTAAAAGCGGCTGGCTTTAAGAACTTCTCTTTCTCAATACTCAACCAGAGTAAATTCTCTTCAGAAGGAGAGCTCAAACTTACACCCTCACTCGTCTGGAGACTGGTAAAGGCTGTCTGGGTTGCAGACATTGTAAGGGATCTTGGCTATCAGCTTAGACCTTACGAAGTTATACCTAACTCTGTAGATAAAGCCATTTCGAGATCAAAAGAAGAGATCTACCAGATTTTAAAAAGAGGCGGAAAGGTCAAGGATTTAATCTCAGCTCTAAGACTTTTTAGAAAGAGACTTGAAGACCTTCAGTTTGACTATACAAGAGTAAAACCCGTTGTCAGCGTAATTGGAGAGTTCTGGGCTCACACAACCGAAGGAGATGGAAACTATCATCTCCACAGATGGCTTGAATCTGAAGGTGCTGAAGTAAGGGTTGAATCGATAGCAGGATGGATAGATTACCAGCTCTTCATTGAAGAGGAGAAAATTAAAGCTGATATCAAGATAAAAGGGTTGACAGCAGATAGAATAAAAAAACTTCTTGCAGTAAAAGGAATGGCGGTAACGTTTAGAACGCTCTACAACATCCTTAGAAAAATCTTCGATTTCAGACCCAAACCACTTCCATCTCAAAGATATCTGGCAAAGATAGCAAAACCCTACTTTGACTACTTTGTGGTCGGTGGTGAAGGACATCTTGAAGTTGCAAAACACATCTACAACGTGAAAGAGAAAAAAGCTCACATGACCGTTTCGGTTAAGCCCTTTGGCTGCATGCCTTCAACCCAAAGCGATGGAGCTCAGGTAAAAGTCCTTTCAGACTACCCGGAAAGCATTTTCATCTCAATTGAAACTTCTGGCGACGGAGAGGTAAATGTAAAGAGCAGAGTTCAGATGAAGCTATTTGAAGCTAAAAAAGCCGCGCAAGAAGAGTTTGAAAAACTCCTGAGCAGTCTCAAGATTCCAGAAAATACATTTAAAGAAGCTTTCAGCCTAAGAGAACCCTTTATAAAACTATCAAAGAATTACATTGGGACAGCAGCAAGAGCTTTAAAGGCAAATAGTGAAAAAGTGGAAAGCTGGAAGCTTAGAGGATTAGAAGGTTGGAAAAGTGGACTACCTGTTTATAGAAAAATGTAAAACAGAACTTGAAAAAGAGCTTCAGAAAGAGAGAATATTTAGTGTTCACGCCGATTCTAAAAGCTTTTCATTAAAGTTCCGAAAAGGTTTTCTCAACATCTATACAGGACAGCCAAACGCTCTTTTCTTCTCTGATTTTGGTATAGCAAAAGAGAAGAATTCCAGGTTTAAGACACTTGAAGGAACCTTTGTCAAATCCGTTAAACTTCCAGTTATCGACAGAGTAATTGAGATTGAAACGGTAAAGATCCTTCCATCTGGAAAAACTGAAACCTACTATCTTATCTTCGAGCTTACAGGAAAGAACGCAAACATTTTTCTGCTTGATGGAGAAAGAAAAATCATCTCAACGTTGAGAGAGGTTAAAAGCTCTGTAAGACCCCTTGAAAAAAACGATACTTACACATTTCCTCCACAGGAGAAAAAGGAGTTTCATCAGCTTCAGTTTGGAGAAGTAACAAGAGAGGGAATTGAGAAAAACCTCCACAAATTCGTTGCTGGGATATCCCCCTTAAACGCAAAGGAGATTGCCCGTCTATTTGAAAAGCTGGGAAGTCTTGAAAAAGCGTACGAAGAGTTCCTCAAGAAGCACCAATTATCAAATAGCGCTTACCTCTACTACGAAGAAGATAAGCCAAAGTACATGACAACGTTTCTCTACCAGTCGCTTGAGGGACTGAGGTTCAAAGAGTTCTCTAAAAAACTTCCCTACACAGAATGCTGGAAAACCTACTATTTAGAAAAGGTTGAAAGAGAAGAACTAAAATCACTGAAAAGAAAGCTTCTAAAGGATCTGGAAAAGAGATTTGAAGCGCTTAAAAAAGAACTCCAGTCTCTCAAAGGCAGAGAAGAACTCCTGAGAGAAGCCGAAGAGAACAGGAAATTAGGAGAGCTCCTGAAGTACAACCTGAACCTCATAAAATCAGGAGTGAAAAACGTAAAAGTCTTTGACTATTACACCAATCAGGAAGTGGAAATATCTCTCGACCCGAAACTTTCTCCACAGAAAAATGTCGAAAAGTACTTCTCAAAGTACAGGAAACTCAAAAGAAAGGTAGAACACGAAGAAACCTTGAGAAAAAAATTAGAAGAGGAGCTCCTTGAACTGGAATTTCTGAAGGAAACGATAAAGGAGAGAAAGACTCTGGAGGAGCTTCAGGAGCTCATTCCGGAAGAGAAGAAAAAAGAGAAAAAGAAGAAAGTTATCGTAAAGAAAAAGTACTACACCGTCAAAAAGGGTGATACTCTGTGGAAAATAGCAAAGAGACACAAGCTTACCCTCTCTGAGATACGCAAGCTGAACAATACGAAGAAAAAGGATGTGATCCAC
>OFBV01000048.1_pt1 | contig 19520 bp, 26 predicted proteins | sample 1520691 | NCBI WGS metagenome assembly OFBV01 (sample SAMEA3696450, study PRJEB22514) | metagenome | biome: water; feature: marine; material: hydrothermal vent | place: Pacific Ocean | collected 2014-08-16 | depth 1514 m | reverse complement strand
GCTCAAGAAGTGAAATTCTCCCTTCCAATTCATCTATACGGGTTCTACTGTTGGGTTCAACTCGGTAGAGAGCTAATGTATGAAGAATCGTTAACAATCTAATGGTATGCTTGCAAGTCTTTCCTCTGTGTTTATAGTCTTCACAATCACAGGAGAACTTGAGTTTTCCGCTCACGTTTGTGATAAAACACTTGTAACCTTTGGAAGCGATGCCAGCAATTCCAAATTTACCCTCTGCATCATCAAGAAGAATCTTGGTAATAGTTACCTTAACGGAATAGCTCCTATCAAATCTTTCTGGTTCTTCTTCCTTTATCTGTTTAATAATTTCTGTCAAGATATTCCCTATTTTCTGCATGGTTTCCCTCCTTCTTAATGGTTAGATTATTCGTCTTCTGCAAGTTCTTCTAAAAGTTGATTAACAACTTTTCTAATAGATTCCAAGTCTTCTGCCATTATCAGTTCTGCAAGATTTTCAGGAGATACTTCAATAGTTGTAACAGTTCCAGTTTCCATGGTTCTACCTCCATAATGGTTTTTGTTTTAGAGGAGGGCAAAGCCCTCCAAGAGTTAGAATGGAATGTCTTCGAGTTCTTCAAGTTCTTTTTTTTCCTCTAATTCTCTCTTCTTGGCGAGAAGTTTTTCGATTAGTTTGGATGCTTTCTCAGCAGTAATGGTTTCGATATTGACTTTGATGGTTGCTCCGGTCTCTTCGGCAAGCTTCTTTATAAGAGCAATCTGCTTTTCGCTTGCCTTGTTGTTACCGTTACTTTTCTTCTTATCTTTGAATAGTTCGTGTAGCTCTCCTCTATAGGCTTTTCTTCCTATTGAGTATAGAGAGAGAGCCTTCTGTATAGCGTCTGTAACAGAACCTTTTAGTGCATCTCCGGGAGTGTAATTCTCACTCCCTCCGAAAACTTCTTTAGCTGTGGATGGGTCTATGATCCACAGTCTAATCCTTACATAGGAGAGATAACGAGTTTGAATCTCTCCTTTTTTCTTAATTTCAACCGGGGTAACATTGTAGTCTAATACCTGATAACCCCAGTTGTTAGCACCCACTACTTTGTTGAGGGCATCGATAACTGATTGAGGTTTGTATCCATATAGTGTTCTACCACCACGTGCAGGAACTTCCTGAATACCAGAAGCTCCTTCTTCGTCTAAAATCTCGTCGATTCGCTGGACTATCTCATTCCAGTAGTCAAGTCCAGTAAATAGTTCTGCTTTCATGGTTTCGGCTTTCATGGTTGCCTCCTGTGTAATGGTTTTTTGGTTTTCAATGGTTTCTACTGCCATGGCACACCTCCCTTAATGGATTATGGTTTAAGAAGTTAATGGTTAAAAAGCAAAGAAAGAAGTAAGTAAGAAAAAAAGGAATAAGGAAAAAGGAAAATGCACCTTTCGGCTTCCTGTTTACCCGCCTGCCATAGGCATACGCCCGTAGGCACAGCGGAGCCTTTTTGGGATATGGAAAATCCCTCAGGCTACTCCCTTTTTCCTTATTCCTGGATTTTTTTGATATTAATGGAGGGACCTTTAGGAGTGTGTATTGGAATGAAGATTACAATGAAAGAAGGGGAGGGAGAGGAGATTGCCCTCGCTCGAAGGAGGGCTAAAGGTGGGATATATGTCAACTACGCCTTCCTTTAATGGATAAAAAGCAAGTTAGAATATTATTTCCAAGTTATGAAACTGCTCTAATGGTTCTAACAATCCTTATTTAACTTTCAAAGACCGTTATCCTAATAATAGTAATAACTTGATGGCATTTTTGTCAAGGGGAATTTGTACCCTCTCTATGCCTATAAATGCTTTTCCGTTTCTATTAAAGCTCTTAATGTTTCTGAATGCGAATGGTCTCACTTCCCAGGTATTGGGAAATTCTTCAAGAGAACCCCAGAGTAAGAATCTCTCATAGAAGGAAAGAGTATGAGAGTAACCTGTGGAAGTTGTTACGGTAACTCTGTCATTCTTCCGTTGAAATATAGCAAACTCTTCATTATTACCTTTTAGAGCTACGCTACCGTTGAGGGTTTTTGCTATTCCTTTAAACAAAGCTTTCAGTGCAAGGTCATTAAGTAAAATTCGGCTCCTCTTTCTGTTTTCTCCATCTGTGAACATTAATGCAGCTGGTTCTTCCTTGGAGTTAGGTTTATAGAGCTCTATGCTCTTCCTACCGTCACGGATTCTGCACATTCTTAAAGGCTCATATTTCTGAAGTATTTCTTCGGGAATTCCTTCCCTTTCTCCTTTTGCAAGCTTCTGAGCCAATTCTTCATCTACTTCCACATATTTCTTTATGAAATCTGGATTACTGTTATTTTGTCTGGTAAGATGAAATGCTGTTTCAAGTAGAGGAATCCAGTTTTGTATCCTGATAGTTCCCTGAAATCGGGACCATCCTTCGGGGTCGTTTTTTACGGCAGAGACTACGTAGCACTCAGCTTCTATCTGATTGGGGTTTAGGGTAACGTTTCCACCCTCAAAAGAGAGCTTAATTGCCATAGTTCAGACCTCCTAATGGTTTTTTGAAGTTTGTGATTCTAAGGCTTTCCCAATTGTGTAAAAGAATCCAAAAAATCCGCATAGAGCTCCTGAATAAATGACTAACTTAGTTATATCTATTAGCTGCCATAAGCCTACAGTCAAAGAGGGAACCTGCATCAGACAGATGCCTCCTCCAGCGTCTATACACGTAGGAAGGCTGTCACGCCATGTATCTAATAGAGGAACCGAGAAGAAAGGTAACGCTATAAGAAATGCGAAAATTGGAAGCAGAAGACGAGCACTATACATCTTTCCTCCTTATTCGTTGAACTCGATCCACTTTTCCCATTCTTCCGTAACTTCAGCAAGCTCTTCTTCTTTAGCCTTTAGCCACATTCTTTCAAGCTCTTCAAGTTCAAGTGTTCTTTTCCACATTTCTTCAAGTGTTCTAATTTCTTCCATCTTAGGCTCCTTTTCGTAAAACTTTGTCTTCACTATTCATTATGAACAGTTGTGTCATAACCGTAGTAGTAAGTCCTATAAGGTTCTACTCCAGCAGCTGCTAAACTGAGTCCGCTTTCGTCCTCGTCGTCTTCATTGGGAAAATGGACATTGCTTTCATTTGCCTCAACAGTAACTTTAAACTCTCCCGGACTCGGTATTTCCTCAATTGAGAAGAAGAGAGATAGAAGAATACCGGGAGAGATGACCAGTCCCAATAGTAGCCATCCAAACAGCTTTTCTTCGTAAAACTTTGGGATCTGGCAGAATCCAAAAGCCCAACAAGCCAAATATACGGACACTAAACCGATTGCAGTTGCTATCAAACTTTTTATTAAGGACTTCCATTTAAAGCGACTGGCTTCTTTCTCGAATTTTTTCCACTTTTCCTTGAACTCCTTAAAGCTTTCAAGAGTTTTCTGATTGATCATCACCTTCCCATGCTGGATAGCTCCTACTACCAGGTTCCCATCTTGTGAGTTCACAACAATCCTATCTTCCATATCCTTTTCTTTCTCTTTCCATTCCTCCAGTTTTTCCGCATGCTTTTTGATGAATTCATTCCTCTTTGCGAACATCCCTAAACTTGTGAATAAAGCCAGACAACCGTACATTCCAACTATGGCAATGGATGCTGCTCTTTCAAGTTCCATCTTCAACCTCTAATCAGAGTTTCCCTCTTTCCTCCAGGTATCTAAGAATCCATTCTTCAATGAGCTCGGTTTTGCTCTTGTATCTGTGATCCTCTTTCAGGGCTTCTTCTAACAGCTTTAGTAAATCGGGATTAATTCTTATACTTAAAGTCTTAGTTCTATTTCTTAACAACCTTGCTATCTCGCTTTTTTTCAATTTGCCTCCTTAATTTCCAGTGTTTACTCTTTAATATAAAAAATCCGATTACAAATGTAAAGATGTAACGTCATACAAATTGTGGACTAATTATCCTTCCTGTAGTTGGGCAAGTTATCGCTTCCTATGTGAAGAGAACCTATCTCAAGCCACCCAGGTGTACGTCCTTCATTTATGAGCCTGTCAGCGTCATCTCTATTCAAAATGAAAACTTGAGGTTTGTTTTGTTGTCCTTTTGCTACTATGGTATATGTGCTAACATCTACCCCTCGAGATGAGGCTATTGCTTCTCCAGGAGTTAAGTTACCATCGTGCATTTCTTTTATTATTTCGAAGGTATAACCTCCTTTCTGAATTATGCCTACCTCCCCTATGTCAAGCTCATCTAAAGAGTTTATTTGTTTTATCCGCCCTTCTCTTTCAGCTTTAGCTATTTTTTGGAGCTCCGTTTTGGCATAAGAATAGTTATCGTAGGCAATGATTGCTCCTTCAGCCAGAAGAGCTGTTGTTACGAGTCCAACGGGTGTCTTAACAAAGTTGAGAACGTTCTTTCCTGCTTCTTTAGCCATTTCTCCTAATTTTTCTACTCCCTCTTTATCGAGTAAGGATAAGCCTGAGGCTACAGATGAACTACCCCAAGCTATTTTTTCTAATGTTCCTGTGTTTTCCCAAAGTAGCTCAGCCCTATTTGTTGTTAAAAGATGTTTTGCTTCTTCCGGGGATAGATTCCATACCTTCTGTTTCATTTCGCTAAAGTCTCTAAGGTTATTAGGAGTAATGTTGCCTTTCCCTGAATGGATTCTTCCACTTGTAACTCTGTAACTTCCTTCAAACTGTCTTTCCATAGAGTCGAATTCTCTCTGCAAGTTAGAGTGAAGATTATCGGCGACTCCTGATTCTATAGCTTTATTTTCAATTTCCTTTTTCTTGCGTGAGTAGAAATCTTTTGGATTAATGTTCTGATGATTTTTGAATCTTTCAGTGATTTTCTCTGTGAGACCTTTGTTATCTATGCGATATTTCTTTGTGTAATCTTCAGAAAATTCAGTTGCAAGGGTTTCAAAATTTAAAGGATAAAGAACAGCCATCTTGTTAAGGTTTTCGTGTGCTGCTTCCAGGGAAAGTCCAGTTTTTCTTGCGTACCACTCTATAAATCGCTGGCTGAGGTCTATAGAGAAACTACTTCCTTTTTCTGCAAGTAATTGTTCCTGTTCTTCATAGCTTTGGAGCTTGTGAAGAGATGAAGCCACCTTCTCCGAATAAGAACGGGTTTCAGAAAGGTCAATGCTTTTACCTTCTTGCTCCTGATAGCTACTTGCAAGAGAATGAGCTATACTGTCGTTCATTGAAAGTTTATGAATTGCTGAAAGTGCTTTTTCGTAACCTTTAGACTCAGCAAAGTCAGAAATTTCTTTAGTTGCTTTAGTTAGTATTCCAGCCTTTTCTTTGGTTACTTTAACTGTATCTCCTAAAGATGGATCTATGAGGTTTAGTAATTTCCTGATATTACCTTTCTTTGCAGCTTCAGTAAACGCCTTCCTGAAGTTGGCGTCAAACTGGAGTTTCGCAGCTAAGTCATTTGTAATTCTTGTTGCTGTTTGCTTATCTACTCCTAATGCATTTTGCAGGTCGTCTCTAATTTGCTTCATTTCTTTAAGACTTTCAATTTCAGAAGATTCAAGGATTCCGGAATATGTCTCTTCATCTCTATATTGGTCAAGGACTGCCTCTTCAAACTTAGTGAATTCTCTATAGCCAGCCTGGGTGCTCACGCTATTTTCCGTAGTAAGGCTACTGAGCTCCTGGTAAGTTTGGCTTAATCTTTGCGAAATTGCCTTTCTATAATTATCAGAAAGTTGACTTTGGAATAGATTTCCATCAAATCTCTTTTGGAAACTTTGGGTAGCTACTCCTCCATCAAGAGTTGGTTTCTGTGTAATCACTCCGTAAGGAGTTGCATAAGCTTTAATTCCTTTAGTCAGAGCTCCTGTTTGCATCATCCCTTCTATTGATCCATCGTGGGACCTGTAAGTTGCAGTTCCAGCTCCAGCTTCCATCGACGCAGAACTAATTCCCTGCATATATGAACCTGCAACCACACTTTCGCTAAATCCTGCCACTGCGGTTCCATAAGAAAGGGACATAGAAGTTGGATTCGCAAAGAGAGAGGAGCGTATCTTGAAACCTTCTCCTATTTTACCTGTCAGGTCATAACCTACCTTTTCTGCAGTGGAAGCCTTTATTCCCTCTTCTGCCGTCACTCCCCCACTAAATCTTGACATCACGCTTTGACCAAGTGAAGCTACTACGTATTCACTACCTTTTAGAAGAAGCCAGGCTATTCCTGGAATGGAGAAGAAACCGATAATACCAGCAATGGCAACGCTATCCTCTATAGTTGTTAGAGCCTTGCCTACTGAATTGATTGTTAGTCCATTCGTTCCTGCAAGGGAAAAAGTTGATTGAAGCTTATATATAGCAGCAACTTTTGTAATTGCATCTACAACTGCAAAAGCTGGATTGAAGAATGAAACCCATGCCGAGAGCTCTACATATCTCCTAAACGCTTCCACGGAAGAACCTGATACAGGAAGAAGGAAGAGAAATGCTATAGTTGAAGAGGCGATAATTATCAGGAAGTTCATTACATTTGCAAATTCAGGAACCAAATCTTTGGCAAGTTCTCCAAGTGCTTTTGCTGAAAAATTAGTTTTGGCTTTTTCCTCTCCAGCAAGGTAAGAAGCAAGGATCTCCCTATTGAACTCCTCTGAATCAGAAGCATAGGATACTACGGCTTTCTTTAGAGCATTCAACGTTGCTGATTGAGCTATAAGAGACTGAACAGAATAAGAAGCTGAAGTAAGTGCATTTACAGAAGCCAAAAATTTGTTGGATAACTCTGTGTAGTCACTAAAGCCAATGAGGTTAGGACTTGATACAACTGTACTTATGAAATTTTCAATTTTTGGTTTCAGAACACTGTCATAAAACTCATCACAATACCACTTTACGCCATCATAGGACATTATGAGTTTAAGAGGAACCTTTAGCTTTCCAGTGTAGAAAAGGTCTTTTTCCTTAACGAAGTCTGTCAGCTGACTTTCGTCCATTGTAGCAATATAAGGAATCAGACATTGTTCATTGTAAGCTTTCCATATCCTTGACGTTTCAACAATTTCATCGGTTGTAATTTCTTTTGTTGAAAGGAAATAATCAAAAGCTCCCAAATAACCAACCTTTTGATAATCAATATCTGAAACATAGGCATTGCTTGCACCGTAAACTATTACGGTTCCAGTGTGAAATGCATTATCTATAAGATTAGTAAGTGTATAGCTCAAAGTACTGAAAAGGCTACTTACAATAGCAACTCCAAACGGAACATCTGTTACCAGGTAGCTCTGACCTAACTTGGTATCGATAATATTTACATTCACTCGTGCAGAATAGAAACCATTGAAAAAGAAGAAAGAAACCAAAAGCCAGCTTGTGAGCATGTTCTTTTTAAACATAGCCTGAAGTGTCCATATAACGATTCCCCAGAGGAGAGCAACCTTAAGGGCGTTCTTAAATGATGCATCTCCAAGTATAAGAACGATTCCCTTGAAAGCTTGAGAGATAAAGGGCAATCCTCCAACTGTATAAACATCAAAAGTAAGAGCCACTACTTCCTCCCTAAAATCTGAAAATGAAGGAAGGTTTTCCTATAGCATCAGCAATTCTTTTATCCACTTCGCTTTTAAGATTTGCATAGGTTTCCCCTAACCTGAGTAATGCTTCCACATTTTTTCTGTATTCCTCAGACTTTTTGGAAAGTTCTCTCTTAGCAAGCGAAATTCTGTCTAAAACCTGATTTTGAACATCTTTAGGAAGAGATTTATCCGCTGTATCTATAGATGCAGCTCTCTGAAGTTGTTCACCAGCCGAATCGATGAATGACTGGAGTGTCAATATAGCAAGATGATTTGCAAAAGCATTAGCATATCTATTGTAAGCTGTATCACCCAGGTTCTTTTTTGTAACAGCTAAAAGATTAACAATGTTGTAGATGTCGCCGAAATAATAAAGGAAAGCTACCTGCTCATTGGATAAAGGAGTTCCACTTAAAATATTGCTAACTATCCCATCAATTTTTTCCTTTATCCTTTGAACCAAACCCTTAGAAACGTTTATTGTCTTATTTTGGTCTATCGTCTTACAAGTCATTACGCCGTTAACCAATTGCCAATTACAGTGGTAACCTGTTATTGTTCCTCCATCCAACAGAACGCTTAACTGGACATCCTTCGGGGGAAGGATCACAGCTTTAATATTTTCAGGGTCAAGACAATCATTACTACTACACGGATTCCCGCTTGAGTCATAAGGTTTGAAATCTATTACGCCAAAATAAGTCGCTATCGCATCGGCAAGGTCTGTGTCTGAACTTCCAAATCCACTGTTGTAAAAGTAGGTATAAGGAAAGTTCCAGTACAGCTTGCTCTTATCAAGATTTTCCTTAATTCTTTTCCACGCTTCGTTGAGAGTGGAAGTTGCCGAGCTCGCAAGACTATTACCTGCTGATTCCGTAGAAGCCTCTCCAAACAATTGTTTACCAAATGTTTGTCCAATGCTTTGTCCTACCAAGCAAGCCTTCGCAAACAGATTTTGCCCATATCTTGCCCATTGATTAAGTTTCGCAAAGGCATCTGCTACACCAGGAAGAGAGTAAATAAGACCTATCATGATTCCCCAGGCTAACGAAGCCCCAGCCTGTTCCAGCATATTCTGGAGCTGGTCAAGATTTAACAGTCCTATCATTCCAGCATCAAAATCCATTCCAGAACAAGAAAGAACTGCCCTTGGAGGTCTAATAGTGTATAAAGGCAAATTCAAAACATCGTTTCTTATCCTGAAAGAGAAAGAACCAAGAGAGGCTGTGGTCATAGTTGGAGACTTGTAGATACCAGGCGACGAAGCATGAACAGTAACCATATTGTCAAGAACATTGTCTATAGATGCACTAACAGGAGTAGAAGCCATTAAGAAAGCTGTCAAGCAGGATATGAATCTCCTCATTACTTCCTCACATCAACAGGTTCACCGAAAAAGCCCTTATAGTTTGGATTGAAATCTTTGAGTTTTAACTCATTTATTGACGCAAGAAACATCAATGTATTTCTTTCGATTTGGTCAAGAGGAGTTAAACCTCTTCCCACTACGGCAGTTTTAATATCTCCATTATCCTTTTCAAAAACAGCAATTAGAGTAGGAACTGACCGAATCCCGTAAACATCAAATAATTGAGGAGCTACTACATTTTTAAAAGGGAGCTTACTATCGATTTTGTCAGAGCTAACTCCTCTTATAGACAGTCCAAGCTCATAGAGGGTAAGAACATTTCTTTTCTCCACCTCACAGTAAGAACATCCTTCTTTATAAAAGAAAATAAATCCAAGCTTATTTTTAAATTTCCGCAGAATTCTTGCGAAGAAAAAGTTCTTCCTCGAGTTATACAAATCAGCAAAGAGAGGAGTTTCAGGATAACCAGCAACATTATAAATCTGTGGACCATACTTAAGGTATGCTTCCCGAAGAGAATAACCTATCGTCCTGAGATGATTAAAATACTTTGCCTGCCACTCCAGGAAAGCTTTTGCAGTTTTTTCATTTGGATTTAACAAGAATTCTTTAACTACCGGGGGAGCATCTGGTCTAACTGGAAACCTGAATCCCTTTCCTGGACTTCTTCCCTTATTGTCTTTCTCCTTTGTTTTCGTTTGCTTAGTAATGGGTTTCAAAACTTTTTGTTTTTGAGGTTTTAATTTTTTCTTCTCTTTTTTTGGAGGTTCTTCGTAAAAAAACCAACCTCTATCTGGCTTATCTGGAGCTCCAGATAAAGCAACAGTAATCGCTAATGCGAGTGAGAACATTTTCTGTACTTCTCCAAAATGATTCTTATCTCATCGAGCTTTCTTGCTATCCTCTCCCTATCTCTTTCATCGTCAACGTACTGAGCTGTAACGGATAGGACATTACTGATAGCCTCGGAAACTCTGTAATCAAAGTTATTTTTCATTAAGAACTGATAGCCTATGTAACCGAGCATAAGTGCTATCAACGTAAAAGTCACAAGGGCAACAACATACTTCACTTCGTTCATAGAGTAAAATATATTTCAATTTAAGTGATAATCAACTTGATTTTAAAGGAGAACACATGGCATCAAGATATGGAATGCAACAACCTTTAATAATTCCAGAAGATCATGATAGAGAGGACATAAGACCTAAAAGTTTAATTTCATTCATAAGCTACGTTCAGAAGTTTTACAACATAGAGAATTACCTCGTAAAACAGGGAAAGAAACTTCCGCCTTATGCTTTTACCATAAAAGATAACCTTTGGGTTCTCGGAATTTCCTTTACTACAACTCTGGTAATAGAATTGTTGTTTTTCACATTTTTCTTCTTCCCACTCTTCATAATCCTCAAAAGTGGCGTATGGCAACCCTTCCCTATAAGCGGATATATCTACTCGATAGTCGTTTACGGTTTCACTTTTCTAACACTCATAATCAATACAGGAATCTACATCTATCTTTCAAGGTATTATTTACCTGAATCCGTAGTTGTTAAGAAAGCTCTTCAAAGTCTCTTTATGGGAAGAGTAACAGCTCTAATTTTCAAAGCCATAATTTTTTTTCTAATTGCCCTTATAATAGGCTCATTTATCTACGACCCAAGAGGTTGCAAGCTTATAGCCGAATTTCTCTCTGGACTACCACTATTTAAAAATTACTCTGTTGAATACCTCTACAACAAAATAATGCAAACGGAAAATGTAGCCTATATAGAAACTTACATTGCAACTGGCATCTTTCTTTTAACAGCTGGACTTACATATCTGCCACTTATCTATAAAGAACTCCTCCACAGAACATCTCGCATCTTCAAGTATGATAGGGATGTATTCAAAAAAAATGCAACTCACGTTGGATGGGGATTTGAGCTTGATCCGAACAAAGACTTTAAGATTAAGCCACTTTATCTTTCTGAAAAAACCACAAACGTTCATACAGGAATTCTTGGAACAACAGGAACAGGAAAAACAAAATTACTCACATACTTTGTAGAGCAAGATATAAGAAAAGGACACGCTGTAGTAATTATCGACCCTAAAAATGACGGGGAGCTCCTTGACAAAGTAGTCCAGGTTGCCCTGGAAGAAGGAAGAATAAGAGATTTAATCTTCATATCTCCTCTATATCCTGAATTCTCTGCAACAGTCAACCCTCTGGCTTATTACTACATGCCCGAGGAAATAGTTAATCACATAATATCAGGAGTTAAATCAAGAGAGGAATACTTCATCAACATAGCCAAAGGAGTCAGTCTCGGCGTAGTATCAGCTCTTAGAATACTTCATAAGAACAATCCAGACTTCAAGTTTAACTTTGCAACCATAATGAAATATACATCTCGTGAGGGACTTGAAAGACTCGCTGAAATGCTCGAGGTTCTAAAGAACCAGCTACCTCCTGAAGAAAGACACGACGCAGAGATAACACTCAATAACATCAAAACTATACTCGAGTATCCACCGGATTTCTTCTCGAAAGTCGCATCAGGTCTCTCAATCGTTCTGGCAATTCTGACAAGTGAAAACATAGGGAAAATCATAGGCAACATAGGAGAGAACCACTTTGTGAGGATGATTGAAGAGGGAAGACGTCCTATAGTTGTGGTTCAGACAGCATCAATGATGGTAAATCAGACCTCAGGAATAGTTGGAAAGGTAATTCTCTCAATGATTCAATCCCTATGCGGTAGATTCGCCGCAAGAAAAGAAAAGTTCAAATATCCCCTTAAGCTCCACATTGACGAAGCTTATACCATGTTCTACGACGGAATAGAGAACCTCTACGATAAGGGAAGAGGCGTAGGGCTCCACATATTTACCTATTTCCAATCAATAGCCCAGGTTTATGCTTCTGTAGGAAAAGACAAGGGTAATGCCATACTTGACAACATCAACAACTGGATATGCTTCAGGGTTTTAAAGTTTTCAGCAAACTATATATCTGACCTGATAGGAACAGTTGATAAATATAACTTAATTTTCAACTCCTCTAACGACTACACTGTTACGACCGTAAGAGCTCCACTTGTAGAACCTGAAATGCTAACAAACCTACCTGATAGAACTTTTGTAATGTTTAAGAGACCAGAAGACAACAATATCTATCAAATATCAACTAACACATTCTTAGGAAAAGTTCCTTTCATTCCAGAACCTTACATTAACGTAAAGCTTCCAAAAATGAAAATTATAGAGGAGAAAATAGCATGAAAACGGCATTTTGGATTGGTAGATTTTTATTCTTTCTATCGTTTCTATTAGGAACTTACGCTACGTTTGTTCTCCTGATGCCGTTCCATTTTTTTGTAATAGGACTTTTCTCCTTCAGTGGTTACCTTCTCCTTGAAATTGTTCTAAGGAAATACCTACAACAAAGATCTCTTATTAAGAAGAGAGAAATTGCATTAGCAGAGCTATCATCTTTATGGACAAATCAAGAAACTATCCAGGCTTTAAAGAACGAACTCAAGGAACTCAAAGAACTTGTAAAGGAAGCTAAAAAAGTCAGTGAATCTCCAGCTCTGAAAGAATATTTCGGAAAGATAGACGAAGAAAAAGCCGAAAAAATGATAGATGATCCTGCAACGATAGAAAAAGTAGTAGAAGAAATTACTCCTCCACAACCATCTCAATCAGAAGATTCTCCAGAACACGAAGAAAAAGAAAAATCCCAGGTAACCGAAGATAAAGATAAAAAACCCGAAGCTTTAAGTGAGGAAGTGAAAAAACTATTAGAACTTTTCCCGGAAGAAAAGGACTACATAAACACAGCAGTGGTCAACCTCCCTACCGAAAAGCTTAAGGAAGTAATCAAGATGTATGAAGCAATAAAGAATCTTAAACCTTCACTTCCATGTCTAATAAAGGCGCTTGAAGAAGAAAATGAATGCAGGATAGCTTACGAAGCTGAGAAGCTCAGGAAAAAATTCAATCCCGAAAAGTTTATCCAATTTGTAGAAGAACTCGTTAATAAGGAAATAAACCTTGAAGTCGATGGTAAGATTTTTAGATATATAGCTTTTTCACATAAGGACTGCATATACGTCAATCCTATCCTGTTAAAGCAATACTATCCAGACCCTACTGTAAAAGAGAAAGTCTTAGCTTACCTTCTCAAAGACTATTTATGTCCATCAATTAACTGGAAAGCAGGTTTCATAAGGAGAGGTTTCGCAATTAAGTTTCCTGGAGGCAAAGAGTTTAGAGTTCCCTTTATAGCACTAAAGCGAAGTTGCTTCTCATCAAACTTCGAGGATTTTGTGGAGATAAGTCCTTGAAACAAATAGAACTACTGATACCTGCTATTGCTCTTTACGCACTTGCAGGTCTTTTCTGGATACTCTATAAGAGTGATAAAGCAAGAATAGAGAAAAGAAGCTTTTCCCTTGACCTTAGCCTTGAAGATTTACCCCAAAACAGTAATAAAGAGCTCTACGAACTTCGCTCAGAAATAAAGAAACTAAAAGACTCTATCAGGATATTACCGAAAGAACCCAAAGAGAAAGAAAGCAAAAGCGAATTCCTCACAAGAGAATTTGAGGAGCTCTTCAGCCATATTCGAGGTAAGCTCAAGGATGAAAACACATTAATGGCTATAAAATCCTTAATGCAGTTTTTAGAAAGTAAAGGCAATGTTCCCAGCATCGCATCTTTCCAAGGAGACAGAGAAGCTAAATATTTCAGAAAGATAAAAGCTGGAGCTACCACAACTTACGACTTACTTGCCAAGGTATCCCTTAGAGAGCATACTTTAAACGTTGTTAAGGAAATCCTCTTCCTTCTTGAAAAAGAATATGGAAATCATAGCTATGTTCTACTTCCACAAGCTCTATTTGCTGCTTTTGGTCATGATTTGGGAAAACTCCCGGAATTCAGAACAGGTGCTTATGCAACATCAGACCATCCCGAAATATCAGCCATTGCTATTAGAAAATGGCTCAACAAAAGCTCTCTGTCGGAAGAGGAAAAGGAAAATGTAATTAAAGCAATCAAACTCCATCACTCAAAGCCAGATGAAAAACTTGGGCAGCTTCTTAAAAAAGCAGATGAAAAAGCCAGAGAACACGAAACTCTAAAATATGGAATCTTTGCATCTCCTTTACTGGAACTGGAAAAGGACGGAACCCTACCAGTAGAAATTATTGTAAGACTCCTTGAAGAGATATGGGAGTTCATAAATGTCAAAAAACACTTCAAGGGAAAAGCCCTATACCATGCCTTTACCCGAAACAACATAATATTTTATGACCCTGACATTGCATCCAAAGCACTCAAGGATATGGGATTTAACAATCTTCCTGAAGATGACAAAGAAATTAAACTCCTAATAGATAAAAGCTTCAGAAAGCATAATCTTGTATGGGAAAAAGTTAAAGAGGGATATTACTGCATACCTGTAGATATAGGTAATAAAACTCTGTACTTAGGAGCTCTGAACCTCACTAAAGTTGCAGATTTTCTCGGCAGATTAGCCTCAGAATTACCTCAAACTCCTAAGTTGGAATAGCCATTTCTGATTAGTCATTACATATCTTATCTTCCTTGGACAGAACTATACTTTTTTCTTCTTCTTCTTATTCTTTCTTTAACTCTGTGCTTCACCTTAGCAATAAGATGTTCAATGTGCAGTGGAAACTGCCCATTTTCCTTCATAGGAATCTTAAAGAAAACTTTAACTAATCTTCTGACATCCTTAATGTGTGGAAAACAACCATGTTTATCATAGTAAGACGAATAATACTCCTCAAGCCACCTTTCCAACTTGGATTTTTCTTTCTTCCTCGCTTTAAGAACTCTTCGGCAAGCCCTTTCTATATCATCAGTATGATAAAGCTTTAGAATCTCTACAAGGTCTTCAAATTTCTGCCTATTCTTAAGATAAAGCTTTATATCCTCCAATTTTAGTTCCATACTTCCTCCCATAGGAGAACAGGATACTTTTCCCTCACAACTTCAAGTAATTGGTAAATATAGGACTTAATCTGACACTGTTCAAAAACGTGCCTGGCATATTTAAAATTCATGTCAGACACAATTCAAGAAGAAAACTACATAGTAGTTTTATACTACATACCTACCACATCCAGCAGGGTAACTACATAAAAAACTGCATACTATCTACTACCAAAGTGACCATATACCCCATGGTACTTTATCAACTTTTGGTACTCCTGGATTTTATAGTTACCGTAGTAACCATATAAACTTAAGTTTCTAAAATATCAAGGTTACTTTAGCAACTAAAGTTATTTGGTCTATATAGAAACTTTGGTATAATAAGGTAACCAAAGTAACCTTATAGGAGGAAGGGCGATGAAAGAAAACATTCTTTTGGCAACAGACATTGGTTATGGAGACACTAAGTATGGCTTTCTGGAAGACGGAAAGCTTACCGTCAAAAAATTTCCTACTGCGATTGCAAGAGTTACAGGAAGAGATAGTTTTGGAGACTACATAGAAGAAGATAATGAACTGATAGCTTATCAAGGGAAAAACTACTATGTAGGTTCTAAAGCTTTAAACTATCCAGATAGACTCATACCTACCAGAACTCCAGATTTTAATTTAACCTACTCTCCTTTGATTCTTTACAAGATATTCAAACAGGAAGACCTCAAACCCAGGATGGTTTCTCTTTCTCTCTCAATAGGAGAATTCAAAAGGAAAAAAGAATCTATGAAGAAAATATGTTCTAAATTTTTCGTGAATGGCGAATACTTTGAACAGGAAATATTTGTATTTCCTCAAGGAATAGGAATCTGGAAGGTAGCAGGTAGCCCGCAAAATGCCATCATAATAGACATCGGTCATAACACAGTTGACGTCCTATCAATAAAAAGTGGTGCTCCAGACAGAGAACTCTCCTTTGGCATAGATAACATGGGAACCTCAAACATAGCTACGGAAATAAGAAATTTCATTTTTCAGAAGTTTAATGAATTGATTACAGAACATGAGGCAAAAGAAATTCTCTCAACTGGTAAGTTTATGCTCTACAGAAAAGAGATACCGCTAACTGAAATGGTGGAAGACCTCAAGAAGGAGTATTCCGAGAAAGTCCTTAACTCCATTCTCCAGCATACGTCTCTTAAAGAATTTTTCAAAAGAGCTGAAAAAGTGATACTTGCTGGCGGAGGTGCTTACTTTTTCAGCAAAGAAACACAGAAGGAATATGGCATAGAGATACCTCCACGACCCGAATTTGCAAATACTGAAGGTTTCTTCCAGATCCTATCAGAGATTAGTGGAGGCTAATTATGAAAAGAGTTTCCTACTCTATAAAACTTCATATTCCAGAATCCCTTTATGAAGTTCTCAAAAACAATGTTGAACATAGATTGCCGAACAAAAACTTTGTATTCAATGAATTTGCTGAAGCTCTTGTTACAGCCTGTAACCACGACAAGGAAAAGATAGCACAGGTCTTAAGAGAGATATTTCTTAAAGGTCTTAACTTTGAAGTTTCAGAGCTCAAAGTTGAAATAAAGAAAAATGAACCTTCCCGTTATCAAGATGCAAAAGAGAAGGAAACGAAGGAAAGTAATCACACGAAAGAAATCAACCCAGAAGATATTAAGAAGCTTGAAGAAAAATTCAACCTTTAGGAGCTCCCCTCTTGGAGCTCCTCCTCATTATTTCATTAACATCCTCTTGGGATTCTCCTATCTTCAAAAGTTCCTCGGCATTCTTCCTGACCTTTACTTCAAGATAAGATAGCAAACGGTTCACTCCTGCCTCTCCAGACTCCAAATAAGCAGCTGCTAAAGCCGATAGTGCAAGTCTCAAATATTGAGCAAGAGATAGGTCAAATCTTTCAAGGATAAATCTATCAAGCAAAACTATTCCAGGTTTGTGCCTCGCTGAAACATTAACTATAGGAGTACCTGTAACAAGTCTATCTATAACAGCCAACTTTTCTTTCTGAGAAAGACTTCTGAACTTTTCGATGAAGGCTTCAACGTCGTCATCGAGTTTTTTAAGCTTTTTCTTTCCCATTAGCCTTCAAGCCTCCTATCGTCTTTAGATTAATTAGAATTCTTTAGATTAATTAGAATCCAAATCTGGAAAGTCTTGAATATTGCATAAAAGAAAAGAAATCTGATAAATGCGTAAAACTAAAGCATTTAAATCTTGACAGTCACTATAAGCTCGCTTATTTTAAGTGTAAATTAAACAGATATAAGTGGAAAATGAATGAATCCATTTAGAACAACATTAGAAACACTAACGCACAGCTTGACAGGTGGAATAGGACTACTCGCAATGGGATTTTTAGTAATGACTACTTTTATTGGCTTTAAAGAACGACTCGTGCCTCTGGTAGTTGTAAGTCTATTACTTGAAATTACATTAGGAGCAATGTTTTTGGTGAAATGATGATTGATACCACAGCTGTTCAACCTTACGAAATCTATGGAATAGCTGTAGAAAGAATTACCCACAACTATGCTTATCAGACATGTCTGGATTGCAAAAAACCTTCTCTTCCTGTAAAAGACAGAGAGTTACCACATCCAAGTAAAATTGAATGCAAACCTGTTAAATTTACTATAACTGACCACATCACTGTTTTTTTTCGATACAAACAGCTCAGAGCTCCACAGGAAAGAAAAAGAAAAAATAATGAAACTTTTAGAATCCTTTCATCCAGAAGAAATAGAGATAATAGGCTATACTGATAGACGTGGAAGCAAAGAATATAACAATCAACTTGCACTGAGAAGAGCAAAAGCAGTAGCAAAAGTAATTAAAGAACTAACAAATGCAAAAGTAAAAATTAAAGGCTTTGGAAAATGTTGTTATCAGTCATACAAAGACTGCTACAACAGAAGAGTAAAAGTAATAGTCAAAAAAAACATCCTTTATAAACCAAATCTGGAGGTGCACTGTGAAGCTGAGTAAAGCAGATGTAGTAGTAGCAGCCTTGATTATTGCTGTGTGTGCTGTTAGTCCAGCATTCGCCGCAACGGATCCATGGTCTAACTTCTTCACGCTAATGAAAGATTGGATCACTGGAAACCTGGGTAAATTTCTGGCTTTACTCTCAGTGTCCATTGGTGCTGGAATAACACTGGTAACGCACAGGTTCCAGCCCCTCGCTTGGTCAGTCATTATTGCAGTCGTCCTGGGTGGAGCTGTAGGACTGGCTAAGCTCTTCTTTAGTGCCGGGGGAGACGCATTCGGAACAAGCTGGTAAGTTGATAAAAAACAAGGGGGCTCTCGCCCCCTACAAATAAGGAATGCCAGATGAAAGATAGAAAAAACTACCCAATCCCTAAGTATTTAGATGATACCCCAGAAGTAATAATTTTTCCAGTCGATGAGTTTCTTGTCTTTACATTTTTGTTTCTCCTGACCTATTTCATAAACATTCCCATGTTCGTTTGCCCGCTAATTGCACTACTGACCGCTTTTCTTTACCACAAAGCAAAGGAAGGAAAACCAAAGAACTATCACATGTTAATCCTTTACCAATTAGGTCTAATCAAACCTGAAGGAATACCAAGCTCAGTAGTAAAGGAGTTTCAAGAATGAAAGGAGAAAAAGTAAACGTCAGTTTTCAGGCGGATAAAGATTTAGTTGAAAAAGCTAAAAAAATACTAAAAGAGCGAGAGCTTTCTCTTGCAGGCTTTATACGACTAAAGCTGAAAGAATTAATAAACCAAGAGGCACAAAAAAATGGGAAGCAAATATATTGAACTTTGGGAAAATCTAAAGGAGAAAAATCGAACTCTGGTAATCGTAATTGTTCTTTTAATAAGTGTTATCTTCATTCTTTTGCAAGGAATTACATACTTAGCAACACATAGAACGATTACTTTATACGTTCCAGGAGCTCCATACACCATCTCCGTTCCAAGTTACGAGTTTGCAATATGGTGGGCAAGATACTTTGTGTCATTGCTCGCAAATTTCAATTACGAAACAATAGATGGAAATCTTGCTGTCCTCAACGAAGTAATAGATCCTGAACTCAAAAAGGAACTCTTAAAACAGGCAGTAAAAATAAAGAAAAACCGCATCTCACAAGCTTTCTACATAATAGAAGGCAGCTGGGAAGTAAACAAGAAAGAAAAAACTGTTAGTGTTAAAGGGATAAAAAAGGTCTGGATAGGAGATAAGCTGGTAGAAGAATCAAAGAAAAAGCTTGTTCTTAAGCTCAGATTCGAAGGTGGACGGTTTATCCTGGAGGAATGGAGATATGAAGATACCATATAAAGAACTTTTCTTAGCAATATGGATAGGCTTAGGTTTTGCCTATGCAAGTAGTATAGTGGAATATTCCGGGGAACCGGTTATCCTAACGGTTTCAGACAAGGTTGCTAATGTGATTAACTTCCCTGAACCAGTAAAAGAAGTATTTTCTTCCTCAAAAGACCTAAAAGTAAACTTTGCCCAAGGAAATACAAAATTAGTAGTTTCTGTTCCAGGTGAACTACCTACGACTGAAGTCGTAGGCTTCTGAGGGAGTTTGACAGGTTATCCTGTCCTTATCCCTCGTGGCGGGTTCACTCCACCACATACTCCTATCCCTGCATACAGCAGAGATTCGGAGATAC
>OFBV01000046.1_pt1 | contig 20160 bp, 19 predicted proteins | sample 1520691 | NCBI WGS metagenome assembly OFBV01 (sample SAMEA3696450, study PRJEB22514) | metagenome | biome: water; feature: marine; material: hydrothermal vent | place: Pacific Ocean | collected 2014-08-16 | depth 1514 m | reverse complement strand
CAGGTCTTTGCGTTTTTTTTGAGTGTTTTGAATGGCTTGGGACTGTCGCCAAGCATCGATATTAGCCTGATGACCACTGAGTAAAACTTCAGGCACTATCTGGCCATCAACTTCTTCTGGCCGGGTGTAATGTGGGTAATCCAGTAATCCATTAGCAAACGAATCATTTAAAGAATCTTGATTACCAAGCACACCTGGAATTTGTCGACTCACAGCATCAATTAAAACCATGGCTGCTAACTCGCCACCACTAATCACATAATCACCAATCGAGATTTCCATATCAACATCATGCTCAATCACACGCTCATCTACACCTTCATAACGCCCACATAATAATGTAATTGAATCTAATGCTGACAACTGTTTGGCTATCTTATGAGTAAGTTTTTTACCTTGCGGTGATAAATAAATGACTTTTGTCTTGGGCTTGTCTTGCTTAATTTTGTTAATACAATCACGTATTGGTTTAACTTGCATCACCATGCCTGCTCCACCACCATAAGGCTTGTCATCAATATTCCTATGCTTATTGTCGCTAAAATCTCGGAGCTGATATGTGTTAACAGACAGTAATGATTTTTTAATACTGCGCGCAATCACTCCTTCGTCTTTAATCGCTGAAAACATTTCAGGAAATAAAGTGATTACATCAAACTGCATTTTTATGCCAGTATGTTTTTAAGGATCTGATAATAAATATCAGTCAAATCATCTAAATCTTGCACACTGACACATTCATCAACTTGATGAATGGTTGCATTTAAAGGACCTAGTTCAACAACTTGAGCGTCTAGCATTGGCGCAATAAATCGTCCATCCGAAGTTCCGCCTGAAGTCGACAATTCTGCATCAATACCTTTAACGGTTTTAATCGCATCTACACAGCTACTAACCAAATCACCTTTAGGAGTTAAAAATGGATAGCCTGAATGCTCCCAATTGATCTTATAGTCAAGATTGTACTTATCCAGAATATTTAACACTCTTTGTTGTAAGCCTTCATGAGTAGACTCGGTTGAATATCTAAAATTAAACACAACTTCGGTTACACTAGGAATTACATTGGTCACACCAGTACCGGCATGGATATTAGAAATTTGAAAACTTGTGGCAGGAAAATATTCGTTACCCTCATCCCATAATTCATTGCACAAATCATTCAATGCTGGAATACCAAGATGAATTGGATTATCAGCCAAATGTGGATAGGCGATATGGCCTTGTTTGCCAATGATGGTTAAGCGACCATTAAGAGAGCCACGACGACCATTTTTAATCACATCGCCTAACTGATTAGTCGAAGATGGCTCGCCCACCAAACAATAATCAACTGCTTGGTTTTTATTTTTTAAATATTCGCAGACTTTAACCGTGCCATCAACAGCTGGCCCTTCCTCATCAGCAGTAATCAAAAAACCAATGGTGCCTTGATGATCAGGAAAATCTGCAACAAAACGCTCGGTAGCAACGACCATGGCAGCTAATGAACCTTTCATATCAGCCGCTCCCCGACCATATAGCAACCCTTCTTTTACAACAGGGTCAAAAGGGTCGGTTTCCCAATTAGCGCCCACTGGCACAACATCAGTATGACCCGCAAAAACAAACACTGGAGCAGTGTTGCCATGGGTCGCCCAAAAATTAGCCACTTCGCCAAACTTAAGCTCGTCAATACCAAATCCAGCCTTTTTAAGACGTTCAGTCATCATCGGCTGACAACCCTTATCCTCAGGGGTGACAGAAGACTTAGCAATTAAATCTTTTGCCAGTTGTAAAGTGTTACTCATATAAATGTTATTCTACCTGCAAATCTACGGTTGGATTATCTCTCACATTAATCACTGAGCTGAGCACTTGAATATCGCCTGCTTGTTTCATTGCAGCGCCAGACTGGCTCAAACGTACCACAGCAAGCACCTGTGTTGATTGAGACAACTTTCTACTTGGCATTACCGAATTCTCATCTGTGAGCGTTACTTTACCTGAGAAATCTTTGAGTTTGATTTTTTGAATAGCAATTGGCATCGGTCTACCTTGTGCTGCTTTAATATAAACCATTAAATAATGCTCATTGAATTCTGCTTGGCGCAAACGCTCAGACAAATCAATATTAATAGTCACTTGATATTGAGGAGTTTCCTCGCCTTGTATTTGCGCTAATTCAACCAAGATATCTTCTAGAATAGGGCGATCAGGATGGTCTTGAGGTAGTAACGACAAGGCTCTTTGCCAAACCTTCTTAGCTAAATCAAACTGCCCCGCATTAGCAGCAACCAAACCTGCTAAATACAAAGCGTCGGGCGCATTCGGATTAATCTCTAATGCTTCTCGCACTAACATTGATGCACGACCCACAAACTGATCATTTTGAGACGTGGCAATGGCTGAAGCATACTCAACCAGCATTGAAACATTTTTTGAATTTAACTGATAAGAGCGCTCATAAGCACTTAAGGAGTCTTCCATCTCGCCTAACTCAAATGAAACCAAACCCAGCGTTTGCCAAGCTTCAAAATCATCCGGTTTTTCTAGCAAATATTGTTTAAGTTCAGCCATACTTTGCTTCAAACTTGGTGGCTCTGACTGCTCAACTATTTGAGGTATTAACTCAGCTTTTGGTTGAGGCGTTAACAATTGGTAAATACCTAAAGAGGCAACAACTAAAAAGGCAACCATCAAGCCAATTGACCACAACGGAATATTTTTCTGAGCAAGAGTGTCTGCACCTGTTGCTTGATTTAATTCTATTGCTAATGTTTGAGTAATTTCTTGCTTAGCCTGATTAAACTCAGATTCATCAATCAGGTTTTGCCTTAAATCTTGCTCTAATTCTGCTTGTCTTTGTTTGCCCAACGCAACATTAGATTTTTCAAGATTAAACAGATTACTCTTGAGAGGGTTTTTTAAAAACCAAACCAACCAAACAGTGGAAACTGCAATCATTAAAACAAACCACATAATCATACTCATGACTCAACCCTCGAACGACGTGCCGCAGTCCTCTGGAAGGATAAACGATAACGCTTATCAAAGGCAGCCAGTAAAGCGCCTAATGCAATCAAGATTCCACCCAGCCAAATTAAACGAATCAGTGGCTTATAATACAATCTCAAACTCCAAGCATCGTCTCCTAGAGACTCACCCAACGCAACATACAAATCACGATAAAGCGACGGGTCAATGGCCGCTTCAGTCATCGGCATACCAGTAACATATTGGCGTTTTTCAGGCTTTAAAGTAGCGATCTTCTCACCTGCGTACGCGACTTCAATGATGCCTTTGTGACCTTGATAGTTTTCATAATTAAAATTATCCACCCCTTTAAAAGTAAATTGGTAGCCTTTAATATCAATGGTTTCATTCAGCTCCATCTTTAAATCTTTTTCGATGCCATGTTGGGTGGTAACTGTTGCCCCCAAGACAAAGACAGCAATACCAATATGCGCCAAAATCATGCCAAAAAATGCAGAACTTGGTCTACCTTTTTGTTGTAACCGTTGAGTCAGTAATACCAACGAATGCAGCACGATCCAAATAAATAAAAACACTGCCAGCAAAACAAAGATATTATCGGTTAAAAATAATGCCACTAAAAATAATGCAGCCACACCAATCCACACGGTTTTTAACAAACCAAACACTCTGCTCGTATTGTCTTTTTTCCAGCGTAAAAAAGGCCCTATCACCATCACCAATACCGCTGGAATCATAATTGGGACAAACACTGCGTCAAAATAAGGAGGGCCAACTGAAATTTTTCCTAAACCTAGAGAGTCTAACAAGAGTGGGTAAAGCGTACCTAAAAACACACTTAACATTGCTGCCACTAATAAGATGTTATTAATTAATAACCCACTTTCTCTTGATAAAGGAGCAAAACTATTACTACTGCGCATCAAGTTTGCACGCCAGGCATATAGCGTTAACGAACCTCCGATTACAATCACCAAGAATATCAAGATAAATAGACCTCTAGCGGGGTCTGAAGCAAATGAATGCACTGAAGTTAAGATGCCAGATCGCACCAAGAAGGTGCCCAATAAGCTTAATGAGAAACCTGAAATCGCCAACAACACAGTCCAATGTTTAAAAGCACCACGTTTTTCACTCACACTCAGCGAATGCACCAAAGCAGTTGCTACCAACCACGGCATGAAAGAAGCGTTTTCTACTGGATCCCAAAACCACCAGCCGCCCCAACCAAGCTCGTAATATGCCCACCAACTACCCAGCGTAATACCAAAAGTTAGAAAAGCCCATGCTATCAACGTCCAAGGTCTTGACCATCTTAACCAAGTAGAATCTAACTGACCACGTACCAGTGAAGACAAGACAAAGGCAAAAGGAATGGCCATACCGACATAGCCCATATACAACATTGGCGGGTGAATAATCAGGCCAAAATCTTGTAATAATGGATTTAACTCTCGCCCTTGTAAAGGAATAATATCTAAACGTTCAAATGGATTGGAAGTGATCAACAAAAACAACAAAAAACCAATGCTAATAAAACCTAAAACAACCAAAATATGGTTAAGTACTTCAGCTGGTAAGCGTTTAGAGAAGAGTGATACCGCAACACTCCAACCTGCCAGAATCATCGCCCATAATAACAATGAGCCCTCATGCGCACCCCAAACAGCCGATATTTTAAACATAGAGGGCAGATCAGTATTGGAGTTATTGGCCACATATTTAACCGAGAAGTCGTCTACGACAAAAGCATTCATTAAGACTGCAAATGAGACAATAATCCAAAAAAATTGCCCCCACAATAGTGGTTTTGCCAATTGTGCTAACGCAACGTTATTTTTGACCATGCCTAATATCGGCAAAGAAACCTGCAGTAGTGCAAAAACCAAAGCTAAAACTAACGCAAAATGTCCAATCTCAACTAACATAAAGATTTACTCATCAAACAAATCCACTATTTTATCTAACCCGCCAAAACTAATGACGATATTTGCTTGTTTGATTACTGAGGGTTTTGCATGATAAGCCACTGATAATCCAGCAATCGACATCATGGCTAAATCATTGGCGCCATCACCAACAACAATCACTTGATTGGGAGATATTTGATATTGCTCACACAGCTCAATAACAAACTCAGATTTGGCTGTCGCATTAATAATTGAGCCTTGAGTAACGCCTGTTAATTGATTATTTTCAATATCTAATTCATTAGCACGAGCATGGTCAAGCCCAATATCTTTGGCTAAACGATGTGTGAAATAGGTAAAACCACCAGAAACAACAGCGCTTTTTATGCCTTTAGACTTGAAATACTCAATCAAATCTTGACCACCAGGATTGACTTGCAATCGCTCAGCATAAACTTTATCTAATACACTGATATCTAGGCCTTTCAACAGAGTCACCCGTTCAATCAATGAAGCGTTAAAGTCTAACTCTCCCTGCATGGCACGCTCGGTAATAGCCGCAACTTGTGGCTTAATATTGGCAAAATCGGCAATCTCATCAATACACTCAATATTAATTAAGGTCGAGTCCATGTCACTCACAAATAATTTTATTTGTGAAAAATCAAGTGTGGGTAGATAATTAAAATCAGTTGAATGGGTTTGCCTTAATACATCAAGATCAATTTGTTGATCCGTATAGAGACGAATATGTGAAGCGTAATGCTTAACCTTACAGTGATAGATGTCTGCTATTTGCGTAGCAATCTGTGTATCAGTACTGTGTTGAATGATTGTTTTCATAACCTAAATAGGATTATGGTGCGGAAGGAGAGACTCGAACTCTCACGTCTTGCGACACTGGAACCTAAATCCAGCGTGTCTACCAATTCCACCACTCCCGCATTTACTCATTACCCCTTGGGAGCAAAGATTTGAAATTATACCTAATTAATGTTACAGTGATAACTTTCAAAAACTAAGAGAGGAGAAAATATGACAATTAACAACGCTGTTTCAGCAATGGGTGGCATCATTGTGATGATTTCATTACTATTGGGGTCCGAAGTAATTACTTCAGCTTTTTTTCAAAATGCTAATTGGCTATGGTTAACCGGCTTTGTGGGCTTTAATTTATTTCAATCAGCCTTCACAGGATTTTGCCCAGCAGCAATGATCTTTAAAGCAATAGGATTAAAAAATTAGTCGTTATCTGCGTCAAACCAGTTAAGCTTCTCTCTAAGCTTAACCACTTCACCGATAATAATTAACGTTGGCGCATGAATGGTTGTATTCTCAACTAAATTGGGCAACTCTGCTAGTGTTGTCACATAAACTTGATGATCTGGTGTGGTGCCTTTTTCAACCAATGCGACTGGCATATCGCCACGCATACCGTGTGAAATCAACTGCTCTGATAAATGTCTAGCACCTACCAATGCCATATAAAAAACAATGGTTTGCTGCTCTACTGCCAACTCATCCCAAGGTAAATTCATACTGCCATCTTTGAGATGTCCAGTAACAAAACGACAAGATTGTGAATAGTCTCGGTGTGTGAGTGGAATACCTGAATAAGCTGAACAACCAGAGGCTGCAGTAATGCCGGGCACCACCTGGAACGGAATATTATTCTCAGCTAGCGTTTCAATCTCTTCGCCACCTCGGCCAAAAATAAATGGATCGCCACCTTTAAGACGACAAACGCGTCGACCTTGTTTGGCTAAATCGACCAATAGTTGATTGATATCGCCCTGTGGTACTGCATGATTATCACGCTCTTTACCCACATAAATTAGCTCCGCATCGCGTCGTACAAGCTCCATCACCCCATCGGAAACTAATCGGTCATACAAAATAACATCGGCTTGTTGCATCAAGCGTAGCGCTTTAAAGGTGAGTAAATCAGGGTCACCCGGGCCACCACCAACTAGATACACTTCGCCTATACCACTGTCAGTACTACCATCAAGTTGTGCTTGTAAATCTGCTTTGGCTTCATCGACCTTACCGGAAAAAACCTTTTCAGCAACAATACCTGAGAAAGTCTTTTCCCAGAAATAACGTCGATCCTCAATATTGTTGAATTTTGCTTTAACCTGATCTCTAAAATTACCCGCAAGCTCTGCCAACTTTCCGTATGCGTGTGGAATGGTGCTTTCAAGTTTTGCACGAATCAAACGCGCTAAGACGGGTGCTTTTCCTGCGGATGAAATCGCAATCACGATTGGTGAACGATCAACAATTGATGGCATCACAAATGAACACAAGTCTGGTGAATCCACCACATTGACCGGGATGTTAGCTGTTTTGGCCAATGCTGAAACTTGTGCATTTAAATCTGAATCATCAGTTGCCGATACAATTAATACTTGAGCGTTAATATCTGTTGCTTCAAATGCTTTTTCAATGCGGATAATTTTGTTATCTTTAACCAGTTTCTCAATACCATTACAGCATTCTTTTGATACGCACGTTACTGCTGCATTTGCTTTTAATAATAGATTAATTTTACGCAGGGCAATATCACCACCACCAACCACTAAGCAAGGCTGTTGTGTAATATCAATAAAAATAGGCAGGTAATTCATAGGCTATTTAGCGCTAAAATAAAAGTTACTATTATAATGTCTAAGCAACAACTAAAGTATTGTTATGAATATTGACCATTACACCTGTCCTTTTTCGCATTTAATTTTAAGTGGACGATGTGGGTGTCAATACGGTGCTAAAGATTGCATTGCTGAAAAAGAATTTGGTACTTGTTTGCACGAAGATTCTTCTGCAGAGTGTCAATCTTTATATCACCATCTTCGAGACAATAGTGATTTTGTCCTAAAATCACATCACCAGTCTAGCCTATCAGTGGGGCAGCAATCTAAAATAAAAATGGGTGGCTTGCTTGCTTTACAAGAAATACTCAGTCATTCGAACGCTAAAGGAATTAGTAACATCATTGAGTTGGTTACATTAACCAAACAAACCTACGGCAGTTTCAAAAAGATTCCTTTCTCCCAACTGATGCCAAAAATCTCTAAATTTAAATTTAGAGACCGATCATAAAAATAAGCTAAATATCCAATACTTGCTTAATAAGCGGAATGGTGATGTTGTTTTTTTGTTGCAAGGAAGCTTCATCCAACTGGTCAATAGCGCTTAATAGGTCGGTCAAATCTCGTGAATAATACTTAAATAAATAATCATAAATTTTACGATCGATCTTTAGGTTGCGTTCATTCATCTGCTGCTGAATAATGTCTTTTTTACTCTTATCGTCTGGGCTTTCAAGGCAAAAAATAGTCGCTAAAGACAGTCGCGTTTTCAGATCTTTTAGCAAGGTTAATTCACTAGGTAGTACAGACCCACTTACAATCAGCTTAACCGATGTATGAGCAGCGCGATTGTAAAGATCAAATAATTCTTGCTGTTGATTCTCATCTAAACGATTAACGTTATCAATACAAATCCAATCATTATCTTCTAATCCATTAAGAATGCCATCAGGCATCTCTTGTGCAAAATCTAAATACACAACCCTTGGTGACCGTTCTAATGCTTCAAAAGCACAACCTTGCAATAGATGGGTTTTTCCACTCGACTTGCCCCCATAGACATAAACAACTGAAGCAGAAAGTTGGCCAAAAAGATTGGCCAAAAATTCGATAATTTGTTGATTTTTATCACCACTAAAATTACGCCAAAGCATTTTAGTGTTCAGCGCAAGAGGCAGGCCCAATTGGTTCATTATCGACGCTCTTGCAAAATAACTTGTTTAATCCAAATCCACATATAATCTGCACCACTAAGAACAGTTGAAGTGGCCACAACAATAAAAAACATGTTTGTCCATTGCAACGAAACCGGGTAGATTTGCGTAACAACCAAAAACAGCACTAAGGTAATTTGTAATGCTGTATTAAACTTAGACAAATTTGACGGCGTTAGCAACTCATCCTGAGAATCATCCGTGCCTAAAAAATACCCTACCGTGCCAGCCACAATCATCACATCACGCAGAAAAACCAATATTAACAACCACAACGGCAACAAACCAATAACAAATAGCGTAATAAAACTACCCGCTAATAATAACTTATCTGCCATTGGGTCCAAGATAGAGCCTAGTCGACTTTGACAAGAAAAACGCTTGGCAATCCACCCATCTAATGCGTCTGTCACACCCGCAATAAAAAACAAGGCAATAGCCAAAGAATAATTATGATTTAATAAAGTCATTACAACGGGCACTGTTAAAATAATGCGTAAAATTGACAGTGCATTTGGCAAAGAAGAGAAACTGAAATTCATTTTTTGCTAGAAGAAAATATTTAAATATTGATTATACGGAAAAAACCAAGATGTCATCATTGACTTACCAAGACTCAGGCGTTGATATTACCAAAGGTAATGAACTTATCGAACACATTAAGCCGATTGCAAAATCGACTGCAAGGGAAGGTGTATTAGCCGGACTGGGTGGTTTTGGCGCTATGTTCGAACTACCAATCAACAAATATAAAAATCCAGTTTTAATCTCTGGTACCGATGGCGTTGGCACTAAGCTTAAAGTAGCTGAAATGCTTAACAAGCACGATACCATTGGTATTGATTTGGTGGCCATGTGTGTTAACGACTTAATTGTACAAGGTGCGGAGCCTTTATTCTTCTTAGATTACTACGCTACGGGAAAACTCAACACTGAAATTGCAATATCGGTAATTTCTGGCATTGGTGAAGGTTGTAAGCAATCAGGTTGTGCACTCATTGGTGGCGAAACTGCCGAAATGCCAGGTATGTATCAAGGTGAAGATTATGATCTCGCAGGCTTTTGTGTCGGTATTGCTGATAAAGACAAAATTATTGATGGCTCTAAAGTGGCAAATGGTGATCACATTATTGCATTAGGCTCTTCAGGCCCGCACTCTAATGGTTACTCACTTATTCGCAAGGTATTAGAACAATCAACACCGACTGAGGCGCAATTAAATGCCTTGATTGAACCCACTCGAATTTATGTTAAGTCAGTACTTTCACTGATTGAAAAATTTCCGGTTCATGCGATTTCACATATTACTGGTGGTGGTTTATTAGAAAACATTCCGCGTGTTTTACCCGCTGATTTGGCCGCAAAATTAGATGCCAACTCTTGGGAATTACCTGAGATTTTTCAATTTCTACAAGACAATGGCAACATCGACATAATGGAAATGTACCGTGTCTTTAACTGCGGTGTTGGTATGATAATTGTAGTGCCTGCTGAACAAAGCGAACAAGCCATAGCACATTTAAATGAATTGGGTGAAACCACCTGGTTGATTGGCGACATCACCCAAAACGACGGCAACCAAGTCATTATTTAAACCTATGAGAGGCGTTGTCTTAATTTCTGGCAGTGGTTCTAATCTTCAAGCTATTATTGATCAAGCTGATAATATTGATTTAAATATCAGTTGTGTTATTAGCAATAATGCCGATGCTTACGGGCTCACACGAGCAAATAATGCAGGCATCCCTTGTCATGTTATTGACCATACTCAATTTGATTCTAGAGAAGCTTTTGACCAAGTTGTTAGTGAAACCATTAACAGGTACAATCCTGATATTATCATCTTAGCAGGATTTATGCGCATTTTCACTGAAGCGTTCGTTCAACAATATTGTGGAAAAATGCTGAATATCCACCCCTCTCTATTGCCAAAATTTCAAGGTCTCAATACCCATCAGCGTGTCATTGATGCGAACGAAAAAGAGCATGGCGTCAGTATTCATTTTGTTACTGCTGAGCTTGATGGTGGCCCTGTTATTGCTCAAAGTCGTGTTGCTGTCTTACCTAGTGATGATGCTAACTCTCTAGCTAAAAGAATATTGGTCGAAGAACACAAACTCTTCCCTAAAGTGATTCATTGGTTTACCCAGGGCAGGCTTGAGTTAAATAATGGTCAGGCTGTTTTAGATGGGAAAGCACTGTGAAGCTCATTATTTCAATCCTGTTTTTCTACGTCAATACTGCCCTTGCTTTTGAGCCACACACAGCAAACTACCAGCTGTCAATCAATGGTGTTAAGATTGCTGAAGAAGTCAGAACACTGCATCAGTTAGGCGACCAATATTTTTATACCGCCAACGCTAAAACCTCAGGTCTAGCTGCTTTAATTAAAGATTACACCATTTCTGCAAGCTCCACTTTTTTAATCAATAAAGAAGGTGTAGGTAGCATTAATTACCAAATTTTGGAGCAAGAAGGCAAGCAAGTTAGTGAAAATTATGTCATTGATATTAATTCAAAAAGCGGCACTGTCATGTCTGGCCTAACCAAAACCCAGCCTAAAGTGATTACTTGGAAAGTAAAAAAAGGTAATGTTGTTGATCCACTCAGTTTATTTCTAGCACTATCATATGACCTTAAAGACAGGCCAAATCAATCCGAATTTAGCTATCAAGTAGCGGATGGGAAATCTGTCGAGCAACAGTATTATAAAAAAACTGAAAACCAAATCGTTAGCGTTGATAACCAAACCTTTAATGCCATCAAAGTAGAGCGCATTAACAGCGAAAACAACAACATGCAGGCTTACTTCTTATCTGAATATCGATACCTGCCAGTCATTATAAAAATGACCAAAGGCTCTAAGAAATATCGTTACGAAATAAAAGATTTTAAAGCCTCGGAAGTTCGAAGACTACAAGTAAGCTTTTAAATATTGCCCAGTGTAAGAACCTTTAATTTTTGCGACTTCTTCAGGTGTGCCGGTTGCAATGATTTTTCCACCTTTATCACCGCCTTCTGGCCCCAAATCTACAATCCAATCTGCAGTTTTAATCACATCTAAATTGTGCTCAATAATCACAATGGTATTTTCACGCTCGCGTAGGCGATTAATCACTGCTAGCAATTGCTTGATGTCATGAAAATGCAGGCCTGTGGTTGGTTCGTCTAAAATATAAAGGGTTTGACCCGTATCTATTTTAGATAACTCTTTAGCCAGTTTAATTCGCTGTGCTTCACCGCCTGATAAGGTGGTGGCATTCTGTCCTAAAGTAATATATGACAAACCAACATCCATCAGCGTTTGTAATTTTTGTTTAATCTTTGGCAGAGGCTCAAAAAACACCACTGCATCTTCAACCGTCATTTCTAAAACTTGCGCAATGGTTTTACCCTTGTAAAAAATCTCTAAAGTTTCACGATTGTATCGACGACCATGACACACGTCACAAGGCACATAAATATCAGGCAAGAAATGCATCTCCACCTTGATCAAGCCATCACCCTTACAAGCTTCACAACGTCCGCCTTTAACATTAAAACTAAAGCGCCCAGCTTTATAACCGCGTGAACGCGCCTCTAGAGTTTGAGAAAACAAATCACGAACCAATGAAAACACACCAGTGTAAGTTGCCGGGTTTGAACGTGGTGTACGGCCAATTGGACTTTGATCAATATTAACCACCTTGTCAAAATATCCAAGCCCCTCAACAGAAGTGTGAGGTGCAGGTGTTGTTTGTGCACGGTTCAACTCTCTAGCCGCTAAAGCGTATAGCGTATCGTTAATCAAGGTGGATTTTCCAGAGCCTGAAACACCGGTGATACAGGTAAGCACACCGACTGGAATTGACAAATCAACTTGATCAAGATTATTGCCTGAAGCGCCTCGGATCTTAAGCCAGTTTTGTGCAGTTTTTCGCTCATTCGGAATCGCAATACTCTGACGACCACTAAGGTAGTCACCAGTGAGGGATTTAGGATTGTCTCTGATTTCTTGTGGCGTACCACAAGCAATAATTTCACCACCATGTTTACCTGCACCTGGGCCGATATCAATTACATGATCTGCCTGATTAATCGCATCTTCATCATGCTCTACTACAATCACTGTATTACCAATATCTCGCAAATAAGTTAACGTGTTTAACAGCTTTTCATTATCTCGCTGATGAAGACCAATTGACGGCTCATCCAAGACATACAAAACACCCATTAAGCCCGCACCTATTTGGCTAGCCAAGCGAATGCGTTGTGCCTCACCGCCGGACAAAGTACTAGAACGGCGCTCTAAACTTAAATATTCCAAACCGACATTAATCAAAAATTCTAAACGCTGAATGATTTCTTTTAAAATTTTATCGGCAATTTTACCGCGGGCACCTTCCAACTTTAAATCTTTAAAAAACTCATAAATATTGGCAATGGATAGTTTGGTAATATGCGATAAATTGTAACCGCCAATAAACACATTTCTGGCAGACTCGTTTAGTCGATCCCCTTCGCAACTAGCGCAATCTTTAGTGACCACATAACGTGACAATTCTTCACGTACAGATCGAATTTCGCTTTCTTCGTAACGACGCATCATTCTTGGAATAACACCGTCAAATGGCTTGGCTTTGTTTGCCCAACCCTTGCGTCCCTTAATTTTTGAAAAGTCGATTTCATCTTCACCGCTGCCATACAAGACAATGTGCTTATGCTCATCACTCAATAATTCATACGGGGTGTCAATACTAAAGCCATAATATTGCCCGACCAACATTAAAATTTGATAAAAATAAGCATTCGATCGACCCCAGCCATAAATTGCACCATCGGCCAAACTCATTTCAGGATTGGCCACCACTTTATCTTCATCAAAAACATCTCTAACACCCAGTCCATCACAACTTGGGCAAGCGCCAACTGGGTTGTTAAATGAAAACAATCTTGGCTCTAACTCTTCTAAAGAATATCCGCACTCAATACAAGAAAACTTAGCTGAAAACACCAATTCTTCTTGCTCTGTCTCACTGTCCATTGACGCAATACGCACCAAGCCCGCACTTAAATTTAAGGCTGTTTCTAAAGACTCAGACAAGCGAGAAGTAATATCTTTTCTAACCTTAAGACGATCAACCACAATCTCAATGGTGTGATGCGTTTTACCATCAAGTTCGCTCATGTCGTCCAGATACACAATCTCTCCATCAACACGTGCACGTAAAAAACCCTGATGTGACAACTCTTCAAGCATTTTTTTATGACTGCCCTTACGATTTTGCACCACAGGCGCGAGTAACATAATCTTAGTGCCTTCGGGTAAAGCCATGATTCCATCCACCATCTGTGAGACGGTTTGCGAGACTAAATCGATTTTATGTTCGGGGCATTTTGGCATGCCGGCACGGGCAAACAACAATCTTAAATAATCATAAATTTCAGTAATGGTGCCAACGGTAGAACGTGGATTATGCGAAGTGGCTTTTTGCTCGATAGAAATCGCCGGAGACAAGCCTTCAATATGATCCACATCAGGCTTTTCCATCAAGGATAAAAACTGGCGTGCATAAGCCGATAAAGATTCTACGTAACGGCGCTGACCTTCAGCATAAATTGTATCGAAAGCCAATGATGACTTACCTGAACCAGATAATCCGGTAATAACAACCAGCTTGTTTCTGGGGATATCGATATCGATATTTTTTAAGTTGTGGACTCTGGCGCCACGAATGCTAATATGATCCATTCTAATGTGATAAAAATATGTCGGACAAAGGGTTCATTATAACGCTCACGCAATGTAAAATCTAAAATAATTTAACGACTCTGTTAAGAATGAGCAAATACAAACGCATCTTATTAAAACTCAGTGGTGAGGCTTTGGCCAGCACTGAAAATACCGTTGATCCCGATACACTAAGTAAAGTTATTAGTATTATCCAATCCGCACTTGATCAAAAAGTTGAGGTGGGTATTGTTGTTGGTGGTGGCAATATTTTTAGAGGGGCGGCATTAGCTGAGGCGGGCATGAACCGCGTCACTGGCGATCATATGGGCATGTTGGCTACCGTCATTAATGCTTTGGCCATTGCAGATGCTTGCAAACAATCCGGCATTGATGCACTGGTTATGTCAGGCTTTCCAATTGGTGGTGGTGTTTGTGATCCAGTTGATCACAACAAAGCCAAGCAAGCACTTAGCGAAGGCAAAGTGGTTATTTTTTCAGCAGGGACAGGTAGCCCTTGCTTCACTACAGATACTGGCGCTGTGCTACGTGGTATTGAAATTGGTGCTGATATCGTCTTTAAAGCCACCAAAGTAGATGGCGTCTATACCGACGACCCAATGAAAAATCCTGATGCGACTCGTTACGACTCATTGAGCTTTGATGAAGCCATTGAAAAAAATCTTCAAATTATGGACACAGCTGCTTTTGCTTTGTGTCGTGAACACAAGTTAGAAATCTGCGTCTTCAGCATGCTCGAAGATCCAAAGACCTTGTCTAATATTTTAAAAGGTGAATCGCTAGGCACCATTATAGGCTAGCAATAATCAGAGGAATAATATGTTAAATGAAATTCAACAAGATGCTAATGAGCGTATGAATAAAACCATCGCCTCTCTAGAAAATGCATTCAGTAAAATTCGTGCGGGTCGCGCCCATCCGTCCCTACTCGAGCAAATCCAAGTTGATTATTACGGCTCAATGGTGCCTATCTCACAAGTGGCTAATATCAATGCTGAGGATTCACGCACTCTTAAGGTGTCACCATGGGAAAAAGACATGGTGGCTGTCGTTGAAAAAGCCATCATGATGTCTGATTTAGGCCTTAATCCACAAACAGTCGGTCAAGTAATGCGTATCCCTCTACCGCCACTCACTGAAGAGCGTCGTCGTGAATTAGTACGTGTGGTTAAAGACGAGGCCGAACAAGCCAAAGTTGCTATTCGCAATATTCGACGTGATGCTAACTCTGATTTTAAAGAACTGTTAAAAGAAAAAGAGATCTCAGAAGATGAATCGCGTAAAGCAGAAGACAACATTCAAAAAATTACCGATGATCACGTGAAATTAGTCGATGATAAACTCAATGAAAAAGAAAATGCTTTACTTGAAATCTAAATCAGCGTCTAACAGACAATAAAAAAGCCCGCAATGCGGGCTTTTTTATTGATTTAAATAATTAGCTTATCTAAACTCTTCAACACAAGTGTAATAATCTACCCACCTGCTTGGTGAGAACAAGGTACCCATTGCATCAATCGGGCCAGTATTGTAAACAGAACCACCAGCTAACGCATCCATGAATCGGGCAATATTGTCATCAGACAAACCGAGCTTATCTTTACAAGCAATATGTGCCACCTTAGTGACTGGAATACCGGCCGGTGTTGTGCCTAATATTAACTCTTGCGGATCTTGATTACCTACAACTGTTTGATCAGCAACCGGTTCAGCAATGGGTGCGATTTCATCAAACGACTCAACTGGTCCTACATCACGGTCATCGCCACCTGCCATTACGCTAGTTGCTAAAGCAAATGCTGCTACAAAACTTAAAGTATTTTTCATTATTTTCATATCTCCGATAAAGTTAAAAGTTGTTAAAAGTTGACTTCTCCCCTCTTTGATTCTATATTTTATACTACTTATTTTTAATCACAAATGTTTATGCTTAACGATTTTTCCAAACAATGCCTTGAATCAAAATTATCACCTTTATGTGTGCAACTTGTTGAATTGTCAGAGCAAGCATTCTCGGTTAATAATGGCAATATCCCCAAATGGGTAAAGGCGATTGAATCCATTAAAACCCAACCGCAAGGGGGAGTTCAATACGCCTCGCCTTATCTTAAAATTAATTCACAAGCCATTGACAAAAAACAATTAGAATCTGCTTTTAAACAGCTGATGCCTTGGCGCAAAGGCCCCTATCAAATTGGAGACTTGCAACTCGATAGCGAATGGCGTGGTGATATGAAATGGGACAGAGTGGCGCCTCACATTAAATCACTCAAAGGTAAGGCTGTGCTTGATGTTGGCTCTGGCAATGGCTACTTTACTTACTTGATGGCACTAGCTGGCGCTAACATTGCATTAGGAATCGAACCGTTCTTATTATTTAATTACCAATTCCAAGCCATACGCTCACTGATTAGCAGCCCGCCAAATGCTTTTATATTGCCATTAAAGCTAGAACAAATGCCGAATGAATCTATATTCGATACCGTGTTTTCTATGGGGGTGCTCTACCATCAAAAAGACCATAGTCTGCATTTACAACAACTTAAAAATGTGATGACAAAAGGAGGTGAGCTCGTTTTAGAAACTCTAGTTATTGATAATAAGCATGGCGATCAAATCATTCCTGAAGATCGCTACGCTAGAATGCGTAACGTTTGGTGTTTGCCATCAACAGACACATTGCATACTTGGCTGGAGCAGGCTGGTTTTAGTGATATTAAGTTGGTAGACGTCACCAAAACCACGCCTGAAGAACAGCGCGCCACCCATTGGATTGGAGATAACACCCAGTCACTTCAAGATTTTTTAGATCCGAATGATGACAACCTTACCATCGAAGGTTTGCCCGCACCAAAACGTGCCATTTTTGTCTGTCAAAAGTAAGCGATGCTACGGGTATAATCACCCACATGATTTTTCGCCTGATTTTTATTGCCCTACTATCTATCACCACTACTTTTGCTAGCCCAAATATTGTCGTTAGCATTAAACCAATCCACTCTATTGTCAGTCACCTAACTCAAGGTGTTACTACACCCAATCTATTATTAGAAAATCAACAATCTGCTCACCATTTCCATCTCAAACCTTCGCAATTATCTTTATTAGATCAAGCAGATTTAGTTATTTCTATACATCCTAATTTTGAAACAGGGTTAAGCAAAGCGTTAAATAGTATTGATAGTAGCAAACAATTCATTATTAATAAGCAGGTCACTAACCATCATAGCTGGCTAGACATCAACCATATGCAAAACTTTGCAAAATTACTTGCTGACAAACTAAGTCAAATTGATAAAAATAACTCGGCTATCTATCATAACAATTTAGCTCAAGTTGATCAAAAATTAGAACAGCTTAAACATGATATTAATCAGCAACTGTCTAAATACAAAGCAACACCCATTGCCACATTTTCAAATACGTTTGAATATTTTATTAAATCCAATCATTTGCAAAAATCAACCGCTGTTACTCAATCACACGGGGATAGGCTTAGTATCCAAAAAATACTTAAAGCCAAGCAGACCATGCAAGCTAAAAAAACAAAATGCTTGCTCAGCACCACAGAAATACCCAGTAAACGTATCAATGTATTGATTGAAGGTTTAAATATCAACACGACCAATATTGACATCATGGGGTACCAATTAGACAAAGGCGCTCTTCATTATTTTGATTTAATACAACACATTACCAACAAGGTCGAGCAATGTCTTCAGTAAGATCAGCCTTTAATAAAGCATCAGGTCAATACGATGAACACGCTTTTTTACAAAAAGAAATTGCTACTCGCCTAGATGCTAAGCTAGATGTTATCTCAGGTGAATCGAGTGTTATTCTTGATCTCGGTGCAGGCACAGGGTTGCTTAGTAAACAGCTTTCCAAACGCTTTCCAGATTCACAACTCATTTGCCTAGATTTTGCCCAAGCCTCTTTAAAATATAATCCATCAAGCAATAAAATCTGTGCCGATGCTTATCAACTTCCTTTGGCTGACAACAGTGTTGATATGGTTATCTCAAGCCTTATGATGCAGTGGTGCCCAGACCTTAAGCAACTGTTCTCAGAAATCCATAGAGTACTTAAAAACAACGGATTAATCCTGTTCTCCACCTTTGGTCCAGATACACTTAAAGAACTGAAAAAGAGCTGGTCAGTGGTTGATAGTGATACCCATGTAAATACATTCACTGACATGCATGATATTGGTGATCAAATGCTTGGTGCTGGCTTTCAATCTCCGGTAATGGAAATGGAAACACTCACCCTTACTTATCAAACGGTTATGGATTTATTGAGAGATCTCAAAGCCATCGGTGCGCAAACAGTTAGCACTCGATCAAAATCTCTTATGGGTAAAAACAAATTTCAACTAATGATTAAGATGTATGAATCCTATCGAAAAGATGGCAAACTACCTGCGACTTATGAAGTGATTTATGGTCATGCCTGGAAAAGGCAAAACGAATTAGGAAAAATTCAAATTAATAACCAATAAAAAAAGCTGCACTTGCAGTCTTAATTTTACAAATGACCTGTTTAGAACAATGAAAGTGCGAGCTTCATCCAAAAATCAGGGAATATACCAACCACCAAGATAAGTATTGCATTAATGGATAGGACGAGCTTCATATCCATTGGAGCAACAATACTAATTTCACCTTCGGGCTCATTAAAGTACATGGACTTAATGATTTGTAAATAGTAGTAAGCACTAATCACGGCAAATACCACGGCAATGATAGCCACCGTCACAAAGCCTGCAGAGATAACTTGCTGCAAGATAAAGAATTTTGAATAAAAACCAATAAATGGTGGTACACCCGCCATTGACAACATCACCATTAACATCATTAACGCAAACCAAGGCGAGTGCTTACTTAAGCCTTTATAGTCTGAAATTTGATCTGCTTCAAAGCCTTTTTTGTTAAGTAAGATGATTACACCGAACGCTGCCAAACTCATCAGTACATAAACCAAAATGTAGAATGTAGCTGCACCATAACCAGTCACTACACCAGTAACAAAACCTAACATTACAAATCCCACATGTGAAATGGTTGAATACGCAAACATGCGCTTGATGTTAGTTTGCATCAGCGCTACAACTGAGCCAAGTGCAATAGATAACAATGCTAGGATCATAAACAGATCTGCCCAGTAAGCATGCATCGAGCCCAATCCATCTACCAGTAAACGCACTAACATAGCAACAGCGGCAATCTTTGGTACGGTTGATATAAACATCGTAACGGATGTTGGCGAGCCTTGATATACATCGGGTACCCACATATGGAATGGTACAGCGCCGAGTTTAAAGGCTATACCAATGACTAAGAACACTAGGCCAAAGTTAATGATTAATGTTTCTCTTGAACCAAGATTCGTATCTGAGGCAAATGCAGCGATATCGCTGATATTAATACTGCCTGTAATACCGTAAATCATACTCATGCCATAAAGTAATAAGCCCGAAGCAATTGCACCTAGTACAAAGTATTTAAGTGCTGCTTCAATTGCACCTGATCTTTTTCGGGCAATGGCAATTAAGGTATAAAGTGATAATGACAAGATCTCAAGACCTAGATACAACGTTAGCAAGCTATAGCCTGACACCATCACCATCATGCCTAAAATTGACAGCAATACTAAGACGAAATATTCACCCCTAAACAAAGAATGCTGGGTTAAGTAGTGACGAGAATACACCATTGCCACCATCGCAGCGCCCATCA
>OFBV01000044.1_pt1 | contig 20764 bp, 21 predicted proteins | sample 1520691 | NCBI WGS metagenome assembly OFBV01 (sample SAMEA3696450, study PRJEB22514) | metagenome | biome: water; feature: marine; material: hydrothermal vent | place: Pacific Ocean | collected 2014-08-16 | depth 1514 m | reverse complement strand
TCAGATATTTTTACTTCAACTTCTTTTAGGCTTTTATAATTTTCAACTTTAATACTAGCAAATAGCATTCTATTCCTTATTTTTATTTAGCCAACTATTTATTGTATGAACACTTTCACATCTATGGCCCGATATCTTCCAATAGCATAACACCGGTAATGTATCGCTAAGTGTAAAAATATCTCAAAATGACATATTTTCAAGCCTTTTTCGCCATCTCCTGCGAAAATCCACCTATTAGCTCGTCATGCTATCGGATCTTGAGGCTATATCCGTATTTTTCATCAGAATATCGCCTCACAACCTGTTAATATAACAAAAAGTAGCTTATGATGAGAAAACCATGCAGGACCACCCCCGAAAAAAGCTTCCAGATCAGGTTAGAGAAAAGATCCGTCTCGAGCACTCAGCCTCAAAACGGAACGCTCCTATATCGCCTGGATCGAGCACTTTATCCTCTTTCTTGGAAAACGCCACCCTCTGGAGATGGAAAAAAACGAGATCGAAGTGTTTCTCGGATGGTAGGCCGCCGAAGAGGGCGTCTCCCCTTCTACGCAAAAACAAACATTCAGTGCTCTGCTGTTTCTCTACAGGGAGGTTCATAACATCGATACCGAATCATGGAACATTCAGGCCCTGTGGGCCAAAGAACGAAAACATATTACGGTCGTTTTTTACCCCTCGCTCCCCATGTCCTCATTGGGAATGGATATATGAGCTTTGGAGACAGAGAGATGTCGATTTCGTACCGTAATGGTGTATGCATTCCCAAGCTGGAGCATAGGAGTCTGTCGGACTTATGCAGTCAAAAATCTATTAAATCAAGACGATTTAGATTTTTTAAGTATTTGCTGCACTTAAATACATCAATCATTGCCCTATTGGAGCCGATAAATGTTCATGCCCAGCTATCTCTCCCCCCTCTTTACACTCTCATGGTATGTAATCTCTTCAGATTGTAGGCAATGCATATCAAATTCCATTCTCCTTTTGCCTCTTCAAAGCCTCTGAGCATAAACTGTCTAAATCCCATGACATGTTTAATGATCCCAAAGACAGGTTCAACCGTACTTTTTCGTTCGCTGTAAATCTGTTTACCCTCCTGGGTTTGCAGGCGATGTTTTGCTTTTTCTACCAAAGTGGGATTTGGTGGGAGAGGGTCGGCCTTTTTAAACCTCTTTTCCAAGGGTTGGTTGTGTTGTTCTTTTCCCAGTGAAATATAGGGGGTTACCTTGTTGTCTTCGCACAGAGCAATGTTTGCCTCACCGAAGTAGCCTGCATCTGCTACCATCAAAGACGGTTTGAGTTTGGGGTATGTGTCAAAGCATTGGAAGGTGGGAGCAATCTCTTGCTTGTCGTTGCTGTTTTGGGTGACATGCTGATGGACAATCAGTCTGGAATCGTGTTCGACACAAGCCTGGGCATTGTAGCACTGCTCAAACCCTCCTCCTGAGGTCTTCATGATGCGGGACTCTTCGTCTGTCAGGTTGATCTGATCTGTGTCTTTGACCTCTTTTGTGGGAGGTTTGGGTGTTTTACCTCTGGGCTTCTTGCCGGTCTTTTCTTCTTTGGCTTTATGTTTGTCCATCTTCTCTTCATAGAGTTTTTTCTCTTTTTCGTAACGCTCATGGGCTCGCTGCTCTATTTTTAGTTTGGCCTCTTTGATTGGCAAGATACGCTCTTGTCTTCTTGCAATCTCTTTGGGAATATCCATCCCGTCATTTTCGGCACTCTTGTCTGCCTCATGGGCTTTTTGCATTAGGGCTTTGACTTCCAATTCCAGCTGTTTTTGCAGCTTGTTGGCTTAGTGCTTTGTGTTTGGAAGCATTGGCTTTGATTTTGGTGCCATCCAGACTGATTTTACCAACCTTCAAGAATCCCGCATCCTGGGCAATGAGAAGTACCTGAACAAAGAGTGTTTCAAGTTCGGGAAGAAAGCGTTTGCGGAAAGTAGCTATCGTATCATGATCGGGATGGGTATTGGCGGCAATGTATCGAAAAGCAAGCGAATCGTAGGTGGCGCGTTCGGACTTTTTGCTTGAAAAGATTCCTGTGGCATATCCGTAAAACAAAAGAGACAGAAGGACTCGGGGGTGGTAGGCCGAAGATCCACCACTACCGGTATAGTGTCTAAGGATAGAAGAGAGATCAAGCTCTTCGGTCACATCAACAATAAAGCGTGCCAAATGATCTTCTGGAAGCCAATCGTTTATACTTGGTGGCAGGAGATAAGCCTAGTTTCGGTTGGTGTCGATAAAGTGATTTGCCATGAAAGCCTTATACCTTCATGATTTGTTTCTTATTGATATCCATCATCATACCGAAATTGCTATTTGGAGCAGGTGAGTCCGACAGACTCCTAGGTAGGCCCAGACCACCCGTTCATCACTCAGATTGAACATGTATCGCAGGTAGTGCAGCCCCACCATCAGGCGGATTGGTTTATTGGGATGGCCGGTAGTGGAGAGATAGGCCTCTTTGAGCTCCTCTTCAAGACTCTCTCAATCGATACTCTCAGCCAGTTTGACGAGAGGATGTTCTGGATCGATGAGATCTCGCAGCAGACGATGATGCCCAAAGAGGGTCACCTCCTCCTTGGATTCCTGAACCATGTCACCTTCAAAACTGCAGGATTCTGACAGGCTAAAACTCCCTATCTTGTATTTTAGGGTAGTGAAAAAGTGCTCAAATGCCCCTAAATTGGAGGTTTGTGGCGGTTGCACGGTCAACTATTTAAGATTTTCATACAGCTTCGACACCAGACTCAGGAGAAAGAGTCCGCAACGCAAAAGTGTCGGGGCCTAAACCCCGCACAAAAGAGGAGATCGACAAGTATCACATTGAAATGGAACCAAAGTCCCTACTCCAGTCAGATAGGCTACTTCTTTTTAAAGCGACAGTTAGTCTGCATGGACTTCGATGGCAAATCACGAGGGGGTCAAAAAGCAGGGGCTTTCTCCCATAAAAAGGAGATGTCGATTTAAAGAAAAACAATTATTGGGACGCAGTCTGATATCGCCTAATCAGGGAGTAGGAAATCCAGAAATTATACAAGTTGCGGGGTAGCACCCTGCGGCAAGCCGCAGAGCGGTTCTCAATAGCCGCTGACGCTGACCATATAGTTGATATATGTCAGCATCGGCTCCATGAAGAAGACGGACATCGTGGTTACGAAGGCTGCGATGCCGACGATGACGACAAGCGGTCTCGAAGAGTTGACCCCGACAGCCTCGATTCCTGCTACAGGAGGCTTGAGGAACATATAGACTATCAGTTTCAGATAGTAGTACGCTGCAATCGCACTATTGAGCGCCATGATGATTGCAAGCCAAATATATCCGGCATCGACAGTGGCGCTGATGATATACATCTTACCCCAAAAGAGGCTGAATGGGGGAACTCCTGTAAGCGAAAGCATGAAAATAGCCATAATGACAGCTCCCATAGGAGATGTGCTTATGAGACCGGAGAATTTCTCGTAGGGATGGTGGAAGCGGCTGTGATATCTGTTTTTCTTGTGTCTGCTTATCCAGAGCATAGCGAAAGCACCCAAGTTGGTAAAGAGGAAGAGTCCGTAATAGAGGAAGATACCACTATAAGCCTTGGTCGTATCCAGAGCCAGTGCCGCCATCACGAATCCCGCATGCGAAATAGAGCTGTAAGCGAGCATTCTCTTGACATCGAGCTGAACGAGAGCCATTATATTGGCAAGAGTCATAGTGACTATTGCGAGTGCTATAACCATATATCTGACCGACTCCATCCCGAGATCTATATAGAAGCCTATCACTCTCACGGCAACGACCATCATTGCAATTTTGGGCACGATCGACATATATCCCGCCATGGGAGCACTTGCACCCTCATAGACATCTGGTGTCCACATATGAAAAGGCATTAGAGAGACTTTGAAACCAATTGCGACCAATAGAAGTACAGCTCCGCCAATTATAGGCAGGACGATCCCAGCCTCGTTCATTCTCTGCTGAAGTACCTTTGCTACATCGAAAAGCTCTACCGAACCGCTTACGGCATAGATTGCAGCAGAACCCATCACGAAGAAACCGGCAGCCATGGCACCCATTGTGAAATATTTGATAGCGGCTTCATGCGAGCCTGGCGTATTGTGCATAGCTATCAGTGTATAGAGTGCCAGCGAAGCCGTCTCGAGACCGACGAAGATAAGAATCAGATTGTCACTTGCCACCATGAATTGAAAACCTGCAACCATAAAGAGGAAGAGTGAAAAGAACTCTGGATAGGAGTATTCATGAAACCTCTTTTGTGTCAGAGCAAGGGGAATAAATAGCATTGAAGCCAATAGAATCAAGAGTTGTGAAAGAACCGATATGCCGTCGATCAGCATTAGATCAAAAAAGCCTCGTTCATTGATACTCAAACTCAATGTCGCTCCAAAATCCACGAAGAGAACAAGGATAGAGAGCATCACGAAGAGGCTCTTGTCCATATCCTTCTTCAACAAATCGATAATCATTATGAGCAGTGCACCGCTGACAATGACCAGCATTGGAGATAGCGTGATCAGATTGAGTGATGCCATGCTTATATCTACAGCCTGCAACATTATTTTGCCTCCTTGGTGCGCTTGCTAACTACTATTACGGACTTCGCCTCGGAAGTCTGTGCCTTCTCATGCATGAAAGTCACGAGAGCCTTGACACTGTTGTCTATGGGGCCCAGAACAGGTTTGGGATAGACTCCGAGCCAGACGACCAGTGCCACAAGAGGTACGAGAGCAGTAAGCTCTTTCGAATCGAGATCGGGAAGTTTGGCATTTGCCTCGTTCGTTACCGGCCCAAAGAAAGACCTTTTATACAAAGAGAGCATATATATCGCCCCAAGGATGATAGATGTACCCGCCAAGAGTGTCAACATCGGCGAAATCTTGAAGAATCCCGCGAGAGAGAGATACTCTCCTATGAATCCTATAGTAAGCGGCAGACCGACGGAAGCCATCATCATAATACCGAAGATTAGGGCATATTTGGGCATTACCAAAGCCAAACCTCCAAATTCGCTCATCAGCTTCGTATGTCTTCTATCGTATATTACACCGACGAGGAGGAAGAGAGCTCCTGAGACGATACCGTGAGAGAGCATCTGGAATATCGAACCACTGATACCTTCGGCATTCATGGCAAAGGTACCAAGAACTATTACACCCATGTGCGAAATGGAAGAGTAGGCGATAACCTGCTTCATATCCTTCTGTGCATACGCAACCATTGCAGTGTAGATAATCATGATTATGGCGATGATTGCAACCGGCGTGATGTAGGCGACGGAGGCATCTGGAAACATGGGAAGCGAAAATCTAACGAAACCGTAGCTACCCATCTTCAAAAGTACTGCGGCAAGAATTACCGAACCGACAGTAGGTGCCTGTCCATGCGCATATGGAAGCCATGTATGGAAAGGAAACATGGGAACCTTGATTGCGAAACCGAGAAAAAAGGCCCAAAAGAGCCACTTCTGGATAGAGAGAGGTAGAACGAGAGCATACCAATCGGTTATGGCGAAACTCCAGACACCCGAGACGGAGTGGTAAACATATGCCATATAGAGCATACCTACCAGCATCACGAGCGAACCTGCAAAGGTATAGAGGAAGAACTTGATTGCCGCATAGAGTCTAAGCTCTCCACCCCAAGCACCTATGATATAGAGCATCGGAACGAGCGAAAACTCCCAGAAAAGGTAAAATACTATAGCATCGAGGGATACGAAAACACCGATCATCGCAACTTCGAGGAAGAGAAGTGTGATTATCATGTTTTTCAAATCCTTCTTTACATTGAGCGCTATGATACCGACAAGTGTCATCAGAGCCGCCATAATGACGATAAATAGGCTTATACCATCCACTCCGAGATAGTAGTTGATACCAAATTCACTTACCAGCGGTATATATTCGATAAATTGAAAACCACCGTTACTATTGTCGAAGGCGAACCAGAGCCAGAGTGTGAGCAAAAATTCGATAGTTGCCACACTGATACCATAAACTCTGATACTCTTCTTTCCAACCAAGAATCCCAGTATCGCCGCAACGAGCGGGAAAAAGACCAATACACTTAAAATATTTTCCATCCGTTTCTCCTTAACTCTTCAGTGCGGCAAACAGAGCCAATACCGCCAGAGCGATTGCACCTATGGCAATCCACCTCAGATAATCCGAGAGATTACCGCTTTGAGCCTGGCGTGCGGCATCTCCACTCTCTTCGATTATGTTCGCTATACCGTCAACGGTCGCATCCACAACCTGCATATCCACCTCCTTCCATGCTATCTCGGAAAGCTTGGCATATGGCTCTGAGAAAGTGTTTTTATAGAAAATCGGTATATAGTACTGATTGCTCAGAACTTTGTAGATTTTGCTCTTTTCCACCTTTTCATCTCTTCTAAGCCTTACAGAGTAGAGCCTAAAGGCAAGCAAAATACCGCCAAGCGCAATAAGCGTAGTGGCTACGGTCAGCGTAGCGACCATATGATGAGTATGCTCACTCATTTCGTAAGCAGGCAGCATCTCGGTGACGAACTCCATGAACGACTCTTTGTGCCAGCCGAAAACAACTGCCAAAATACCCAGAGGCAACATACCCCAAAGTACATAATTCTGCACTTCATGAGGGTGAAAACCGAGTTTTTTATATCTCTCGTCGCCCCAGAAGGCTATAAAGACCAGTCTGAAGCTATAGAAAGCCGTCATACCCGCCGTGAGCCAGAGGATGAACCAGATAATATATGTATGCTCGTTGAAGGCCACTTCGAGAATAGTATCTTTGGAGTAGAATCCGGCAAGAGGCCAGATACCACAGAGTGCGAGTGAAGCGACTCCCATGTAGATATATGTCCACTTCATCACCTTCTTGAGTCCACCCATCTTGAAGATATCGAGCTCATCGTGCATGGCGTGCATCACATTACCGGCACCGAGGAAGAGCAGTGCTTTGAAGAAAGCGTGTGCTGCAAGGTGGAAAAGTGCCACCCAGTACGCACCCAGACCCGCCGCAGCGAACATATAGCCAAGCTGCGAAAGTGTGGAGTAGGCGATGATTCTCTTCAAGTCTCTGTTTACAAGCGCCATGGAGGCGGCGAATATCGCTACGAATGTACCCAGTGAAGCTATAAAATAGCTCACTTCGGGAATGAGTTCGTAGAGGGGATTGGCTCTGATAACGAGGTAAACACCAGCCGTAACCATGGTAGCGGCGTGTATGAGGGCCGAAACCGGAGTCGGACCCTCCATTGCGTCGGCAAGCCATGTGTGCATTGGAAACTGTGCCGATTTACCCATCGCGCCGATAAAGAGAAAGATACCTATCATTACAAGAAGACCATGATCAAGACCAGGTACAACCTCGAAAACCTTGTCATACTGCAAAGAGCCTACATTCCAGTAGATGAGGAATATACCCACCAACATCCCGAGGTCTGCGATACGGTTCATTATAAACGCCTCGTTCGCCGCCCAAGAAGGAGATATCGAAGGATTCACATCTCTGCCTACATCCTCTTTGTGGTACCAGAAGCCTATCAATAGCCACGAGCAGACTCCAACCCCTTCCCATCCTATGAAAAGGCCGAGGAAGTTGTCGCTCATGACGAGCACCATCATCGAGAAAACGAAGGCCGAGAGATAGGAGAAGAATCTATTGAAACTCCTGTCGTGCTCCATGTAACCGTTGGAGTATATATGAACGACCATGGAGACCAGTGTAACCACCGTCATCATAACTGCCGAAACGGCATCGACATTGAAGCCGAAGGGTATATACATATCTCCTGCCACAATCCAATCCATCAGCTTGATATGAACCTCTCCATGCTCTACGACATGCATCAAGACTTTGGCAGATGAGAAGAACGATACGAAGAGCAGTATAGATGTAACAACTCCAGTCATCTGTCTCTTCGGACTCATTGCGAACAGTGCCGCAAACAGCGATCCGACAAGCGGCGCAAAAAGTGCGGTATAAACTAATGTTTCCATCCTTACCCCTTCATCATTGTGAACTCGTCGAGATCGAGTGTGCCGTACTTTTTGTAAAGCAGAATCAAAAGACCCAGTCCCACCGCAACCTCACTGGCGGCAACCGCCACAATAAAGAAGGCAAACATCTGTCCTGCCAGATCGTGGTGGTAGCTCGATATGGCGGCAAAAGCCACATTGGCGGCATTTAGCATAATCTCCGTCGCAAAGAAGAGCATAAGAAGATTCTTCCTTCTTATAACCCCCACCAGACCGATACTGAAGAGTATCGAAGCCAATATCAAATAGTGTCCAAGTCCTATCATTTCGAATCCTTTGCTTCGCCGCCCTCTAATTCGGCATCCTTGATTTTGGATAGACTCCTATCCATCTTTTTGCCGGCAAGAATGATACCGGCCACCATGGCCACCAGAAGCATAATGGCAGCCACTTCGAAGGGTACGAGATATTTGGTAAAGAGCACCAGCCCCACAGCCTGAGGATTGTTCGCGCCAGCCATTGGGGGATAGAAAGCTGGAGCTCCGTTGGCTATCGATGGCGCAGCGAATATAACTACCAGCATAAGTGCCGTCAGGCCGCCCAGTATGAATACCGTCATTGCAGGAGCGTTTTTCTCTTTCACCACTCCGGTAGCGTCGAAGAACATCATACCGAAGGCATATAGTGCCATCACCGCTCCAACATAGACTATTAGCTGAACCACTCCAAGGAAATCGGCTCCCAATATGAAAAAGAGCCCGGAAATCAATACCATTCCGGCCGCCAACGATGTCATGGAGTAGAGAATGTTCCTGCTCCATACCGTAACGGCGAAGAGTGCGACAATCGATATCGAGAGAAAGTAAAATGCAAAAGTTTCCATCTCCGCTCCTTAATACGCCAAAGGCGTTTTTTTGACATTTTCGTCGGCATTCGGAGATATCGCACCGAAACCGGGAAATTCACTCTGCTCGGCCAGCTGTTCGAGAGGTGTAAGCATATCCTCCAAAGTGGAGAAGCTCGCTCTCTGCTCGCTCGATGTCTCATATCTTCCACCGTGCACGATAGCCAGCTCGGGACAGACCTCCGCGCAGTATCCGCAGAAGATGCAGCGCCCGAAGTTGATTGTATATTCGCTCACCTCCTTGCGCTGATTCTCGTCATACCTCGTATCTATGCGGATACAGTTGGCGATACATATCTTTTCGCAAAGGCCACAGCCGATACATCTATAGTGGCCGCTCTCGAGCAGTCGCTTCATCTGATGTATCGCTCTGTATCTCGGTGCGATGGGCATCTTTTCGAACGGGTACTTGACAGTGTGCATATTCTTTTTGAAGAGAGCCTTGTACATCTCTCTGAATGTCACCTTCAAACCGGTAAAGAGCTCCAGCTTCACAGAGCGCTCCACAACCTGTTTGAATTTCTCCATACCACTTTTTGGACTCTCACCCAAATCGAGCATTCTGTAGTTCTGCGTCCCTATATTACGGTCTTTGAACTCTTCCAAACTCATTTTCTCCTCCTTATACCATCATCCAGAGACCTGTTAGGGTCACATTGATTACCGCCAGCGGCATCAGAACTTTCCAGCACAGCCACATCATCTGATCGGGTCTTACATGAGGCCAAGATGCCCTGACCCACAACATGAGGAAGAAGAAGAGAGAGACCTTCAACACGATCGCCAGCCCTCCCGGGAGAAAGCCCCATGAGTTGAATCCACCCAGGAAGACGATTGCGGCAATAAAGCCGATAGTTATCATGTTGGCATACTCACCGATGAAGAACATACCCCATCTCATACCGCTATATTCCGTCGCATATCCCGCCACTATCTCGGCTTCGTGCTCGAGCAAGTCGAAAGGTGTCCTGTTGGTCTCGGCAAATCCCGCAATCAGGAAGAGTATGAAAGCAAGAGGCTGTTTCCATATCAACCACTCGCCCATACCTCCGCTCTGATAGTTGTTGAAATCTATCAGAGAGAGAGAACCCACTATCATGATAGGAGCGAGCATGGAGAGCCCTGTGACAACCTCGTAGCTGAGAAACTGAACCGCCGTACGGGCCGCACCTATGAGTCCCCATTTGTTTCTCTGTGCCATACCGGCAAGCAGCGGACCATAGAGACCTGCCGCCATCATCCCCAGTATGAAGAGAATACCGATATTCAAATCGGCAACGATAGCTCTTACCGTCATACCGAAAAGTTTGAACTCAGGCAATAGCGGAACGGCGGCAAGTGCGATAAAGGCTGTCGCCGCCGTAATGATAGGTGCGAACATGAAAATGAGTCTGTTGGCTCCCGACGGAATGAAATCCTCTTTGGTAAAGAGCTTTATTCCGTCTGCCGCAATCTGCAACAATCCGTAGGGACCGACATGCATCGGTCCGTATCTTCTCTGCATGAAGGCCAGTACCTTTCTTTCGATATAGGTACCGAAACCGGCAAGCGCCGATATGATAGCCAGTACCAGTATCGCCTTTATGATAGTGCCAATGATATATCCGTCCATCTCTACACCCTTTTGATAGTTACTTTGGAATATCTACTCTCACCAAAGAGTGAGATGACATCCTCGCCGCTTTTAAAATCGGGAATCTCCACGATATCTCCACTCATACGATCGTCCGCTTCCACATCCAAAACGATCGAAGCACCGTCGAAGAGCACCTCCACTCTCTCTCCCAGCTCCTGCGCGCGCTCAGGAGATGCACGCAGGGCAAACTTCTCGAATATCTGGTGCGCCTTGTCCGTAAAGTCGCTAAACTGTCTTGGAGGATTGCACCTGTAGGCTATATCTCCTTCCGAGATGACGATACTATCGTCCAACTTCTTCGGATTGCTTCTGCTTGCCCGCCTTTTGATAGTAGCGAGTCTGTATCCTCTCTTTTCGGTACCGTCGTTTAGATAGTAGTTGGGCATCTCATCGAATTTGACACACTGGAAGCCCTTCTCCACCGGAAGCTCTTGTGTCCATTCAATCGTCAGTTCTCTCCCCATACCCAACTCGTTCATAATATCGTTGAGCTCGTATCCGCCATATTCCAGTGCAGCATTGGTAGGTACGACCTGCTTGTTCATCGTTACGAAGGTTCCCTCCTGCTGATTCATCGCCGGCATATCCAGATCGCCGTCTCCAAGCGCGGAGAGCCTGAAGTCTCCTGGGGCGTTATAGCCGATAGTGTAGCCCTCACACTCGTCATCCAGTTCGCAGATAAGCGCCACTCCCAGAGAGTTGCTTTTTGGCGGAGTCATCACCACCTTCATGGAGCAACTCTTTTCTATCAACGCTATCAGTTTCGCAATATTTTCGTAGTGCGGGTGGAAGAAGAGATCCTCTCCGGCTATCAGTGCGAAGCTCTCCTTCTTCTTCATCATCTTGGCGAAGATCTCATCGAAGTTCTCCGCATCTCCTCCAAGGCGCTCCACAAGAAGATTGTGCTCGTACTCTATCTCTTTTTCGACCATCTGAGGCACCTTCTTTTTGACCTCTTTCTCCTCGCCGGTCTCTTTGTCGAGAAGCTTTTCGACTACCTCTTTCATCACCTTCTCTTTGACAGTCTTCTTTCTCTTTTCGTGGAAGGTATCGAGATAATTCAGCACTCCTTTGGGGAGCTTCTTTCTATCGGCGAAGAGGTCCAAGATGAGATAGAGCGCAGCCTCTTCATCACCCGGTCTGTGCTCGAAACATTCGACACTCCTACCGAAGGTCGGTACCAATCTGTCGCCGACGGGGTGGAAGTAGAAGCCCGCACCCTTGTTTATCTTCTGTATATTGTTGAAGACATATCTTGCATTGGGATTGTCGTTTCTGAGTTTGGAGCCGACAGAGATTACAAAGTCGCACTCTCTCATAATCTCTCTGAAGTCGTTAGGATAGAGACTGTGCCCACTTGCGTGTGCATAAGCATCGAGGAATTTCTGAAATGCTCTGGCTTCGGGATTGTAGAGTTTCATGCCGAATTTCTCTTTGAGTCTCTGTAGCATCAGAGCCTCTTCGTTGCTCACCATGGAGCCGAAACGAATCGTATCCGCTCCCTTTATGGCCTCTACGGCCGCTTTGAGTGCCGTGGCATCTCTTTTTACATCCCTATTTTCGAAGTCGTAGGCGAATCTTCCGGCACCGCAGAGGCTTACATAGTTCCACTCGTTTTTGACTCTGAATATCTTCTCTTCTGTATTGTCTATAGAGTCGAATCTGGTTTCGTAGAATATCTGGCAGCCGCTACTACAGTGCGTACATGTAGCCGGGACCTCTCTCAACTCCCAGGGATTGGCTTTGTAAACGAAGTCTCTTTCGGTCAGTGCTCCGACCGGGCAGACCGCCGTACACTCCCCGCAATCCGAACAGTTGGTATATTCGGTACCGTTGCTCGGAACGATAATCGATTTTTGCAACTTGTTCCACATGGCGTATGCGTCTTTGGGAGCGCTCTGCTTGTAGGACTTGTCCACTGCAGCTCCACCTCTTGGACCTGTCTTGAGCGCACTGTCGCCTATCATATCCTTACAGACGGTTACACAGCGCTCGCAGACGATACAGAGTCCGGCATCGTAATGCAGTACGCTACTCCAGTTCTTGGTCTCTCTTTTGGTATCCGCTATCGCGAAACGCTGAGAATCCACCTCCAACTCGAGAGTATAGTTCTGAAGCTCACACTCTCCGTGCTGGTCGCAGACACCGCACTGCAGAGGGTGATTTACATCGTAAACCTCCATAATGGCACGACGCTCTTCCATTATCTCTTCACTCTGTGTAACAATCTGCATGCCGTCCTTGGCTTTCGTGTTACATGCGTATGCTCTCTTGCCGTCGGCCTCCACCAGACACAGGCGGCAGGCCAGTGTCGGAGAACAACGGGTAAGATAACATATCGCGGGGATGAATATACCGTTCGCCCTCGCGGCATTCAGAACATACTCCCCTTCGTATGTCCTGCACTCTACGCCGTCGATGGTGATTGTTATTTCGTTTCTACTCATCGTCGCTACCTACTTTTTTGATTTGGGCTTTGCTGAATCTATATGAGGATACCGCAAAGCTGCTTAATCCGATATCGAATGTCGGATTGAGAGCAACCGTTCCTTTCATCGATGTATCAATGCTAAACACTCTTTCGTAGTGTATGCCATCGACTTCGAAACTCACTCTCTCTCCATCCTCGAGCTTGGCCGCCGCCGCAAACTGCGCCGAACCCTTCAGTACCGCTTCTTCTGCCGAGAGTTGGGAGCACTTCGCCGTGAATGGATTGAATTGACGCTTTTCATCGCATCTGTAGATTATCGTACCGTCGAAGCTCTCCAACTCGTCCGGCTCGAGAGGCAACTCCTGTGAATCAAAGAGCGCATCTTCGAGCTCGTATCCCCGTCTGTCGCTTCCATCGATGCCGAATCCATTTTCGAGACTGTCGAACTCCACCCTGCGAAAACCTCTCTCTTCGGGCAGATAGGGTGTCAAATCCACCACATTCTCCATCTCTATCCCAAGGGCAGCTGCGATATCCGCCAACTCGTAACCTTCATAGCCAAGCGCGGCATTGGTGGGAACGACTCTCTTTTCAAGAGTCGTGAATGTTCCCTCCTGCTGATTGAGTGCCGGCATATCCAAGTCTCCATCGCCCAGAGCGCTCAGGACGAAATCTCCTGGAGCGTTGTAGCCGACAGTATATCCCTCTTTCATCTCGCAAAGCTCACAGATGAGAGAGACACCCAGAGTGTTGGAGGCAGGAGGCACTATAATAAGATCGAAATCGCTATATCTCTCGATTACTGCGAGATACTTGGCTATATTTTCGGCTCCGGGGTGCGCGTAGAGGTCGGCTCCGGCAATGAGTGTGAATCTTCTCCTCTTCCAGAGCATAGACTTGATCTCTTCGAGCTCTTCCTCCGAGACATTGCTCTCGGCACTCAGATAGCCGATATCGAGATCGTCGATAAGCTTCAGGAGCTTTTCGGGAGCTCTTCGCCTATCTATCAGTGTCGCTGCCAAAAGAGCCGCCACACCCTCTTCGCTTCCAACCTCGTATTTGACGAAGGATGTGACTATATTTCTGATTCTTCCATCCTCGAGCGGATGCAGATAGGCCACCTGTGCCTTCTCTCTCTTGACCGCTGTGGATATCGCATATTTCACCATCGGAGCGTCATCATAGATTCTCGTACCAAGCACCACGATACTCTGTGATTTCGCCACTCTCTTCAAGTCTCCGCTATATAGCCTTCTTCCAGATGCCCTTGAATAGGCTCTCATGAAATCCTGATAGGCTTTGGCTTCGTCACAGACGAGATTGGCGCCGGTCTTCTCTGCGATTTTGCAGAGTAAAAGAGCCTCTTCGTTGCTTATCATGGAGGAGAAGCGTATATTTTCGGCCCTCTCGAAGGCTTCTACCGCTCGAGAGAAAGCCGCTTCATCCCTGCGCGAAGCTCTGTTTTCGAAGTCGTAACCGAATCTTCCCGCCCCGCAAAGCGAACTGAACTCGAAATCGTTGGTGACTCTGTATATCTTTTCGACAGGATTGTCTATAGACTCGTGTTTTACTTCATAGTTGAGCTGGCAGTGTGCACTACAGTGCGCGCAACTTGCCGGAATAGCTCTAAGCTCCCAGGCATTGGCACTATACTTGAAATCGGTGCTAACCAGTGCTCCCACAGGGCAGACCGCCATACACTCGCCACACTCCGCACAGTCATCGTCACTTTTGACATTGACGATTGTGGACTTGTAGCCTCCTGTACTTATCTGTAGAGCTTCGTCTCCCACTATCTCGTTGCATACACGAACACATCTTTCGCACATGATGCACAAAGAGGGATCGTAACTGATGAAGCCCCAGTTACGCATAGGCCTATGCTGTTCTCTCGCTGCGAACTCTTGGCGGTCAATCCCGTACTCCAGTGTTCTGTTTTGCAGCTCGCACTCTCCACTCTTGTCGCAGACACCACACTCGAGAGGGTGGTTTACATCGTAGAGTTTTACAATCTTTTGCCTCTCTCTTTCGATAGTCGGAGTATTGGTCTTTATTACCGCTCCATCGACCGCCTTCTCCTGACAGGAGAGTATCACTCCATCCACACCCTCGACCTCGACCATACACATACGGCATGAAGAGATAGGTTCGAGCTTACTTAGGTAACACATCGTCGGAATATATATGCCGTTCTCTCTCGCCGCCTGAAGAATGGTTTTGCCCTTCGTTACCTGCAGCTCGACACCGTCTATCGTAACTTTGACTATATTTTCATTCATATCGACACTACTCATCTCACACCGCCACCATAGAGATATAATAGCAACGCATACAGCGTTCGGCTTCCGCTATCGCCTGCTCTCCGGTAAAGCCGATATTGACTTCGAGGTTGTTGCTTCTCCTCTCGTCAGCTTCAAGCTTCTTGCTTACATTCCTTGCTATACCGGGCATCCAGCCGCTGATTTTCTCATTCTTGTTATAGACCTTCAGCTTGTTCAGATGGTCTTCCATAATCTCTTCGTCGGTCAGGGAAACCTTGCCGTCATAGATATATCTGGATATCACCGATGCAGCCCGTCTAGCCTGCCCGACGGCATTGACTATCGTCATTGGTCCATATTCACAGTCTCCCGCGGCAAACAATCCAGGTCTGCTTGTCATATAGTCGCGTCCATTCGTCAGGAGAGTGTTCCAGCTTGTAAGTTCGAGATTCCACTCCTCGGGAAGAATACTCAAATCAGCCGACTGCGACACCGCTGGGATAAGCCAGTCGCACTCTATTTCAAAATCGGCCCCCTCTATCTTGACGAGCTTCGGTCGTCCTCCGTCAGGGTCTGGTTGAAGCTCGTATCTGTTGACTATGAGCTTCTTGAGTTTGTTGTTCTCATCGACTATCCTCTCTACTGCAGAATGGAATATGAACTCAACTCCCTCCTCCACGGCTTCGTGATACTCTTCGTAGGTTGTGTTTCTGATTATCGTCTTCTCATCCCTTCGATAGAGCATAATGACCTTTTTGGCTCCTTCACGAATACAGCATCTAACCACATCCATGGAGGTGAATCCGCCGCCGACACAGACCACCACTTTATCTTTTAGTTCATTGGATGCGGGAGAACCGATTGCGTATTTGTTCCAGAGATTGACCTTGTCGAGCATCTGGATGGCTCCCCAGTAGCCCTCCATATCCGCCCTCTCGTTCTGCGCTCGAATCTTTTTCGAAAGACGGGTACCAAAGGCAAGAAGTACGGCATCATACTCTGCATCGAGCTCTTTGAGCCTCTGGGCATCGACCCTGTGATTGGTATAGACATTGACCGTAGGAAGAGAGGTTACGAGCTCTATATCTTTGTTGTACTTCTCTATCGGCATCCTGTATTGAGGCACACCGACAGCCACCTCACCACCCAACACGGGAAGCTCTTCGTAGATATCTACCGCTATACCTTCGAGTCCGAGGTAGTATGCGGCTGTCAATCCGGCAGGACCCGCCCCTATTATCGCTACCTTCTTGCCGTCGTTTCTCGGAGCTTTGGGCTCGACGGGATGCAAAAAACCGATACCGTGATCTGTTTCGTAGTCGGCCCCGAGCCTCTTGAGCTCCATGATAGATACCGGCTCATCGAGATTGGCGCGCCTACAGGCATCTTCACAAGGGTGTGGACATACTCTGCCGCAGGTGTGGGCAAGAGGCATAGACTGTCTTGTGGCTTTGAGAGAGTCTGTAAGAACCATATCTCTGACACCCTCGATATATGCGGGAATATCTACATGCGAAGGGCACATATCCATACATGGTGCCGTAATCTTCGCTATATACTTGCACTCCTCGTCATATTCCGCCGATTTGATACCTTCTGCTATACAGGTATCGAACTGCTCTTTGTAGTTGTCCATCAGATCGAGAATGGGCTTGGGAACGGTGCGCCCTATTTCGCACTTGGAGGTCAGCATCATGGTTTGCGACACTTCACGCAGATGTTCTATATCTTCGAAAGCCCCTTCTCCACGCCCTATCTTGTCGAGTAAATCATAAAGGATTCTTCCCCCCCAGCGCCCCGGCGTACACCGCCCGCAAGCCTCGGAGTATTTCTGATACTGTGCGGCATACTCCATAGCCAACCTTACGGCATCTATATTCTCATCGAAGATCGCCACTCCATCCCAGCCTACAAAGGCGCGGCTTCTGGTCTCTTCGTCATAGTTCTCCGGCAGCCTGAACTCCGACTCGACCCACTCTTCGGGACTCTTCCCTCTGTTGTCGATCTCTTCGCCACGCCAGGTGGAGAAAACTACCTTAGCCATCATTCAGCCTTTTTTTTGACTACTATAGTCCAGTCCACTTCATTGAACTTCAGAGAATTCATCAGCTCGCAACCGTGCTCTTTGACCAGATCGGCACTCTTTTGAATAGGAGAGAAATCGCCTATCTCGAAGAGGAAAATACCCACCTCTCCATTTGCGAGATCACTCTCTATCAATTCGATCATTCGGTCGTAAAAGTTCTCTTTCAGGTGTCTCAAATCGTATCTCTTCATAGCTAATCCTTTCCTGCCGTTCGGTTATCGGTCCACTTCACCGAAGACTATGTTGGTACTGCCGATAATGGTGACGACATCCGCTATATATGTACCCGGAAGAATATCTTGTAGTATTCCGGTATGGAAGAAGCTGGGCGCCCTACATTTGAGTCTGTATGCGTACGGCTCCCCCTCCGAGCGTATGAGGAATCCAAGCTCACCCTTGGGTGATTCGGTAGGTGCATATACCGTTCCTTTCGGCGGACGCATTCCCTGCGTAACAAGTACGAAGTGTCGCATCAGTGCGTAGTTCTGTGTCATAATCTCCTCTTTGGGAGCCGATATATATCTGGGGGCGTGTGCCATCAGACGAGCTTCGGTTTCGGGATACATCTCGATCAGCTGTCTGAGAATCTTTATCGACTCCTTCATCTCTTCCATATAGAGACGATAGCGGCCGTAACTGTCGCAACGATCGCTTACGGGTATGTCGAAATCGAGCTCCTCGTAGAGTTCGTACGGCTCCTCTTTGCGGATATCGTACTCTATTCCAGAGCCTCTGAGCATTATTCCAGAGCAGCCCCAGCTCATCGCCTGTTCGGGAGTGACTATACCGACATCCTCCAGACGCATCTTCCAGATGCGGTTTTGTGTCAGCAGGTCTTCGTAGAGCTTTATCTGCTCGGGGAGCTCGTCGAGAAATTTCGAAAGACTCTGCAGCCAACCTTCGGGAAGGTCGAGGGGCACTCCTCCGATTCTCACCGCCGAGTGTGTCAGACGGGCACCGCAGTACTCCTCCATCAAATCCATCGCATACTCTCTCTCCCTGAAGGCGTAGAGGAATATCGACATGGCACCCACATCCAGTGCATGGGTGGCAAGGAAGAAGAGGTGCGAAATGATTCTGTTGAGCTCCAGCAGCATCGTTCTTATCACCTGCGCTCTTCTTGGCACCTCGAGACCTATGAGCTTCTCCACGGCATGTGCGAAAGCGTAGTTGTTCGCTGTAGAGGCGATATAGTCGAGACGGTCGGTAGTGGGGAGAAATTCGTTGTATATCATATTCTCCGCCATCTTCTCCACACCCCTGTGGAGATAGCCGATATCGGGCAGAGCCTTGACTACCTGCTCACCCTGAAGTTCGAGTATCAGACGCAGCTGTCCGTGTGCGGAAGGGTGCTGGGGTCCGAAGTTGATAACCATCGTATTGTCGTCTCTTTCGAAATTCAGGTTTTCGAAAAAGGGTCGAAGTTTATTTGGCTCCTGCATACTCTCTCCTACTTTCTTTTCTCGAGGACCTTATGCTGTCCTCCCTGGTAATCGCTCAATGGAGCGGAGCTGTACTCGATAGGAGTATCCGTCGTATCCACGAGCGAGGCATCGGCACCGAAGGGAACTTCGTGCCCCACTCTGGCAAACCTCTTCGTATCGTATCTGTCGATACGAGCCGGGTCTCTATTCTCCGGCCCTATGACATCTCTGTACTCTTTGCCGAAAATCTTGTCCACCTCGTACCATGAGGCGAACTCGTCACCCTCGAGAGGATAGCTCTTTCTCAGAGGATGCCCCTCCCAGTCGTCGGGCATTATGATACGCTTGAGATAGGGGTGGTTGTTGACATATATGCCGAACATGTCATACATCTCTCTCTCGGCGAATTTGGCCATATCGTAGAGAGGCGTTATACTCTCTATCGCCTGTTTCTCGGCTATGCGGGTGAGCACTCTGAGTCTCTTCCTCTCCTTCATATTCAGTAGCTGATAGAATATCTCGAACTCTCCATCCTGCGCGAGATAGTCTATGGCGCTGAGCTCGGAGCAGACCGAGTACCCGCACTCATCCCTGAGATTCCCGAGGACGGCTATGTTGTCCGAGGGCTCTATCTCAAGGACGAGCTGCCCCAGCTCGACATAGCTATCTTTCACTTTGGCAACAGCCGAAACATTTCGCACGACCGACACGAAATGCTCATCCTCTACCGCCAATCTGGGCACCTGCGGCGCCACCCAGAAACGGTCGTTGTACTTCGCTCTTTTCTGGACATTGTCCTTGGGTACATATCTTCTCATTATACGAACCTCTGCTTTCTGTTCTTCTTCATATCCGCCGACTCTCTGCGAATCTTCTTCTGAAGCATCATCATCGCATACTGGAGAGTCTCGGGACGGGGCGCACAACCGGGGAGATAGATATCTACAGGAATAATCCTATCCACCCCCTGTACCGTGGCGTAGGTATTGAACATTCCGCCCGTATTGGCACAGCTACCCATCGAGATGACCCACTTGGGTTCGGCCATCTGGTCGTAGAGACGACGGGCAAACTGAGAGTGTTTCTTGGAGAGTGTACCCGCAAGTATCATCACATCCGCCTGCCTCGGAGAGGCGCGGAATATCACTCCCATCCTGTCAAAGTCGAAACGGCTCGCACCCGATGCCATCATCTCGATGGCACAACAGGCCAATCCGTAGGTAAGGGGCCACAACGAGTTCGATCGTCCCCAGTTTATCAGTTTGTCCACCGTAGTCAGAGCTACGGGCAAGCCTCCGCTGGAGGCGTAGTTTACTTGATGCTGTGCCATTCAAGCGCTCCTTTCTTCCATGCATAGATAAATCCTATAGCCAGCAACACTATGAAGAGAATCATCTCGACAAAGCCGAACCAGCCGAGCAGTTTGAAGTCTATAGCCCAGGGAAACATGAAGATTATCTCCACATCGAAGAGAATGAAGAGCAGCGCTATGAGATAGAACTGCGTGGAGATTCTGTTGGGCTGCTTGTCGGGTTCTGGTCCGCACTCGTATATGGATAGCTTCAGCTTCTCCGTATCGAGCCTCGCAAGCCTACGGCTGACATATCTGGCGAGCATCACCGTTACCGGAAACGCCACCATCGTCAGCACAAAGAGAACAAAGACACCGAAATAGGGATGTTCGGTCACCACATGTGTCATTATAAAACCCCTTTTTGAAAGATAGTGTGCACAATGTGGCACATATTAACAGAAAGTTATTTAAATAGCTTTGCACAGAGGTGAAGCATCGGGAGCGACACTCTATGTGTAACTATGGGAAACACATCGCAATAATTACGGAGAAAATTGCAACATTTAGCGCGAAGTGCCCAAAAAAGGCACTCGGCCACTTGAAGAATCGACATTCATTCGCCATTTATCTCCTCCATCCTCAGCAACTCCCAGCCATGAAAGAGCATAGCCACCATCTTGAGCTTCACCCCCTCCCTCTCATACTCCTGCACGAGCTCGTCTTTGGCATAGTCGA
>OFBV01000040.1_pt1 | contig 22048 bp, 19 predicted proteins | sample 1520691 | NCBI WGS metagenome assembly OFBV01 (sample SAMEA3696450, study PRJEB22514) | metagenome | biome: water; feature: marine; material: hydrothermal vent | place: Pacific Ocean | collected 2014-08-16 | depth 1514 m | reverse complement strand
TGGCAGGTCGTGTTAAAACCCTTAATCCAAAAATCCATGGCGGTATTTTGGCTCGCCGAGGTCTTGATGAAGAAGTGATGGCCGAAAATGACATCAACCCAATTGATTTAGTCGTGGTGAATCTCTACCCCTTCCAAGCAACCATTGCCAACCCTAATTGCACCCTAGAAGATGCCATTGAGAATATTGATATTGGTGGCCCGGCAATGCTTCGATCAAGTGCCAAAAACCATGCATCGGTGACTGTTGTGGTTGATGCGTCGGACTACCAAACGGTAATCGATGAAATCACTGCAAATGGTGACACCACTCTCGAGACTCGCACTAAGCTTGCACTTAAAACGTTTGAGCACACAGCGCAATATGATGGCGCCATTGCTAATTATCTTGGCAAAGGTGAAGACGGATTTTCTAACACCATGAACTTGCAGTTTAATAAAGCACAATCTATGCGTTACGGTGAAAACCCACATCAAAATGCCGCATTCTACGTTGAAAATAATATTACCGAATCTTGCGTTGCATCATCCACCCAATTCCAGGGCAAAGAAATGTCATACAACAACATGGCCGATGCTGATGCCGCACTTGAATGTGTGCGTAGTTTTGATGAGCCTTGTTGTGTGATTGTAAAGCACGCCAACCCTTGTGGTGTTGCCGTCAGAGATAATATTCATAACGCTTATCTCGATGCCTTTAAAACCGATCCAACCTCAGCTTTTGGTGGCATCATCGCTTTTAACCGCCCACTAGACAAAGACACGGCGCAAGATATTATTGACAAGCAATTCGTAGAAGTGATCATCGCACCGAGTGTTGATGATGACGCTAAAGAAGTATTATCAACTAAGAAAAATGTTCGCGCATTAGAATGTGGCGATCTTAGCACTGCCCAACCATCACTAGACTTTAAACGAGTAACGGGCGGACTGTTAGTACAAGACAAAGATCTAGGTGTTATCACTGAGGACGACATCAAATGCGTCAGCGAAATCCAGCCTACGGCTGAACAAATTAAAGATTTATTATTCGCTTGGAAAGTGGCTAAAACGGTTAAATCAAATGCCATTGTTTATGTGAAAAATGAAATGACGATTGGTGTTGGTGCGGGGCAAATGTCTCGTGTTTACTCTGCCAAAATTGCTGGTATTAAAGCAGCAGACGAAGGTCTAGTTGTTGAAGGCTCAGTCATGGCATCAGATGCCTTCTTCCCATTCCGAGATGGTATTGACGCCGCTGCACAAGCTGGCATTAAAGCCATTATCCAGCCAGGTGGTTCAATGCGTGATAATGAAGTGATTGAAGCAGCTAACGAACATGGCATTGCGATGGTGCTGACTGGTATGCGCCACTTTAAGCATTAAAAAAACTTGTCTTTATATTTTAAGTAGTGGTCTGCCAAATTTTAAACGTTCATTGTTAACTAGTTCCAATGGGAGTTTAGCTTCGCATTCTTTGATAAAAGTTTCTAGGTGTATTCTAAAGAATGCCCCCTTATAGTCTCGATTATTACCCCTGGGTCCAAACTTATCAATAAACTTCTCAGCAGATAGATTTTTCTCTGAGTCTAAGTTTTCATTTAAGCTTTTCCTCTCATCTTTTATGTACCACTCAATAGAATACCAAGAAGCTAAAAATATTGGCCCCCAAAGGTTTATAAAATGTTGTTTAGATATTAATCCAAATAGAGCCATATACCCCATTCGTTGCATAATAATGCTAACTTCTTTATGAAGAGCGTCTTTTATATCTTGACTCCAATCATTTCCATCAATTCCTTCTACTTTTGAATAGAATTCCTTCTTCTTACTTTCTGATATTTCTTTCAAAAAACTTATACGATCTTGATCAGAATAAGATGGCTTAAAAATCCTTTTTTTATATTTGTGGGTTTTTTGCTCACCTTTAAATCCAAGAGGAATAAGAATATTTTCTAACTCTGATTTGTATGCATCCGTAACCAATCTAATATGATTTTTTCTTTGAGTCATCTCATCCATAGCCCAACGAAGCACCTCAGCGTCACTGGCGTTTGTGGCTTGTATTCGTGCATTTTTTGTTTCTTCTTGTGACTCTTTAGCTTGCCATATGCCAATCAATAATACTATAGTAACTATTGTCATTATTATATTAGTCAGCCCCGAAACACCCTCCCAATTGAAGACTTTCAAATCTTCGTATACAACTATGCCACTAAAAAGATAATAAGAAATCATTGGGACCAATACCAAAAGTAAAAAAGTCAACAATGTGATAACTACAATTTGTCTTTTATTAATCATTGATTCTACACTCATACTATTAAACTATTTATAATTTATCTATCATTTTTACATAAGTTTTTGATATTTACAAAGTCTTTTCATTTTTAGCGTAGTTAATACGAATGCATTGATGTTGAAATTAATAGAGGTGCAGCCCTTTTATTTGCTATTTGCAACTTAAATAACTATTAATTAATAACGGCCCCACCCTTATAAATAACTTCTGACACTTGGTTGCCGTTTTCATCCCAGCTAATTTCTACACCTTCTGCATGGCCGCCAATCCAATTAAGTTCTTTTTTCTTTTTTCCATTAGCATACCAAGAAGTGTGTAAACCTTCCGGTTTCCCGCCCAAGTAATTATACTCGGCAGATTTTTGACCATTATCATGCCACCAGATAAGTGCACCCTCGTTTTTGCCATTTACATAATTCCCTTCACGGATTTTTTTTCCAGTTTTATTCCAGCCTATCTCCAAGCCTTCCTGTTTACCGTTAATATAATTTCCTTCACTTTTCTTTTGACCGTTGTCATGCCAAGAGGTGTGTAAACCTTCTTTTTTGCCATTGATATAGCTAAATTCAGAATTTATTTGTCCATTTTCATGCCATATTGTATCTCTATCAACCCTATCATTAACGTAATTAGTTTCATATTGCTTTTTTCCATTTTTGTGCCATATGGTTTTCAAACCTTCTTTTTTGCCATTAATATAGTTTTCTTCAGAAATTTTCAAACCACTTTCATTCCAAAAAACTCCCAAACCTTCCTGTTTGCCATTAATATAATTTCTTTCACTTTTCTTTTTATCATTGTCATGCCAAGAAACATGTAAGCCATTTGCTTTACCGCTAATATAGCCAGCTTCATGGGTTTTTTTTCCATTTTTATTCCAATGAATTTTTAAGCCGTCCTCATCTCCATCTATGTAATTAATTTCATAATTTTTATGACCATCATCATGCCAGCAAACCTCTAGACCTTCTTTTTTGTCATTAATGTAATTAACCTCTGACCATTTTTGGCCATTATCATGCCAGTAAACCTCTAGGCCTTCTTTTTTATCGTTAATGTAATTAACTTCAGAAAGTTTCTGTTTATCACTTCTCCATACAATCTCTAGACCTTCCTTTTTATCGTTAATGTAATTAACCTCTAATGATTTTCGGCCATCACTATTCCAGCTAGTCTCCAAACCTTCTTTTTTATCATTAATATAATTAACTTCATAATTTTTTTGGCCATTACTATGCCAACGAATATGAAAACCTTCTTGCTTACCATTTACATAATTAAACACTTCAGATTTTCTTCCGTCAAAACTCCAAAAAACATGCGTACCCTCTTTTTTATTATTAATGTAATTCACTTCTGAGCGCGTATCACCACTCTCCCACCACTGAGTATATAAACCCTCGCGTTTGCCATTAACATACTTTACAGATGATGATTTTCGACCATTGCTATGCCACTCAGCGTACCACCCAAACCTCTTGCCGTTAGCATAACTAACCTCTGACTTCTTCCTGCCATTTGGATAATATAACACCACTGGCCCGTCAATCTTGCCATATTTAAGTGGTATGCTATTCTCATCTTTGCTAGCATTCACTTTATTATTATTAAAATAACGCATCCAAAAATAAGAAAACACACTTAGCAAGACTAACAAACCCGCAATGTAGACGAATATGTTGGCATGATTAATCAAAATATAAAAAGACACGCCTAAAGTAAGAATTAAAATTACGGGCCATTTAAGCAAATTAGCAAATGCTGACAATCTTGGTGCCAGCCTTTGGAGCGACTGATGAATATAAGAACTGTTATTATCAATAGCATCAGATATCGGCTTATTTATAGACAAAAACAGGTCTTTAGTTAGAGTTAATACTGCACCCAATTCTGTAAAAGTCTCTTCTTTTTGTTTCTTCTTCTTCTGCACATATTTTTTAACATCGTATGTTTCAACACCGTATGGATTTTCATCTACTAATGATAGATAATCATTGAGTGCCACCTGAATTTCAGCAACTTTGTACGTTAAATTGTTAACTTTTCTTGTTGCCTTGATTGCTTTTTGGTTAGACATCCATTTTGCAATTGAAGGTGTTAGCTCAAAATAAAGAAAGTTTTGAAAGCTAACAATGTATTTTTCAACATCGCCAGATGGCTCAATACTTAAAAAAATATTTTCAGATTGTTGTATATAGTCAAACAACTTATCAGATATCTTACTAAGCTCTTGTTCACTGGTGTTTTCTCGATCTTTGGAAGCGGATATAAAAAAACCTATAGCCGTAAAAATTAATGCGAAACCAGTTAAAACATCGAAGCCAATTTCTACACCTGGCACTTGATGTCTAAATAAAGACACAGCATCTGAAAATACATTTGATATTTCTAAAGATTTTTCTATTTCATTCATAATGAATTTCGTTCGTATTTATAAAAATTAAACACAGTTATTTTATTAAAGAACTTCATTATAGATCATCTCAAGACCTTTTCTTAAAGTCGTTTCATCTTTGGCGTAGTTAATGCGAATACATTGATGTTGGTGTGCCCAAGTATCATCCATACCGATAAAGAAATTATGCCCGGGAATAATGTAAACGCCTTTGGCTTTTAGTTGTTGATACAATTCTTCTGAGGTTATTTCAAGTTCTGGAAACCAAATCCACATAAAAAAAGCACCTTCGAGTTTGTGTAATTTGGCATTACTGTTGGCAAATATTTCATTGAATAACTTAACGGCAATATCAGCTTTGGCTTGGTAATATGGCTTAATCACATTATTGGCAAGGGGAATTAACTCCTTATCTTTAATCATACGTGTGAGTAGTGATGGGCCGACACTATTGGGTGCTAACACCAAAATTCCATTCATTCTACTAATAGCCTCAATAGTATCATGATTGGCAATCACAATACCGGCTCTAAGCCCTGGCAAGCCCAGTTTGGACAACGACATACATAAAATCGTATTGGTATTCCAACTTAGGGATACGTCAGTATAAATAGCGCCTGGAAATGGCTGACCATAAGCATTATCAACAATCAGTGGAATATTGTTGGCTTGGGCGATGCTGTCTAGCTTTGCAAGCTCATCATCAGTAATCACATTGCCGGTTGGATTGGTGGGGCGAGAGATACAAATAACACCAATATCTTCTTGCTTAAGCGTTTGTTCTAGTTGATCAAAATCAATCTGATATTTAAATTGTTGATTGTCAAGCTCGTGAATTTTAGGCTTAACAGATACAAACATATTCGCTGATAAGCCTTGGTCGGCATAACCAATGTATTCAGGTGCAATTGGCAGTAATACTTTCTTTTTACTGTCATCCGGCATCTCGCCAGCAAATAGATTAAACAATGAAAAGAAGCTACTTTGTGAGCCGTTGGTAATGGCAATATTGCCTTCATCTAAGTTCCAGCCATAATGATCATTCAGCATTTTAACCAAGACTTGGATGAAAACCTCTGATCCTTGTGGGCCATCATAGCGCCCTAGCATTTGATCAACTTCGTTATTATCAATCAATGCTTTAAGTTCACTCACAAAAATATCATGTGCCTCAGGTATCAGTGCTGGATTACCGCCGCCGAGCATAATAATATTTTCATCATCGCTATGGTTGGCCTTGCCCAAATCATCCATCAACTGGGTGATACCAGAATAACGGGTAAATTTTTGGCCGAATTTTGAGTAGTTTTTATTCATGATTTTATTTTATGACAAATACCAATGGGTTTTATAAGTATAAATATTCTTCACTATCGATTAAAATAACGCATTGCTACAAACATTTTGAACATGAGTATAGAAAAAATTACCGCCTTTCCAGAAATCACTTTCGCCGTTGTTGAGGGTGAAAATCTTGTTTCCATTACCCAAGGGTATTACGATATTGACAAGGTAACGAAACACATACAAACCTGTATTGGAATGGTTAGAAAATATGAAAAAATGGGTTATTATAATTTAGCCCAACCTGAGTTTATCAGTGAAGTGATCACCACCTTTACCAATTTAGAAGTCAGCAAAAAAGACGTTATTCGCGCGAATAATTTTATGGAAATTACGGGCTATGAATGTAATCGTGTGTGGCAACTGCCCGATCAAATGAAAGTAGAAGCTTCACAAATGCTGCATGGTTTCTACATTACTTACGACACAGATAACTGGGAAGATTTTAGTGTTGAACCCATTGAAGATAAGGCTTCAAGTTAAGAAAGGATTCTCACTCTGAATGATCTACCTTTGAGTTTGTCATTGCTGATTTTTTTCAGCGCTTGTTTAACCAATTCTGAGCTCACCGCCACATAAGACCAATTACTAGCAACAATAATCTTGCCGATCTTGTCGCCAGGAATTCCACCCTTGCCAGTTAATCCGCCGACAATATCACCAGGACGTAGTTTTTGTTTTTTACCACCATCGATTTTAAGCGTGGTCATCGTTGGTTTTCTAATCGGTTTATCAAGAAGACTGTCACTTGGAAGCGAGTCAGGCGTGATATCAAGTTCTAAAGCGTTGAGTTTGTGTGTTTCACGATCACCATACAAAGTGCAAGCAATACCACTGCGTCCTGCTCTACCAGTACGGCCAATACGATGCACATGGACTTCGGGATCATGAGCAATGTTAAAGTTAATCACCATATCAAGTGAATCAATGTCTAGCCCTCGTGCGGCAACATCAGTCGCCACCAAAACAGAAATACTTTTATTGGAAAAACGAATCAGTGCCTGGTCGCGTTCTCGTTGATCGAGATCGCCATGAATTGACAATGCATAAAAGCCATAATAAATAAGCTCATCAGCTACGTCTTGAGTATCAATCTTGGTATTACAAAAAACCAAAGCAGAATCTGGCTTGTGTTTGGCCAGTAGTAAACGCAACGCCATCATCCGCTCATCTGCACTGTTGGCTTCATAGAAATATTGTTTAATAGTGGACTCTTCATGGGTAGAAGGCGCTTCAACCATAGTCGGGCTTTGCATCACTCGCTCAGCAATACTGGCAATTTCATCTGGGAAGGTAGCACTAAACAAAAGCGTTTGTCGATTGGCTGGGATTTTTTCAATGATCTCATCAATAGTGTCTTGAAAACCCATATCAAGCATACGATCTGCTTCATCCAATACCAACGTAGTAATATGATCCAGCTTCAGCGTGCCTTTGCGCAAGTGCTCTTCAATACGTCCTGGCGTACCAACCACAATATGTGTGCCATGCTCTAATGAGCCAATCTGTGGGCCAAACGGGGCGCCACCACAAAGAGTTAAAACTTTAATATTATGAACCGCTCTAGCGAGTTTTCGAATCTCACTAGCTACTTGGTCGGCCAACTCACGTGTTGGGCATAAGACAATCGATTGCGCCTTAAAAGACTTAACGTTGAGTTTTTGCAATAAACCCAAACCAAAAGCTGCCGTCTTACCCGAGCCCGTTTTACCTTGGCCAATCACATCTTTGCCTGAAAGGATTGCCGGCAAACTTAGCGCCTGGATTGGCGTCATTGATTCGTAACCCAATGAACTCAGATTTTTTAATAGGTCAGGATGTAAATTTAATGATGAAAAATCAGTGGTGCTCACAATAAAAGCTCGATAACAAGATAGGAGGATTTTACCTTAATCTACAATGTTAATATCAATGCCCTGCTCTAGCATCTCTTGCTGTCGAACTTTGAGATAATCGCCAAATCTTGGGAAATCCTCATAGTGCTTACCACTCACATAACGCAATACCGTATTGAAATGGAAACTGTACAACTGGCCATCAATTTTAGTAATATTTTTACCCTCATTAAACAGCAAAACCCCAGGGCGGTAATTAAGATCAAAGTCTTTAACCATTTTCCTTGGTGAAGTAACCTTTCCATCAAAATTAATAATTTTTTGATCAGAGTATGCGTCAAAACGAATAAACAAATATTGTTTTAATTCAGCTTTGACATCATCTCGATTAATTAATTTTTCATGGAAATTTTTACAATCAATGCAGTCTTTGTCTTCAAAAAGGATGGCAACCGGTTGTTTGTAATCTTGTAAATAACTGGCTTTTTCCAAGCCTGAATAATCAATAAAGGTATAACCTTTAGAAGATTTCTGATTAGATTCAACGTAATCTGATAACGTGGTATTTTTGTAAGATTGGCTTACTACATATTCCAACACCTGTCGAAAAGCTTTTGGCGTACGGTAACCATTTGTTCTAAAGGCTTGTTTACCATCTTCACCGATAAAAATAATGGTTGGCGTGTATTGCACTTTAAGAATCTTACTTAGCTCTTTTTCTAATAAGGCTTCATTTTCATTTAGGGTGATTTCTCGATCACCTTTAAGATTAACTGCAATGACAGAAAAATGCTTTTGAATAAAGGCTAAATTATCACCACTTTTAAAATTTTGATCCAACATAGAGCTGCAATAAGGGCAATTATCTAAATGAAAATACAACAAAACGCTCTTATTCTCATCCATCGCATCCTCAACGTCTTCAGCAATGTCTAGGAAACTATCGGTAAACCAAGATGGGATTTCATAAGCAGCACCGCCCGTAATTTGACCCAATTTATCCACTTGAGCGCTAGAGTTCGTACTGATGATTGTCAATAGAAAAACCACAACGAAGTGTAAAAAATAAGGTGGAAACCTAAGTCTCATAGTGCTTTCAAATAGCCTAAACCTTTATTATATTACTCCTATTAAAAGCATGAAAATCACTTTATTTATACAAAAAAGTTGAATAATGGCTATGCAAACGGTGATAATAATAATTGTCTGTTGTGTTTAATGTTGACTATATACCCTGAGCCGATAAATAAACATACTAGGAGATGAGATAGACTTACTATTGAGCAAGCCCGCCACGTAGTGGGAAGCCTGCGGTAATCTTCGAACTTCCGCCTTGAGCCTTCTTGGTTCAGGTTTCTCAACTCGATACAATGGACCCTTCTTACTTTTAGCACTTCAGTTATAATTCATACCATGAAGACGCTTAGACAATCGATTCGCATCCAAAGACGATTAATCTCATCATCTGATCGAGAAAAATTTGCCAAGCAATTATTATCTCAAATACAAAAATTAGCAAATTTTCAACATGGGCAAAAAATTGCCCTTTATTTGCCAAATGATGGTGAAATTGACACAAAATACATACAAAACTTCTTAAAAAATAGAGGTTTTAGTATCTATTTACCGATATTAGTCGGTAAAAGTCTAAAATTTGCAAAAGTTGGTAAAAATTTCAGAAAAAATCGATTTGGCATTAATGAACCAATTTCTACCCAAATTTTAAATGCCAACCAACTCAATACACTCTTTATGCCACTCGTAGGCTTTGATCAATTCAAAAATCGAATTGGCATGGGTGGTGGATTTTATGATCGCACCTTAAGTTTCAAAAAACGACAACAAGGTTATAAGAATCCCAAACTTTACGGCCTAGCTTTTGATTGCCAAGAGGTGGCTAAGTTAAACACTAAACCTTGGGATGTGCCACTCGATGCAGTGGTTACACCGACTACAATTTACCGGTAGCGTGTTTTTGAAAAAATGACTTTAATGTCGAGTTTTCATTAATGAGATTCATGCCAAAACCACGCAACCACCGCAGTGGTTCGTTATTTTCTTTATAAATCCAGTTTAGTCCTGTCATGGTTTTTGCCATCAGTTCATTATCGAGTCGACGCGCTCTGGCATAAGCACGTAACACACTATAATCACCTAATGGTTTCGATGAAGATTGTAATTGATCTGATAATTCACTAACATCTGAAAAACCTAAATTAACGCCTTGTCCTGCAAGCGGGTGAATATTGTGCGCCGCATCACCAATCAAGGCAATATTTTCTTTAACATAATCTTTAGCACTGCGCTCAATCAGTGGGAATGCCTGAACCTTATTCAGCACTTCAAACTGACCAAATCGATATTCAACACCAGCAGAGAGTCGATCAGAAAATTCTTGAGAAGATAATGACAACAACTCATTAGCAAGTTGGTTTTCAGCAGACCAAACGACTGAAGCTTCATTATCACTGAGTGGCAATAGTGCAATAATACTGTTAGATAAAAAACGTTGCCAGGTGGTATCTTCAAAACCTTTGTCTGAGCGAATATTACAAATAATGGCTTTTTGTTGATAATTGGTTTCACTAAATTCAATTTGTGTTAAATCACGAACACGTGAGCGTGCGCCATCAGCACCAATTAACAAAACACAAGACAAGGGCTGGTCATTATCCAATTGTAATTGATAACCCTCATCCGTTTTATCGATACTATCGAGTTTAGCATTAATGAATTTAACCTTGGTATCGCTTAACGCTGCAAACATGGCTGACTGAATCGCATCGTTTTCAATAATGTGGCCTAAATGCGTTAAGTTGTCATCAGCTGCGGAAAAATCTAAACACCCGTGGGAATTTTGATCCCAAACTCTGGTTTGTGTAAACACATGTTTACGTTTAATTAAATCCCAAACACCAAGCTTAGTCAGGAAAGCTTCAGAGGTTGGGGTGATAGCACTAACGCGTGTATGAAAATCTTTACCTAATTTTGGTCTAGGGTTGTTTGGCTCGATAATGGCAATTGATGCGTTGGTTTTTTGCGCCATACTCAAAGCAAAGGCCTGCCCTACCATACCACCACCCACAATCACCACATCAAACTGGCTCATGACTCCCCTGCAATGGTCATTTGGTTAACCAGTACTGAGCCAACTTTTAAATTACTACGCTGGTCAATATCTGTGCCTACGTGTTCAATACCGAGCAGCATGTCTTTTAAATTGCCAGCAATGGTGAGGCCGGAAACAGGATATTGGATCTCACCATTTTCTACCCAAAAACCTAGGGCGCCTCGTGAATAATCACCGGTTGTTGCGTTCACACCTTGGCCCATGAGTTCGGTTACTACCAAACCCTTACCCATGGCTTTAATCATTGCTTCTAAGCCACCATCAAAATTAGCAGTTACGCTCACATTGTTGGTTCCACCTGCATTAGCGGTGGTTTTTAGGCCGAGCTGGTTGGCCGAATATTGCCCCATCACATAGCTTTTAACTCGCCCGTCTTTAACAAAATATTGCTCACGTTTAAGTACACCATCACGATCAAAGGCCTTAGCACCGAGTGTCTTTTTCGCAAAGGGCTGTTCAAACAAACTTAAGCTTTCTGGAATGACAATTTGATCGATACTGTTTAATAAAAAAGTTGATTTTTTGTATTGTCTTGAACCACCTAAAGCGCCTAATAATTGAGCAAATAGTCCGCCTGATAAACGTGATGTAAAGATTACTGGACATTTTTGTGAAGGTAGTGACCGAGCCCCAAGTTTTTGTTGTGCCAATAGTGCCGCCTTCGTGCCTACTTGCTGTGGTGACTCCATATCATTCGCATCAAGCGCTGTGGTGTACTCATAAGCTGTTTGCATATCGTCATCGCGTTTTGCGATTAAAGAACAATTGAGTGAATGGCGTGTACTACTTTGTGTGGCGATTAGCCCATTAGAATTAGCATACAGGCCTTCGCCTTGAAAACTAGAAACTTCTGCGCCTTCTGAGTTATCAATTTCATTTTGTTCTAGGGCGATTTCTTCGCAGGCTTTAGCTAAGTCAATACTGTGTTGCGCGTCTAAATCCCAGGGATGGTAGAGGTCTAAATCAGGCGCATCAAAGGCCATTAGATCTTTCGGTGCCAAGCCATTAAAAGGATCTTCTTGGGTGTACTTTGCAATCAAACAGGCGGATTCAATGGTTTTATTTAAACTGTCTTTACTCAGGTCAACACTCGATGCGTGACCTTTCTTTTGACCCATGTAAACATTAATCTCGAAACTTTTATCGAGGTGGTATTGCAGTGTTTCTACCTCACCCAATCTGACTGCAGTTGACACGCCAGAGCTTGATCCGAGTGATATTTCATAATCACTGACTTTGTATTTTTTCAACAAATCAATGGCCAGTTGTGCGGTTTGTTCTAAAGATGGCATGGGTGGAATTATACTAAGTAATCTAAATCAGTTGGCTGTGGAAATTCAGTTGTTTGTTGCGAATGTTGGAAATCAACTATTAATGATTTGGCCGGCATCCACAAAGCCCAAATACCCAAAGTAATAATCAATGCGCCAGAGAATTTTCTTACTAATGGTTTTTTAATGGCTTCGCTCAGCTTTGAAGAAAACCCTGCCATTAATAATAAGCTTGGCAGTGTGCCCAACCCAAAGGCCAACATAATCAATCCACCTTGAACAGCAGAACCTGACAATATAGAAAAACTCAACGCACCATAGACTAAGCCGCAAGGAATACCACCCCAAAATAGACCAACTAAAAAAGCACTTTTTAAGCTGGTAACTGGTAAGAATTTTTGACTAATCGGCTGCAACTTTGTCCACAGCTTGGCACCCATTTTTTCCAATACTTGTATGCCTGCATACCAATTGGCAATGTACAAACCTACCAATACCATTAACACACCTGAGAAAATCCTTAATGCATGATCAAGAGCGCTCATCTTTAGCGTGTTCGAAAGTAACTCACCAGCCAATCCAAACAATGCACCCATTAAGATATAACTAAGAATTCGACCAGTATTGTAATTTAGGTGATATAGCGAAGTTTGTTTAGCGTTAGATCTGAGCTCTGCTGGTAAGGCTGAAGTCAACAAAGCAACCACACCGCCACACATGCTTAGACAATGTACACCGCCTAACAAGCCCATCAAAAAAACAATGGTTAAGGTATCCATTATTTATTGTTGATCTTGGTGACTTCTAATAAATGCAGTCTGCGAGAGTCAGTTTTAAGCACTTTGAAATTAAACCCTTGCAAATCAATCTCACTCATTTGTTCGGGTAGATAAGTAAAACCTGTAATGACAAAGCCGGCCACAGTATCTACATCGTCCGCATCTAAAGTAACTTCAAAAAATTCGTTAAATTCTTCTAACGGAGTATTGGCTTTAAGTAAATAACGACCCTCGCCAAAATCAATGATATTGTCTTCTTCAAAATCATGTTCGTCTTCAATCTCGCCTACAATTTGCTCAAGCACATCTTCTAGCGTGACCAGTCCAGCGATTTCACCATACTCATCCATTACCACTGCCATATGCGAATGCTTTTGCTGAAAATCTCTCAACAAAGCGCCTAAAGTTTTGCTTTCTGGCACCAAAACTGTAGGACGTAAATATTCCTTATAGCTGAATTCTTTTTTCTGATTATTGGCTAAATGCCCCAATAAATCTTTAGCCAAAATAATGCCTTGTATTTTATCTTCTTTGGCGTTCAAAACCGGGAATCGAGAATGTGCTGATTTGACCATTATCTTAAGCAAGTCTTTGGCTGAAGTTGTATGTTTGATCAGTACCATTTTTGACTTTGGCACCATAACATCGCGCACTTCTAGATTCTCAAGTTGCATGGTGCCTTCAATGATAGATCGAGAATGTGAATCAATGATATGGCTTTCTTCCGCTTCTTTTAAAGCCTGCAACAGTTCATCACTAGATTGTAGTGGCGAATGGAAAAATTGTTTTTTTAGTCTTTGCAAGAAAGACAATGTCGAGGGAGGTTGTTCTTCGTTCATTTAAAATTAAATATTTATCAGGTTGCTATTGTACCAACAATCAAGTTTTTTTACCACTGCGCATGGCTTTTCCTTGTGCAGCACGCTCTTTACGTACTTGTTTTGGGTCAGCAATCAGTGGTCGATAGATTTCTACACGGTCTTTTTCACGCAAAACCGTGTCTAATTTTGCAATTTTTCCAAAAATACCAGTCTTATCTTTAGTTAAATCAATTTGAGGATAAGCATCAATAATGCCAGACAGTTCAACGGCTTGTTTGAGTGTTGTGCCTTCATCTACCTCTAATTCAAGTAAGGTTTGTTTTTTTTCTAAAGCGTAAGCAACTTCAACTAGCATCACAAAGCTGTTGTGCCTTAGCAAAATCTAGCGTGCCTTCGTAGATTGCACGGCCGGTAATTGCACCCATAATGCCATGGTGTGCTTCGACCAATAAGTTTGAAATATCGTCCATATTGGTAATACCGCCTGAAGCGATAATAGGAATAGAAGTTTGTTTAGCCAAATCAGCCGTGGCTTCTACATTCACTCCTTGCATCATGCCATCACGGGCAATATCGGTATAAACAATTGAACTGACACCATCTTGCTCAAATTTCTTAGATAAATCTACCACATGTAAATCAGTTTGTTTGGCCCAACCTTCAGTAGCGACTAAGCCATTATTTGCATCTAAACCAACAATAATTTTGCCAGGGAACTCACGACACAGTTCTGATACAAATTCAGGGTGTGTAACCGCCATGGTGCCAATAATCAAATAACTAATACCAGCTTCAATGTAGGTATTAGCAATCTGCATATTACGAATACCGCCACCAATCTGTACCGGCAAGTCTGGAAATTCTTTAGTGATTTCAGTCACACTAGCTGCATTAATTGGTTTACCTTCAAAGGCACCATTAAGATCCACCAAGTGTAGGCGTTTGGCACCTTGCTCCACCCATTGCGCTGCCATCTCAGCTGGATTGTCAGAAAACACCGTAGTATCGTCCATCAATCCTCGTCTTAGACGTACACATTGGCCATCTTTTAAATCAATTGCGGGAATAATAATCATATTTTTATGCGTTGTTGTTGCGGCGATAACCGATAGCTTCAATTAAATGCTGCTTATCAACCGTCTCACTATTGCCTATATCAGCAATGGTTCTAGCAACCTTAAGTATTCGGTGGTAAGCTCTCGCTGAAAGCTGAAACTTGTCAATCACTTCTTCTAATAACTGCGTGTTTTCCTTATCTAGCGGCACTGTTTTTTCTATTTCATCAGGCTGAAGCTGGTCATTCGATTTGCCCTGCCTATCTAGCTGCCTATTATAAGCACTTAACACTCTAGCACGTATGGTTTCACTGCTCTCAATCTGCTCTTTAGATTGACTCAATAACACGGCTTTAGGCAATGGTGGTACATCTAATACCATGTCAATTCGATCTAACAATGGACCTGATATCTTTGAATGATATTTGTCAATTTGGTCTTCAGTACAATGACACTTAGCGGTGCCATCACCAAAATGCCCACAAGGACAGGGATTCATCGCACCAATCAGTTGGAAATTAGCCGGGAAAGTGGTTTGTTGTGCGGCGCGTGATAAATGCACTTCGCCATTCTCCAGAGGTTGTCTTAATACCTCAAGCACATGACGTGGAAACTCAGGTAATTCGTCTAAAAACAACACACCTTCATGCGCTAACGATATTTCACCAGGCTTTGGATTGGCGCCACCGCCCACCAAAGCCACTGCAGAGGATGAGTGGTGTGGCGATCTGAATGGTCGAGTTTGCAAGTCATCCAAACTCAATGGCTTGTTTGCAACTGAATAAATCGAGGCACGCTCTAGTGCTTTATCCGTGGTTAATGGTGGCATGATCGATGGCAATCTTTCAGAAAGCATGGTCTTACCTGAGCCCGGCGGGCCAATCAACAAAATATTATGCCCACCAGCGGCGGCAATTTCTAAAGCACGTTTGGCGTGATATTGCCCCTTAACTTGAGAAAAATCTTTATCATAAATGACAGAACTTTGAACATCAACTTGTGATTTTTCAACAGTTGATACACCTTGTAAAAAACCACAAACCTCTAACAAATGCCCACACGGATAAATCGAAGCGGTTTCAACCAATGCGCCCTGATGTTGATTATCTTTTGGAATCACTAGAGCATGTTGATTATTAGTTGCCTTTACAATAGCAGGCAACAAGCCCTCAGTAGATCGTAACAAGCCATCAAGCCCTAACTCACCAAAAAATTCAAACTTAGTCATATCAAGCTTGGGTTTAAGTTGCCCAGAGGCAATCAACACGCCCAGCGCAATAGGCAAGTCATAACGCCCACCACTTTTGGGTAAGTTCGCTGGCGCCAAACTCACGGTAATTCGTCGATTGGGAAATTTAAATTGGGAATTCATCAGCGCACTGCGTACACGATCCTTTGATTCTTTAACCGCACCTTCTGGCAAACCAACAATCGCGAAGCTCGGTAAACCGCCGGAGATATGCACTTCAATTGTCACTAAAGGCGCATCCATACCAGTGGATGCTCGGGTAAAAATTTTAGACAGTTGACTCATACTGCTTCTAGCTCTTCTAAACTCCATCTTGGCTTAATGGTAATTTCACTGCCAGAGGACACTTGCCCTTTGACTAATCTTAAATGGCCAGCAAGAGCGATCATCGCACCATTGTCGGTACAAAATTCTTGCCTTGGATAAAAGACTTCCACGCCTAGTTTTTTGCCCATTGCATCTAGAACCTGACGTAGTGATTGGTTGGCACTGACGCCACCAGCCACCACTAAGGTTGAATAATGTGTTTGCTCTAATGCACGCCTGCATTTGATCATTAAGGTTTGTGTGGCTGCTACTTCAAAAGCCTTGGCAATGTCGGCTTTTTGCTCTGGATGTTTAGCAAACGTATTACGTGCAAAAGTTTTAAGTCCACTGAAACTAAACTCTAACCCTGGGCGATCGGTCATCGGCCTTGGGAATCTAAACTGTGTTTCGTCGCCCTGTTCAGCTAACGCTGCTAATGCTGGTCCGCCTGGATAACCCAAGCCTAAAATCTTGGCTGTTTTGTCAAAAGCTTCACCCACTGCATCGTCTAAAGACTCGCCTAATATTTGATAATCGCCGATACCTTTCACATCCACCAACAAGGTGTGCCCACCAGATACCAACAACGCCACAAAGGGAAATTGTGGTTGTGTTTCTTCCAGTAGTGGCGCTAATAAATGCCCCTCCATGTGATGCACTGCCAAGGCGGGAATATTGAGACTCCAAGCCAAGCTTTTAGCAACTGATGAACCTACCAATAAAGCCCCAGCCAAACCCGGGCCCGCCGTATAAGCAATACCACTAATATCGCTGAGTTGAAGCTTTGCTTCAGATAAGACTGCTTTGATTAAAGGAATGGTGCGTTGAATATGATCGCGTGAAGCTAGCTCTGGCACCACGCCACCATATTCGGCATGCATTTCCACCTGAGAAAATAATTGATGGGCGATTAAGCCTTGATCTGATGAGTACAGTCCGATACCGGTTTCATCACAAGAGCTTTCAATGCCAAGCGTGATAAAATTTTTAGTGCTCACTGTTTGATTCGCCTAAATAGACTTTTTTCACATCCTCGTTAGATAAGATCTCTTCTTTGTTACCTTTGGCAATAATTTGTCCATCATGAAGTACGTATGAATGATCACAAGTATCTAACATTTCTCGATAATTATGGTCGGTAATTAAAACACCAATACCTTTATCACGAAGATGATAAATAATTTGTTGAATATCGCCCACTGAGATTGGATCAACACCAGCGAAAGGCTCATCTAGCAATACAAATTTTGGATCCATTGATAATGCTCTGGCAATTTCCACACGTCTGCGCTCTCCACCTGAAAGACTTAATCCATCAATATGACGAATGTGCTCAATGTTAAACTCAGCTAACAGCTCTTCTAGTCGATGCTTTCTTTGCTTTTTGTCTAATTGAGGATTCAACTCCAAAACCGCCATAATATTATCTGCAACAGATAACTTTCTAAAAATAGAAGGCTCTTGCGGCAAATAACCCAAACCGAGTTTTGCACGCTTATGCATCGGTAACTTGCTGACTTTCATATCGCCAATAAATACTTGGCCTTTATCCGCCCTCACTAAACCACAGGCAATATAAAAGCAGGTAGTTTTTCCTGCACCATTTGGCCCCAATAATCCAACAATTTCACCTGATTTAACTTCAAAAGAAACATCGCTGACCACTTCGCGTCTAGCGTATTTTTTACGAATATTCTGAACGGTTAATGTATTTTCTTGCATAAATTAATAAGACGTCATTTTGAGTAATTAATCTTACCCTAAATTAAACGAATTTGTTCAGAGCTATAAGCTTCGATCACTGTGTTGTTTGACTTGATAATTAACGCCCCTTGTTCATTAACTCCGTTAGCAATACCTACAGTTTTTTTATCCTGATAATTAAGCTCTAACTGCCTGCCTAGTAAATAATCATGCTGATGCCACTGCGCCTGAAAAGCAGGAAATCCCTGTTGCTCAAAGCGCTGTAAAGACTTTAACAAACCATTGATTAATTTTTCATGTAAGTCTACTAAACTCGGTAAAGTTGAACAAATTTTTGATAAGTCAGTCCACGGCGTATCACATTCAAAATCTGCACCTAACTGATGATTCAAACCCAAGCCTATCACCACAGATTGCCAATCATTTTGCACACTATTTTCAATCAAGATGCCGGCAAGTTTTTGGTCTTTAAAATAAATATCATTTGGCCATTTAAGTTTCAACTGATCAAGCTGATATTCGTCTTCTAGTGTGCTGATTACTGACAAGCCTACCGCCAAACTAAGACCATTTAATGCTACTTTTGTAGAGAATAGATAACGCAATGATAACAACACACTACTGTCTTTTTTACTTAACCAAGTTCTCTGATATTGGCCTTTCCCAGCAGTTTGTTCCCTAGTAATACAAACCTTAACTTCTTTAGAGAAAGGTAGCTTAGTTAGGTAATCATTGGTACTGGTTGTTGACTCTAAAATCGAGCAATCAACACCATCGGCAAGTCTTAAAGTAGAATAATCAACCATGTAATAACCACCAACATTAAGGACAACCACACAGCAGCAGAGCCCATATCTTTTGCCGCACCTGAAAGCGCATGGTATTCATCACCAATACGGTCAACCACTGATTCAATCGCCGAATTTAAAACCTCAACAATTAAAACAAGTGCAATCGGTAGGATTAATAATACCTGCTCAATGGGTGAGGCACTAAGCCAAAAAACCAAAGGTATTAATACAACACTGAGCCAGACTTCTTGTCTAAAAGCGGCTTCTGATTGATAACATGTCTTTAGCCCTTGCATAGAAAATTTATACGCACTAGCGATTCTACTTAATCCTTTTGCTTCATTTTTCATGCTCTACGCTCCAAGCGTATAAAATAGTTAAATTAATTTTACATTAATTAGGATTGATTAAACATTTATGAAACTAGCACTCGGTGTTGAGTACTTAGGCACAAACTTCCATGGTTGGCAGTTGCAAAAATCTGGTATTCGAACAGTTCAACAAGTGGTTGAAGAAGCCTTATCCAGTATTGCTGATAAGCCTATTCGTGTATTTTGCTCAGGCAGAACAGATGCAGGTGTACATGCGCTTGAACAAGTGATTCACTTTGAAACTGATGTTGAACGCAAAGACAGCGCATGGCTGTTTGGCGGTAATGTTAATCTACCTTATGATGTGAATTTTAAGTGGGCTAAGCAAGTCAATGATGATTTTCATGCACGTTTTAATGCCCACGCTAGGCAGTATCATTACAAAATTCATAATACGCCAGTGCGTTCTGCACTAGTGGGTGCTTACTCACTATGGGAGCCAAGAAAGTTAGACATAACAGCCATGAGTGTAGCAGCTGAATATTTGCTTGGTGAGCATGATTTCTCTAGCTTTAGAGGTAGTTTGTGCCAGGCCAAATCTCCAATCAAAACCATTGAATTTATTCGATTAGCTCAAACTGATCATGAAATCTTACTCGATATTAAAGCCAATGCATTCTTACACCACATGGTGCGTAATATTGTTGGCACACTACTCAAGGTTGGCAGAGGTGAAAAATCGATTGAATGGGTTAAAGAAGTACTGGAAGCAAAAGACAGAAAGCGTGCTGGCGCCACTGCTGAGCCACAAGGACTATACTTCGTAAAAGCGTTTTATGAAAATTTATAAGCAATAGTTGTACATATAAAAAGACCCGAGCTTAACTCGGGTCTTTTTATTTTTATTCCAATAACGGCTTTATGAAATCAGATGTTTAAGTGGACTCTTAGAGGCCGCCTCTTCATCGCCTAACTCTTTCCAAGCAAAACGAAGTGCATCAGTACGGCGTTCATAAAAACGGTCTTCACCGAATCTGTCTATAAAGCCAGATCGTTTCAAAACGCTTTCAATACCTTCTGTTCGAGCAAATAAAATCTCAACACCACCAGCAGAACAACGCTCTAGAAGACCTGTCAAAACATCCTCGCCAGAAGCGTCAATTTGGTTAATACCGGCCATATCTACAATGATATATTTTAAGCACTCGTGCTTATCGGCAATAAGTTTTAAAATTTTATCTTCAAAATAACCAGCATTGGCAAAATAAAGTGAGCCTGAGTATTTAACAATTGACACTACTTCACAGCGTTCCAGCTTATTATCTAGCGCATTAACCAACATACTTGATCCATCGTGCGCAGACAGCTCTGTAAATCTTGGCTCCATCGTGCGATACAAAAATAACGCCAATGACAAAATCACACCAATTACAATACCATTTTCCAAGTGTGGTGCAAATAATAGCGTTAATACAAACGATGTCACTGCAACAATTGCATCATGCTTTTCAACTTTCCAGGCATGCATAATCGGTGCAAATTTAATCAAGTTAATCACGGCCATGATAATTACAGCTGCCAAAGTTGCTTGAGGTAAGTGGTATAACAATGGCGTTAACCATAATAAAGTAATACCGACAATTACCGCCGTTACTACTGATGAAAAACCTGTGATTGCACCTGCTGAAATATTCACTGCCGAACGTGAAAATGAACCTGAAACTGCGTAACCTTGGAAAAAGCTTGAAACAACGTTCGCCAAACCTTGACCCATTAATTCTTGATCAGCATTAAGGCGTTGTTTGGTTTGTGCAGCCATGGCTTTCGCAATCGAAATAGCTTCCATAAAACCAATCAAACCAATTGTTATTGCTGTCACAATCATCTGATTGATTACAGAAAAATCAAAATTTGGAATGGTTAACGAAGGCAAGCCCTCAGGAATAGAACCAACAATTGCACCGCCAAGACCACCATCTGCCACTGGTGTGCCAAAATCCATTACCCAAGAAATAATCGTAGTTACTACTACTGCCAATAAAACACCGGGTAATTTTGGTGCGTACTGCTTAACACCAATCATAATAGCAAACGCAACAATTGCGGCAAACAAAGTCCATGCGTGTGTATGCTGCGAAGCATTAATTAACACACCCCAAACCTGCTCATAAGTATGTTCACCTACACCTTTATCAACGCCAAATACTTTGGACAACTGCGAGGTGCCAATAATAATCGCAGCCGCGTTGGTAAAGCCAACCACAACTGGGTGAGATAAGAAGTTAATAACAAAACCAAGTTTTAGTGCGCCTAACGCAAATTGGAATATACCTACCAAGAATGCTAGCAATGAAGCGTAAGCTGCATAAGTTACCATATCAGCACCTGGCGGAATAATCGTCGGAATAGCAGCAGCAGTTAATAGAGACACAACAGCAACAGGGCCAGTACCTAACTGACGAGATGAGCCCATCAATGCTGCAATCATCACTGGTAAGAATGAGGCGTATAAACCGTATTGTGGCGCAAGACCTGCTAATTGTGCGTAAGCCATTGATTGTGGTACTAATACCAATGCAACGGTCAAACCTGCGACTAAATCTGCTTTTAGTATGTCTTTATCTTTTATCTCATGAATCCACGCCAAAAAAGGCAAAAACTTCGCAATCTTATCCATTTGTAATTCCAATTATTTTAAAAATTCTAGTTCTAACTACAGAAGAGTCAGGGGAATATAAGAAATATATTATATAATAATGACTACATTTAATGTGTGT
>OFBV01000038.1_pt1 | contig 23722 bp, 24 predicted proteins | sample 1520691 | NCBI WGS metagenome assembly OFBV01 (sample SAMEA3696450, study PRJEB22514) | metagenome | biome: water; feature: marine; material: hydrothermal vent | place: Pacific Ocean | collected 2014-08-16 | depth 1514 m | reverse complement strand
AAGATTATGAATCCAAGCAAAGGCCAAAGTGCTCTATTATCGCTCTGCTCTTTTTGGAATCATAACATAATTTTATCTGTGGAGTGGATGCCTTTGGGGTTTGTCCATACTTCAGTAAAGCTGCATAGTCAGAGGGATCGGGTGATAACGATAAGCCATTTATCACTGCACAGGAAAAATAGCGATGTAAGAGCTACTTCCTGACTCTTTGGAACATCCCGGCTCCGTGGGTTTGCGCTATTCGAGTCGCAGTTTTCTCGGCGCAATATAACCCCTCTTTGCGAAAGAGAAGAGCGGTGAATCGAGCTTATCACTCTTTCGTATCATCCCCTGCTTCATCCCGCCCCTGCGAGCTATCGCCATCGTTGTTGCGAGACTCTTTTTCGGACCCATCTTCCGCAGAAGCGACCCTCTCCTCTTTTTTGCAGCGTTCGTTCTCTATCTTCTCTTTGTGGGCGAGACGGGAAGAAATACCGTTTCTCTTTTCGAACTCCTCTATTATGTGCCTCACCTCACAACCTTCTATGACCTCCACCTCCAGCAGGACTCCAGCCATCTCCTCTATGGCCTGTGCATACTCACGGAGAGTCTCCTTGACATGCTCGTATCTTTTGTCGAGGAAAGTTTTGACTGCCTCGTCTATGGCTTCGGCAGTCTTTTCGCTATAGTCTTTGATTACCTGACCACCGCCCAGGAAGGCGCCGCCGGCATGTGTCTCGAGGACCATCAAACCAGCTACATCGCTCATACCGAACTTGGTAATCATATCCTTGATGATATCGGTGGCTCTCTGCAAGTCGTTGCCGGCACCGGTAGAGATATCGCCTATGAAGATATCCTCCGCCGCACGACCTCCAAGAAGCACATCTATCTCGGCTACCAGTTCGTGTTTCTGCTTCAGGAAGCGGTTCTCTTCGTCTGGAAGATGCAGGGTGTAGCCGAGCGCTCCGAGTCCTCTCGGAATTATGGAGACCTTCGTCACTCTCGTAGCCCCCTCGGTCAACTCGGCCATGAGAGCGTGTCCGCTTTCGTGATAACTCACGATTCTCTTTTCGAGCTCGTTTATTTTGCGATTCTTCTTTTCCAGTCCCACGAAAGCCCTCTCTATGGCCTCCATCAGGTCGCTCTGCTCTATATGCTTCTTGTTCTGCCTTCCGGCCAGCAAAGCGGCTTCGTTTATGATATTGGCCAAATCCGCTCCGGCGAGTCCCGCAGTGGCTTTGGCTATCTCCTCCATATCGACTTCCGGAGAGAGCTTGACATCCTTGCTGTGTATTTTCAGTATGGCGAGCCGCCCTTCGAAGTCGGGCTTGTCCACAAGCACCTGCCTGTCGAAACGCCCCGCCCTCAGCAGTGCGGGGTCGAGCACCTCCGGTCTGTTCGTGGCGGCCAGCACGATAACGGGCGTATCACTGCCGAAACCGTCCATCTCGGCCAGAAGCTGGTTGAGTGTCTGCTCTCTCTCGTCGTTGCCCCCCATCGGGCCGCCGGCGGTTCTACTCTTGCCTATAGCGTCTATCTCGTCGATAAAGATGATAGAGGGAGACTCCTTCTTGGCCTGTTCAAAAAGATCTCTCACACGGCTTGCACCCACTCCGACGAACATCTCGATAAAGCTCGAACCGCTGACTGAGAAAAACGGTACGCTCGCCTCTCCCGCTACGGCCTTGGCGAGAAGAGTCTTACCCGTACCTGGAGGTCCCACGAGCAGTACCCCTTTGGGTATCTTGGCACCAAGGGCTATATATCTCTCTGGATATTTCAGGAAATCGACTATCTCCTTCACCTCTTCTTTGGCTTCGTCCACACCGGCGACATCATCGAATTTGACATTTGGTTTTTCAGAATTGATCAGATTGCCCGCTTTGCCTACACCCAATATTCCACCGCCCATTCCTTTGGACATTCTTTTGGCTAGGAATATCCATATCGCGAAAAAGATCAGTATGGGGAGCAGCATACTTATCATTTCGCTTACAAAACCGTTACCCATGACTCCGCTATAGTCCACACCCTTCTCGTCGAGAAGCTTTACGAGATCTGGGTCGCTAGCAGGAATCTTCTCCGCGATGAAGCGTGTGCTTCTTCCGTCGTCACTACCGAGGGCTTCGATGGTGGTGGGGGTTATCTTGACTCTCTCTATTTTCCCATCTTTTATCAGTCTCTTGGCTTCGGAGTAGCTCACCTTCCTGGTTACAGATACCATACTCATGGGTTTTCCCATCATCTGGTCAAAACCACTCTGCTGCCCTATGAGTACCTTGAATATCAATATTACCACTATCGAAAATATGGCGAACGCCAGTAGCGGATTGTCGTTGAAAAAATTCTTGTTGTCGTTATCGTTGTTGTTCTGCTGAGCCATCGGCATCCTTTTTATATATGAGTGTCACCCATTCATCTCTCGCTATTCTCTTTACGGGATGAAGGTCTTTGAATGAATCTGTAACTATAGACTCTTTTTTATCTAAAATTCCTGAAAGTATGAGGTATCCGCCCTCTGCGACTCTCTCTTTGAGCTGGAGCGCTATTGCCCTGAGTACATCGGCTATGATATTGGCCACTATCACATCGTATTTCCCGTCGCTACCCGAGACTGACCCCTCCCATATTCTTGCATACTCCTCGCCGTTGAGTGCGAAATTCTCTCTCGCACTCTCGATCGCAAGAGGGTCTGTATCGCAAAGCTCCACCTCCGCGCCGAGTTTTCTGGCCGCCAACGCCAATATTCCGCTGCCACATCCCACATCCAGTACTCTCTTTCCTCTATTTACACACTCCTCAATCGCCAACAGACACGAATATGTAGTGGCATGGTGCCCCGAACCAAAAGCCAGAGCGGGATTGATCAATATGTTTATCCTACCCTCTTTGGCTTCATGCCACTGCGGATGTATATGGAAGTTCCCCGCCTCTATGGGTGAAATCGACTGTTTGTAACTCTCTATCCAGTCCACATTCTCCATCTTCTGCATCTCGTAGGAGATATTCATCTTTCTATCCAGAGAGGAGTTGAGCTCCTCGAGCCTATCTATCACATACTCCAACTCATCTTCGCTTCTGAGAATAATTCTGTCGCTTCCTATCTCCAAGGCTTCATCGCTGATAGTCGCCACGAAATCCGCGAGCGGCTCGATTAGACTCTCCTTCACCTTTATCGTGAGTTGATTGTAATACTTTTGCATCCGATTCTCCATGCCTATAAAATCTATGTAATATTACCCAAAGAATTTGACAATATTTCACTCCTTTTCGCCTCCGTGCGAGCGGATATAGCCACCCAAGTTGTTGTATAATCGCTCATAGCCTTTCAAAGAGGGGAGAAAGAGTATGAAAAAGGTAGTCTATGGGGAGCGTAAGGTATCCCCCTCCAAAATAGTCTGTATAGGCAGAAACTATGTAGAGCATATCGAGGAACTTGGCAACGAAATACCGGAAAATATGGTCGTATTCAACAAACCCAACTCCGCCCTGAGCGATAGATTGAGATATTTTTCCCGGGATACCAGATTCGAAGCGGAACTCTGCCTTTTGATCGAAAATGGAGAGATAGTGGCTTTGGGGGTGGGACTCGACCTCACCTTGTCCGACACACAGAGATACCTCAAGGAGAAGGGGTTGCCGTGGGAGAGGGCCAAAGCTTTCGACGGTTCGGCCATCATGACCCCCTTCGTCCATTTCGAGGGGAGTATGGAGAATATCGCTTTCGAACTGAGGATAGACGGCAGAAGCAGACAGAGGGGAGAGTATTCCCTGATGATATACAAACCTCACGAGATAGTCAGGGAGGTAGCCGGCTTCATGAGTTTCGAAGATGGGGATATCGTGATGACGGGTACGCCCAGGGGTGTGGGTAGCTACAGCGAAGGGGAGCTCTTCGAGCTGAGACTTTACGACGGCGAAAGGCTTCTAACAAAAGATTCATGGAGGGTCGAATAATCATGCACAGATACTACTACTCGTACGATGAGTTCAAAGAGGATATCTCCACCCTGAAAAAGAGGATAGAACCCTTTCGCGCCGATACTCTCCTGAGTATCGCAAGAGGAGGAATGCTTCCGGGGCTTTTCCTCGCCGAAGCCCTCGACACTCGCAGGCTTTTTACGCTCAATGCCATTCACTATGACGATACGAGAAAACTGGACTCCCTGGAGATATTCAACATACCGCAACTCGAAGATGCGAAGAGGATACTCGTCATAGACGATATTATCGACAGTGGAGATACGGTAGAGGCCGTCATGGCTCTTCTTCGCGGTAGATACCCCGACAAGGAGTTCGCTCTCGCATCCATTTTCTACAAAAAGGAAGCCTCCGTGCAACCCGACTACTCCGTAAAGGAGGCAAAGGGCTGGATAGATTTCTTCTGGGAGGCCGACCCTCTGGATTTATAGAGTGCGCAGTAGATGCAAGTAGGGTAGCTTGACATCCCCGACTCAGTCCGCTATCATTCGGCCATACAACCGCAAAAAGGTTTGGCTCCCTTTAAAGGGGGTGACTTGGTTTCGACTGGAGCAGTCGGAGCTGTGTGCATGTCGGAGCGGACCACTCCGTAATCAAGTCCAAACACAAAACAAACGCAAACAATACAGATTATCGCCCCGCTTACGCCGTAGCGTAAGTATAACCCTTTTTGGGGCTGTCTCACCGGTAACGCCGTCTCAACCGGATTCGAGGCATCGACAAACGACGGCTATATCGGCGGTGCGTCCCAACCGTCGATGAATCGAGGGACTGGTTCCGCGCAGCTCTGGGTATCGTGCGAGGCGGAACGAGAATATAACGATACCGTCTAAACATGTAGAGTCACAGCGCCTGCTGTTTCAGGACAGGGGTTCGATTCCCCTCACCTCCACCAACATATAATCAAGCGAAATTCAATCAATATTTAAAAGTTAGCGAATATTTCGATATGGTTAGGATTCGATAGTATATACTTAAGTTCACAATTTCGAGATAGACTTCCCAACGCAAAAAGAAAGGAAGCCTATCCATGAAGAATGATAGTGAAATTTCCAGAAGAATTTTACTAGATTCGTGACAGAGGTGGAACCGCTTCTATCCATGCTCAAATGGTGGCTACAAGAGAGCAAAAAGAGGCGATGATGATCGCTCAAGCCATCATCTATGAATTTGGCCAACGATATCCCGAAGCGATTGGAAGACTCTTTGCAGTTTTAGCACTTCCCCCAAATCGACAAACGAAAAATCAGCTCCACCAATGTCTTGGAGTGTATCGACAAAGAGATACGAGCTCTTTCCCTCCATAGCCTCCTATATCAGACTCATCGGCACCTGTTTGATGGGGTATATCAAGGATTGGGAGATGGAAATTTACGAGGCGCGGCTGAATGCCGCTTGCGAACATTTCTTGACATTATCGGAAAACAGGATGGCCGAATGCCAAGACTCCTTTGCCAGGAGCTATGACTCCATCTCCCGCCCAGAGTCGGAAATGCGGGAGTATGCCGATATTCGGAGGTGATACTCAATCATTTTGCGACATTGTGACTGTTTTTTCGCACCCGTGGCAGGTCTGTATGCACTCTATGATGTTTTTGCCGTAGTAGGAATATTCGAAGCTGGAGTGGATGCGCTCTTTGATATTTTCATCATCTATAGAATCGATGATTTCGTTCGCGAAGGCGAGAATGAGCATCTTTTTGGCCTCTTCGTAGGCGATTCCCCTCGACCTGAGATAGAAGAGCTCTTTTTCGTCGAGCTGTCCCGTCGTCGAGCCGTGACTCGCTTCGAGGTCGTCTATATATATCTCGAGTTGGGGTTTGCTCGCCATATAGGCTCCGCTGTCGAGCAAAACAGCCTTGGAGTTCTGGTGTGCCTTCGTATATTTTCCGCTATGCTCCACCTTTATTAGGGCGTCGAAGATACCTCTGGCTCTATCGGCGAGTATGCTTTTGGCTCTCTGACGGCTTTGCGAGCTTCTACCTATATGTACGAATTTGCTCACCGTGCCTCTTCGTGCGTTTTCGACGGCGTATAGAAGATGGTCGCTCAGTATGGAGGAGTTTTCATGCAGTTGTGCGTGGAGAGTCTGCAGACCGTTTCCGGAGCCCATATCGAAAGATGCGAATTTGACTTCGGCATTGCCGTCTATCTTGAAACGGTACGAGAAGAGGGGAGTGTAGTCGCTTTCGAAGAGAGTCTGATCCTTGTAGAGAGCGACTCTGCTATCTCTTGCGGCGAAGAGATCGATTCCCGAGACGATTAGCGCATTTTTGGCCTCCTCTGCTTCGAAACTCTCGTAGATTCCGAGCTTTACATTCGCATCCACATAGATAGCCACTCTGTATGTCAGAAGTTTCCCGGGCTGTGTGAAGATATGTTTTATCTCCAGCTTCATATCCCTTTTGACGCGAATCTGGAGAATATCTCCGCCAAAGAGATGGCCGAAATAGTACATGGGGTCGAAGTGTGATACATCCAGATCGAGAGTGTCGCTGCAACCGACCTCCAGACCTTCGGGCATGGAGCTTATCATACCGTCGGTTATGACAAGTCTGTGAGCTCTCTCAATCATCTGCGGGCGTCTCTTCACTGCCGGCTCCCACTCCTTCTCCATCAGCGGCTCGATGTCGAAATATCGATACTCTTCACTCTTTCTATCCGGTATGCCGAGCTCGGCAAGCCGTTTGGCCGCACGCTCCATACTCTTGTTGGCCAGGCTCAACTCCATTATGCGTTCGCCGGAAATACCTTTCAGATCGACAGGTCTCATCACGCCTCCTCGAGAGCTGCGTAGCCCTTCTCCTCCAGCTCGGCCACAAGTTCAGCACCGGCCGTTTTGACTATCGCTCCATCTTTGAGTACATGGATATAGTCCGGTTGTATATAGTCGAGAATTCGGCTGTAGTGGGTTATGACGAGGAAGCTTCTCTTGCCGTCTTTCATCTTGTTTATACCCTCCGAAACCGCACGCAGAGCGTCTATATCCAGACCGCTGTCTATCTCGTCGAGGATGATGAGCTCGGGTTGGAGCATCATCATCTGCAATATCTCGTTTCTCTTCTTCTCTCCGCCGGAGAAGCCTTCGTTGAGAGAGCGGTTTATCATCTCCGTTTTCATTCCCAGTTCGTTCACGAGCTCTTTCATGAGTCTCAGAAACTGTGCGGCATTGAGCTCCTCTTTGCCTTCGTGTACCCTCTTGGCGTTGACTGCGGTTCTAAGGAAGTAGGCATTGTTGACGCCGGGTATCTCCACAGGGTTCTGAAAACTGAGAAAAATCCCCTCCAGAGCTCTCTCTTCGGGTTCCATATCCACTATACTTTCGCCTTTGTAGATGATGTCACCATCCGTGATTTTCACATCGTAGTGTCCCACTATCGCTTTGGAGAGGGTCGATTTGCCCGCTCCGTTGGGACCCATTATCGCATGTACCTTTCCCTCTTCGAGATCGAGATTCAATCCCTTGAGTATCTCTTTGCCGCCGATAGTGGCGTGCAGATTCTCTATCTTCATAATCGCACTCATCCTACGCTCCCTTCCAGTGTCAAATTCAACAACGCTTTGGCCTCTACGGCATACTCCATAGGCAACTGACTGAAAACCTCCTTGCAGAAACCGTGCACAATCATGCTCACGGCATCCTCCTCTCCTATACCTCTCTGTCTGAGATAGAAGAGCTGTTCGTCGCTTATCTTGGTGGTGGTGGCTTCGTGCTCCACCTGTCCGTGCGCATCCTTGCTCTCGAGATAGGGGAAGGTGTGGGCTCCGCATCGGTCTCCTATGAGCAGAGAGTCGCACTCGCTGTAGTTTCTCGCTCCCGTCGCATTGGCGCCTATCTTGACGAGTCCTCGGTAGATATTCTGACCCTTCATGGCGGAGATACCTTTGGAGATGATGGTCGAGCTGGTGTTTTTGCCCAGGTGTATCATCTTGGTTCCCGTATCAGCCTGCTGTGCGAGAGTGGTTACCGCCACGGAGTAGAACTCACCCACGCTGTTGTCCCCTTTGAGGATACAGCTGGGGTATTTCCATGTAATCGACGAACCGGTCTCCACCTGTGTCCAGGAGATTTTGGCGTTCTCTTCGCATATACCTCTTTTGGTGACGAAGTTGTAGATACCGCCTTTCCCCTCTTCATCTCCGGGATACCAGTTTTGGATAGTGGAGTATTTGATTTCGGCATCCTTGAGCGCCACGAGTTCGACCACGGCGGCATGAAGCTGGTTTTCGTCTCTCATGGGGGCGGAGCACCCTTCGTTGTAGCTGACATAGCTGCCTTCGTCCGCCACTATGAGAGTCCTCTCGAACTGTCCTGTATTGAGAGCGTTTATACGGAAGTAGGTACTCAACTCCATAGGGCATCTGACACCCTTGGGTATATATACGAAGGTACCGTCGGTGAATACCGCCGAATTGAGAGCGGCGAAGAAGTTGTCGTTCATCGGTACTACGCTGAACATATACTTCTTTATCAACTCGGGATAGTCTCTGATGGCTTCGGATATGGAGCAGAAGATTATTCCATGTTTTTTGAGCTCTTCGCTGTAGGTGGTCTTGACCGATACCGAATCGACCACGGCATCTACCGCCACTTTGACTCCCGCGAGCTGTTTCTGCTCTTCGAGCGGGATTCCGAGTTTGTCGTAGGCTTCGAGGATTTTCGGATCGACCTCATCCAGACTTTCGGGCCCCTTCTTGGGAGCGGAGAAGTAGGATATCGACTGATAGTCTATCGGCTCGTAGTACAGATGCCCCCATCTGGGCTCCTCCATACTCTTCCACCTCCGCAGAGCCTTCAGTCTCAGCTGTGTCATCCACTCGGGCTCCTCTTTCTTTCGCGATATGAATCGTATGGTCTCCTCGTCCAGTCCCGGCGGTACGGTATCCTGCTCGATATCTATTTCGAAACCGAGCTTGTACTCACCCTGGACGGCTCTGTCGAGTTCTTTCTCTGGCATTGGGCAGTTCCTTTTTATCGATGCTTTGGAGTTTGCAGGCAAACTCCCCGTGACTCTCAAGCGATATTAGCGAAAAGAGTTTAAAACAGGAGTGATTTTATCCCCAATAGATATCACTCGCTGCTCAAATCCTCTTTTAGACTCGTCATCGCATCCGCGACATCATCCTCGTCGGGTGGGGCGTCGAGGTCTCTGTAGTAGCTGTATAGCAGTTTCACTCCTTTGTAGAGGTCCATTCTGAGATAGGCGCTGGGGAAGTTGCTGTTTACCTTCCTCTCCACATTTTGTGTGGAGTTGCAGTGTATGCCGTTTTTGTAGGAAACCTCCAGTCTGTAGGGGCAGTTCTCTTCGAAAGCGTAGAGTTGCTTCAACTCTCTCTCCATGCTCTCATCGGGCGGGAAGAGGGAGAGCTTCATACATTCCGGCATAGAAGAGAGTAGCTCTCTGTCGTAGATCTTTCCATAACTCCTCTTTTCGCAAGCACTACCCGCAAGTAGAGCCGCGAGCAGGAGCATACCCATCGAAAAGTTACGCATTTGCTCTATAGAAGTCCCAGCTGAAGTTTGGCTTCGTCGCTCATTTTGCTTTGATCCCATGGCGGATCGAAGACGAGCTCAACTTCCACCTCTTCTATCGAATGGTCCTCCACGCGCGAAGGTATCGATCTGACCAAATCCACAAGTACCTCCGACATGGAGCATGTGGCCGATGTCAGGGTCATCGTCACTTTGCATCTGTTGAGTCGGCTCGTCTCGTCTTTGTGGCACTCTATGGCGTATATGAGTCCGAGATTGTATATATCCACAGGTATCTCGGGATCGAAAATCTTCTGAAGCTCTTCGACCATTCTCTTTTCCGACTCTTCGGGAGTCACTTCTCTGGGGTCGCTGTTCATCTTGCCTCCTTGCACTTTCTGGCATATTCATATACCTTTTGCATAAAAGCCTCCAGACTCTTCTGCCTTACGGGAGAGAGAAGCTCGACTATGCCCAGTTCGTGCAGACGGGCCGGGTCGAAAGAGAGTATCTCGTCTGCATCCGCATCACCGAAGATATCCAGAAGCAGAGTCATCATACCCTTGGCCATCTCCGAACTCCCCTCGCCTCTGAATATCACTCTGCCGTCTCTACACTCCGCCACCAGCCATGCCGGAGATGCGCAACCCTCTATGAAGCTTTTTTCGTTCTTCTCCTCCGGTGCCAGAGTCTTGTGTCTCTTCCCTAGGTCGAAGATATACTCCAGCTTCTCCTGGGCGCTTTCGAAGAGTTCGAAATCTTCCCGATAGGCATCGAGCTTTTCCGATATAGACATCGTATATCCTTCTTTCAGAATTTGTGCCATTATACTCGTACTCGATAAAAAAATGCTATGAGAGGGGAGTATCGGGATATCTTAAGCTCGATATCAGCCATACCATCTCTCCCACCCCTCTTCGTAATATTTGAGCAGAGGATGTCTGAAGATGCTGTTGGGCAGAGCGTCGGTATCGTTCATATCCGGCGGAAATTTTGCAAGTTTTTCGTACCAGCCCTCTTCTACGAATTTTCTGCCAGGAGCCATGGAGTTTCTCTCCGGATGCAGAGGAGTCCGGGAGGCGCTCACGAAGCCCCACTCTCCGAAACTCGGTATGTAGCAGTGGTACGGGAGAGTGTACAGTCCCACGGCACGGAGTGTGTGTACTATACTCCAGTAGGCTTTTCTCGTAAAAAGAGGCGAAGTGGCCTGTATATTCATCACACCCCCTTTGCGGAGGTGCGCGGAGAGCATCGTATAGAATTTTATCGAGTATAGTCTGCTCAGCGAGATATTGTCCGGATCGGGCAGATCGACGATGATGAGATCGTAGAGCTCGCTACTGCTCTCTATGAACTTCCAGGCATCCTCGTTTTTCACTTCGACTCTCGGGTCTGAAAAGGAGTTGGCGTTGAGAGACCTCAGCAGAGGATTTTTGGCGAAGAGTCTGGTCATGGCAGGGTCGAGATCCACGAGGGTGATATCTTTCAGTTCCGGATATTTCAGAAGCTCTCTTAGAGCCAGTCCGTCACCGCCTCCTATTACGAGTACCTTTTCCCTGTGGGCGAGGCAGCTCATGGGAGGATGTACGAGGCTTTCGTGATATCTGTATTCGTCGAGAGAGTCGAACTGCAAAGCGCCGTTTATATAGAGTCTGATTCTCTTTCCGTCTCTCGTAAGCGTGAGTTGCTGATATGGAGTCGTTTCGCTGTAGATGACACTGTCGCTGTAGAGCCTGTGACGAATGTACGATTCGTACTCTCCCGCATAGAGCCATCCTGTCCCCAGCAGTGCGAAAACGGCCGCAATCTTGTAGAGTCTCTTTCTCTCTGCGCTGGGTAGAAGGATTTTGTAGCTCAATAGCGCCACGAGAGCGTTCAGGCTCCCGAAAAAGAGAGCTGTCTGCATTATGCCCAGTGTAGGCAGAAAGAAGAGAGGAAAGAGTATCGAAGCCACAAGAGCGCCTGCATAGTCCGCGCTCAGGACATTGGAAATGTTTGTGCCGAGGGTGAATCTCTCTTCGAGAATCCTCACGATGAGAGGAATCTCCATACCGATCAGGCCACCTATGACTATGGTTTCGAGATAGAGGAATATGCTGTAGTTTTCGACTACGGCGAAGGCATAGAATAGTATGGCGGTACTGAAGCCTCCGAAGAGTGCAGTGAGCAGCTGGATATCTATGAAAGCCTCCACCAGCTTGTGAGTGATGTATCTCGAAAGCCACGCTCCTATACCCATGGAGCTCATGAAGACTCCTATGACTATGGAGAATTGATAGACCGAATCTCCAAGCAGATAGCTCGAAACCGTACCTTCGAGGAGTTCATAGACAAGACCGCTTATCGAAACCAGCATGGCCGCTATGAGCAGGAATATCGCTTTGGACGCTCCCTCTCTTCTCATACTCCACCTCTATCGTCGGGCAGGAGTTTCTCTCTGTATATTCTTAGCTTCTCCCGATAGCTCATTGCCGCATATGCGGGAGAGGGGGAGGGGAGGTAGTCCCTCTCTATCTCGAGGTGGCCGAATCCCTTTTCGAAAAGTCTCTGGGCTTTTCTGCCGGTGAAGAGCAGTCTCTTCACGGATGGGTGTCTCTCGAGCATAGCCTCGATATCGTTGAGCTCGATATCTCTCAGGGAGCTATCCAGAGAGTTCCGGCGACTGCACGAGGCCACCATATCCCACAGACCCCAGCGCATCTTCGCGAGGAGCTCTATCTTCTCCTCCACCGAATCGGCGGGCATTTTGGCGATATCTGCAAGCAGCCTCCAGAAGAGATTTCGTCTATGTCCGTAGTAGAAGTCGTTTTCGAAAGAGTCGATACTCGGAAAAGTGCCGAGTATCACTATCGAAGAATCTTCGAAAATCAACTCCGGGAAGGGGTGTCGAACTATCGTGCCTCTATCCATCTCTATCTGCAGGCCTTTCTCATATTGGAAACTATCAGTACGAATATGCTGAAGCAGAAGAGTTTTAAATCCAGTTCGCTTCCGAGATGGATATTTCTGAAGGTTTCGCTCTTGCTCATCGCCTCTCCCGCAAGCTGCATATTGACGATATCGGGCATATAGTAGTAGTTGAAGAGCATCGCACTCATGATGGCTACAAGGGCGGCAGCCATATCTATGCGGTCTCTTTCGAACATCTTGTATTTGTAGCCCTCGTAGAGGAATATCGCCACGATATTCAGGAGAATCACCTTGCCCAGTATCAGGAAATTGCGTGTCATTATCAGCCCCTCCTGATAGTGGCTGAGCAGATTTTCGCCAAGCCACTTTTGAGAGTTGAAAATTATCGGTGCGCTTATTGCATCCGCGAAGAGAGAGGCTCCCAGTGTGCTCGCCAGCACTGTCAGATAGGCTATCGTGGCTATCCTGAATCCCTTTTTCATCTACATATCCCTTTTGTCGATTGTGCCTTTTTCGCGCAAGATAGAGCAAAAAAGGGAAAATGTCAAGACTTTGGGGAGGAAATTTTCCTATATGTCGCGCTACTGTGTACGGAATAAGGGCTCTATGATACAATTCGCGCAATCATAATCGTGTTGATAAATATTGTCGCAGAGAAAGGACTTGCATGTTTGCCCGATTCGATATCGAGAAGGAGAGGCTCGAAGAGTTTCCGCAGAGGCTCGGGACTCTTCTCGATGAACAGCTTCGCAAAATAGAAGAGATTGCAGCCGCCAAGGATGCTGGATATGAGGATGTGATCAAGAGACTCGAAGAGATGGATGAGCAAAGAGCTCTCTTTTTCACTCCGCTTTCGCATCTCAACAGTGTCATGAACTCCGAAGAGACGAAAAAGGCCTATGAGGAGTCTATAGCGCAACTGAGTCTGTTTCACAGCCGTGTATCGCAAAACAGAGCGCTTTATGAGAAGATAAAGGCTATCGAAAGCGACGATATATACAGAAAAAGAGTACTTCAAAACGAGATACGGGATTTCAGACTCTCCGGCGCCGACCTGGACGAGGAGGGCAAAAGAGAGCTCGAAGAGATAGATTTGAAGCTCAGCGAGCTTTCGAACCGCTTCGCCCAGAATCTGCTCGATGCCACCAATTCATGGGAGATGGTGGTAGAGAGTGAAGAGGATGTCGAAGGGATACCGGAGGAGGAGCTCGCCAAAGCCCGTTTCGAGGAGGATGGGAGGGTGAAATACCGTTTCACTCTACAGATGCCGAGCTATATCGCCTATATGACTTATGGTCCCAATCGGGAACTCAGAGAGAAGATATACCGGGCATATACCACGAGGGCTCCCGAAAATGCCGAAGTGATAGACGAGATACTGCGACTGAGAGAGAAGAAAGCCCGGCTGCTGGGCTTCGACAGCTACGCCTCCTATGCCCTGCAGACGAGAGATGCGCGAAGCGAAGATGAGGTGATGTCGTTTCTCGAGAATCTGCTGAAGCTCTCCATAGCCGCAGGAAGAGCCGAAATAGAGGAGCTTGGAAGATTCGCTTTGCGAGAGGACGGGCTTGAAGAGCTCGAAAGTTTCGATATAGCCTACTACTCCCAAAAGCTCAAAAGAGAGCTTTTCGACTACGACGAGAATATGAGCCGTCCATATTTCGAGAAGAGCAGAGTCGTAAAGGGGGTCCTCGGGATTGTGGAGGAGCTTTTCGGATACACTTTCAGGAAAAACGATATGAGACTCTGGCATGAGAGTGTGGAGTGCTACGATATCTATCGGGATGGCGAATTGTCGGCCAGAATCTATTTCGACCTCGAAGCGAGGAGAGAGAAGAGAGGCGGAGCGTGGATGCACGATTGGGAGACGAGGTTTCTCGACAGCAGGGGAGAGCTTCACCTCCCTTCGGCCTTCGTCGTAGCCAACTTCTCACCCGCACAGGGGGGTGAACCATCCCTGCTCAGACACGACGATGTGGTGACGCTCTTCCATGAAATGGGTCATGCGATACATCATCTCTTCAGCGCCATGGATGAACGCTCCATAAGCGGAATCAACGGTGTGGCGTGGGATGTCGTGGAGTTTCCGAGCCAGTTTCTCGAGAATTTCGCATACGAAGCCCCCATTCTGGAGCGCTTCGCATACCACTATCGTAGCGGAGAGAAGATACCTACAGAGATTCTCGGGGCTATAAAAAGAAGCAAAAATTTTCAGGCGGCCATGGCCATGCTCAGACAGTTGGAGTTTGCCATCTTCGACTTCAGACTCCATATGAAACTCTATCAGGGTGCCGAAGTCCGGGAGCTTCTGGAGTCTGTCAGAGAGAGAACAGCGCTTGTGAAGACTCCCCCCTACAACCGTTTCGAGCACGGTTTCTCCCATATTTTCGCCGGAGGATATGCCGCTGGATACTATAGCTACAAATGGGCCGAGGTGCTTAGCGCGGATGCCTTTTTCGCCTGTGTGGCGGAGGATGGTTCGTTCGACAGAGAGAAGGCCGACGGCTATGCGAAAAATATTCTGAGTCAGGGAGGGGCGGAAGATATGAGTACGCTCTACAAAAGATGGCTCGGCAGGAGGGCGAGACCGGAATCTCTGCTCGAACTTTACGATATAGGCTCGGGAGAGTAGTATTGAAGAGAGATTTTCTGCTTCTGCTTTCTTCCGTACTCGCCTCCGTGCTTCTTTTGCTCGCCGGTGCATGGAGCGCTCCCACATTCACGCAGAGAGAGAGTTTCATGGAGGCGCTCTCCATGTTTCTCTCGTTGCTCTTCGTATTTTCCGTCATTGTCGTCGTGGCCTACATGGGTTTGAGAGCCTTTTCGATATTTCTCTCTCTCTTCGTGGCGATGGCCATATCCATCTACGGTATCGAAGCGGGGCTTATGGTGATAGCCATGACATATCTGCTGTGGGGTTTCGTATTCTCCATAGAGCTTCTGCTGGCATATCACGGAGTCGAGAGTGCATGTCTCTGGTTTGTGCAACGCTATACGGCGAGGAGTTTCGAGATGGAATATAGGATTTTCTATCCACTGCTTTGGATATCCTATTTTCTATGGGATTATCTGCCTCGGCTCTTTGGCGGCAAAAGGGAGAAGTTACCTTTCGTACCATCAGGGGCCTATCGTCGTATATTGGATAGATTGAACGATAAATAAAATTGAATGACAATATTCATAATGGCATAATATACAAAAGCGTCTGATTGCCTTAACGAGGGGGAGAGATGGAAGATTTGAGAGTAGAAGAGGAGAATAGATATATCGAAGAGATACGGCAATCGTATGCGAGATTCGGATATATAATAGCGATATCTCCGCTTCTTATATACTTCGACTCGTTTTTCCCATCGAAGATGGGTAGATTGAATACGACCTTTATACTCTTTACGATATATGCTCTTTCGCACTACTTTTTTATCAGGAGATATCCGCAAAGAGCCCTGATTCCAAGAAAAATACTCACGATTGTCATAGATATCGCTGCGACCACTTTCTTCATATACACTCTGGATCGTTACGGTTTCATATTTCATGTTTTGTATGTATGGATCATTATGGGCAACGGTCTCAGATTCGGTCCGTACTATCTCTTTTTTAGCATGCTTTTGTGTGTGGGGGCGATTCTGGCTATCTATATCTTGAATCCTTTCTGGAAAGCTCGTGCATATATTGTTGTCTATATGATTGCCACATCTATCGTGGTGCCACTTTTTGCGCTTATACTGATGAGGCGATTGAGAGAAAAGAATATGGAGCTGGCGAAACTGCTTCGGCTCGTAGAGAGACAGTCCAGGATAGATTCACTCACCGGCATACCGAATCGTCTCTCGTTTGAATTGGAGTTAGAGAGATATATGAAAAGGAGGATACCTTTTGCACTTCTATTTATCGATATAGACGGTTTCAAAGCCGTCAACGACAATTTCGGACACGATATCGGAGACGAGGTGCTAAAAGAGGTAGCCCAGAGGTTGGACGATTCGATAGAAAAGGGTGATTTTTTAGCCCGTCTCGGTGGAGATGAGTTTGTGGTGATGAGTCGAGGGGGAGAAAAGATAGTGAGAAAATTGGCCGAAGATATATGCAGGAGACTCTCCGAGCCCTATGGAGAGAATGCAGAGATAGATTATCTTTCCGCAAGTATAGGTATAAGCTATTTTCCCAAGGATACGGAAGATGAATTCATGCTCAAAAGATATGCCGATATCGCTATGTACGCCGTAAAACAGGATGGAAGGAACGGCTACAAGGAGTATTGTCACTGCTGGAAGGGTCGAGAGCGAAAGCTATCCGATAAATATCGTCGCAACGGCGATTCGAATACCAAATCCCGTCCGAGCGGGTCGGGATGAGACGATGAAGATACTGGTACTCAACTCGGGAAGCTCCTCCATAAAGTTCAAATTGTACGACTTTCCCTCGAGAGAGCTCCTGCTTGCAGGGAGCATAGAGAGGATAGGGGAGGCGGACTCCTCTCTCAGACTCAAAGGGCGGAATCTCGAGCTCGACGAAAGAGTCGCTCTGGCCGACCATCGTCGGGCTCTGGAATCTCTCGAAGAGATTTTCAAAAAGAGCTCTCTTCTGGACTCTTTCGAAGAGCTCGGTGCCGTCGGGCACAGAGTGGTTCATGGAGGAGAGGATTTCGAAGAGTCCGTCCTCATAGACGAAGAGGTGATGGGTGCCATCAAGCGTAATGTCTCTCTCGCGCCGCTGCACAATCCGGCCAATATAGAGGGGATAGAGGTGATAGGCTCACTCTCTCCCTCCACACCGCAGGTGGCAGTATTCGATACAGCCTTTCATCAGACTATGCCCCCGGAGGCCTATATCTACGCCCTCGAAATCGAACTTTATGAAAAGTACGGAATTAGAAGATACGGTTTTCACGGCAGCTCCCACTCCTTCGTCTGTAAAAGAGCTTCCGAGATGGCGGGTATGGATAGCGCCTCTTTCGACACCATAACGCTACATCTGGGAAATGGAGCGAGTATCTGTGCGATAAAGGGGGGAAAGAGTATCGAAACCTCCATGGGCTTTACACCTCTCGAAGGGCTGGTGATGGGGAGTAGAAGCGGTGATATCGACCCTGCGATAATCTTCCATCTATACAGAGAGCTCGGGATGAGTCTGCAAGAGATAGAGAGGCTACTCAACAGACGCAGCGGTCTGAAGGGGCTTTGCGGCGAGAACGATATGAGAGAGATAGAGCTCGCGGCAGCAAGCGGAGATGAGCGCGCTTTGGCGGCCATAGATATCTTCGTTCACCGTATAATCAAATATATAGGAGCCTATTTCGTACTCCTCGGCGGTGCGGATGCGATAGTCTTCACCGGTGGAATCGGTGAAAACAGCTCGTATATACGGGCCAGAGTATGCGAAAGACTCGAAGCGTTGGGTGTCCGTTTCGATAGTGAACTCAACGAAAGAGGCAGGGGAGATTTCCTGTTCAGTACGAAGGATAGTGCGCTAAGACTCTATACCGTGCATACCGACGAAGAGTCCGTCATAGCCGAAGATACCTATCGTATAGTGAGTCTTGCGGAGTCTATGAATCCGACTCCGTGAAAATCGAAGTTTTACACCATGCGGGGCTTTTTGGCGACTGAAACCGCCGCCTGGAAGAGTTGAGATTCACAGCGAGCGCGCAGCTGAGACTTCTTTCGCACAATCGCGTAGAAATCAATAGGGCATCATATCCATTTGTGCTTTTTAAGCCAGCGGAATATGAGCCAAGCTATGGCTATATTGCTTATCCATACGAAGAGATAGCTATATTTCCAGTCGAGTTCGGGCATATATTTGAAGTTCATACCGTAGTTGCCCACGACGAAGGTAAGAGGCAGGAAGATGAGCGATATGGCCGCGAGCCTCTGCATGGCCTGGTTCATTCTGTTGCTCAAAAAGCCCATGAGCAGGTTTTGCAGATAGCCTGTCCTGTCGAGATAACTCTTGGATTCGTTTATCGAGAAGGAGAGGTGCTCCTTGAGGTCTATGAACTCATACTTCAGTTTTTTGCGTATAGCCACCGGAAAGTGGTTGTAAACCTTGTTGACCACATCGTTGGACTGTATGGAGAGTTTGGCGAGGCGGTTGAGGGTGCGTCTGGCGAAATAGAGACTCTTTTGTACCTCCTGCTCGTTCAAATCCTCGGCGAAAATCCGATCCTCTATGAGCTCCAGTTTGTCGTCTATCCTGTCGAGTATGCTCATGGTATGGTCTATCATTATATCCATGACCGTATAGGTGATATATTCGAGCGAATCGCTCTGTCTGTATCTCTTGTAGAGGTTGGTAGTGATACTCTTGATGGTCTTTTCGTTTCTGCCGAGAAAGATGAATGTCTTGCCGGTGACTATGATGACCACATTTTCGTCGTCGTAATGCATATCGTCCTCTTCGTCGGCCACGAAGTATTTCAATACTATGAGTTTGAAGCGCTCGTTCTCTTCGTAGGTGATACTCTGATCTTCACTCTGGATATCCTCTATGAAACTCTCGGGAAAGTCGTGTTTTTTCAGCCACTCTATGATGGTTTCGTTGTAGATGGTGGTGAAGAGTACCTGCTTTTTGTTGTCGTCGAGTACTATCTCCTCCTTGCGGTATAGACGGTCGGAAAAAAGATACATATTGCAACCTTCACTCTCTATTGTGTCTGCGAGGAATAAAACGCTTCGGACGAAATCCGCTCAAAATGGAAAATCTCCGTATTATAGCAGGATGCCGGATGCTTTATGAATAATTGAGTAAAATACCTGCGATAATCTTATGACAAAGGTCGAAAAATGAGTCACTATATGCTCTTCTGCGGTACCGCCAATCCTCAACTCGGCGAAAAGATAGCCAAATATCTACAGATGCCTCTTACCAAGGCTACGATAAACCGTTTCTCCGACGGTGAGATAAATGTACAGATATCCGAAAGCGTCAGAGGTAAAGATGTCTTCATAATACAGCCCACATGCGCACCGGCGAATGCCAATTTGATGGAGCTTCTCATCATGACCGACGCACTCAAGCGCTCTTCGGCCAGATCGATAAACGCCGTCGTTCCCTACTATGGCTATGCGAGGCAGGATAGGAAAGCCGCTCCCAGAGTACCCATCTCCGCCAAACTCGTGGCCGACATGATGGAGACAGCCGGAGTGACGAGACTCATAACCGTGGATTTGCACGCTTCGCAGATACAGGGCTTTTTCAATATTCCAGTTGACAATCTCTACGGAGCGATACTCTTCATCGACTATATCAAATCGAAAAAGTTCGAAAACCCCGTCATAGCCTCTCCCGATATCGGAGGAGTCGCCCGTGCCAGATATTTCGCCAGTCGTCTCGGTATGGATATGGTTATAATCGACAAGCGCAGAGAGAGGGCCAATGTATCGGAAGTGATGAATATCATCGGCGATGTCGAAGGGAAGGATGTGATATTGATAGACGATATGATCGATACCGCCGGTACGATGGTAAAGGGTGCGGCCGCACTCAAGGAGAGAGGTGCCAACAGTGTCATGGCCTGCTGTACACATCCGGTACTCTCCGGGCCGGCGATAGAGAGAATCCGCGAAGGCGCTCTGGACGAACTGGTAGTCTCCGATACTATCCCCGTAGCGGTAGAGTGCAAAAAGATAAAGGCCCTCTCCACAGCCTCCATGCTGGCGGAAGTGATACGAAGAGTCCAGAACAACGAGAGTGTCAACTCCCTCTTCGAAACCAAATAAGGATAAAACTTGGCCAAAAAAGTACCTCAGTCCAATATTAGAAACTTTTCCATCATAGCACATATAGATCACGGCAAATCTACTCTTGCGGACAGGATAATACAGGAGTGCGGTGCTGTGAGCGAGCGTAAGATGAGTGCGCAGGTTATGGATACCATGGATATAGAGAAGGAGAGAGGTATCACGATAAAGGCGCAGAGTGTGAGGCTCGATTACTATAAAGATGGTGAACACTATATCCTCAATCTCATCGACACTCCGGGTCATGTAGATTTCTCATACGAGGTGAGCCGCTCTCTGGCCTCTTCGGAAGGGGCTTTGCTGATAGTCGATGCCGCGCAGGGGGTGGAGGCTCAGACCATCGCCAATGTCTATATAGCCCTCGAAAACGACCTCGAACTTCTGCCCGTGGTGAACAAGATAGACCTTCCCAGCGCCGACCCCGAAAGGGTATTGACGGAGGTGGAGGAGGCTATCGGACTCGACTGTACCGAACACAATCTCATATCGGCCAAGACGGGGCAGGGGGTGCCCGAGCTCATAGATGCGATAGTGGAGAGGATTCCGGCTCCCTCTGGAGATGAGAACGCCCCCACCAAAGCCCTCATCTACGACAGCTGGTTCGACAACTATCTCGGAGCGCTGGCACTCGTGAGGCTTTTCGACGGCTCCATAAAGAAGGGTCAGATGATCAGAATAATGGGTAGCAACGAAGATCATCAGGTTCTCGACCTGATGTATCCCAACCCCATAGCCCCAATCAAGACAGCCGAGATAGCTACCGGCGAGATAGGTATAGTGGTGATGGGGCTCAAAACGGTCGAAGGTATAAAGGTGGGAGATACGATTACGGATGCCAAAAACCCCACCAAAGAGGCGATACCGGGCTTCGAACCGGCCAAACCCTTCGTATTTGCGGGAATATATCCGATAGAGACCGACAAGTTTGAAGATCTCAGAGACGCTCTGAACAAACTCAGACTCAACGATGCCGCTCTCACATTCGAGCCCGAAAGCTCTCTGGCGCTCGGGAGCGGCTTCAGAGTGGGATTTTTGGGTATGCTCCATATGGAGGTGGTCAAAGAGAGGCTGGAGAGGGAGTTCGACCTCGATCTCATAGCGACCGCTCCGACAGTCGTATATAGGCTCTTGCTGACCGACGGTAGCGAGCTGGAGATACAAAACCCGAGCGAACTGCCCGACCCCTCCAAGATAGATAGCATCTACGAGCCCTATGTGAAAGCCACGATACTCACACCCAACGATTTCGTGGGCAATCTGATAAAACTACTCAACGACAGAAGAGGTATTCAGGTCAAGATGGACTATCTGAACGAAAAGAGGGTTCTGATGGAGTACGATATCCCGATGAACGAAATCGTGATGGACTTCTACGACAAACTCAAGAGTACCACCAAGGGTTATGCGAGTTTCGACTACGAACCCGTCGGATTCCGTGCCGGTGACCTAGTGAAGCTCGATATCAGAGTGGCGGGCGAAGTGGTGGATGCCCTCAGTATCATCGTCCCCAGAGAGAAAGCGAGAACGAGAGGCCTCGCTTTCGTAAATCAGCTCAAAGAGTTGATTCCCAGACAGCTTTTCGAAGTGGCGATTCAGGCGAGTATCGGCAATCAGATAATAGCTAGGAGCAATGTCAAATCAGTGGGCAAGAATGTGACGGCCAAATGTTACGGAGGAGACATCACACGAAAACGAAAACTCCTCGAGAAGCAGAAAGCCGGTAAAAAGAGAATGAAGGCCATCGGAAAAGTGCAGGTACCGCAGGAAGCCTTCATGGCGGTGCTCAAGATAGAGAATTAAGGAGTGCATGATGTGGAACTGGATTACAGAGTGGGCTTTTCATATACATCTGATAATGGCTATCAGTTGGATAGGCGGGTCGATATTTATGTTCGTTCTCGGTATTACGCTCAGAGACAAAAAGGCTCAACAGGAGGTCTATCCTCATGTTGGCCCTATTTTCGGATGGTTCGAAGTGGCAGCCCTGATATCGCTGTTGCTTACTGGATATATCCTGGGTATCAAATATAATCTTTTCGAGCTTCTATTTGCGGATAACGGTACAGAGATATCCCATGCACTGAAGATGAAAGTATCGATGGTGGTGGTTTTGACGGTAGCTACCGTCATACACTTCGTGGTCGCATACAAAACAAATGGCAAAGAGAGGAGCAGAGTCGAACAGCTGCTCTCGAGAAGCTCTTCGATGCTGATATTTTTTCTCAATCTCTTCGTGATGCACTATGCCATCGTATTGAGAAATATACTATAAGAGAGTATATATAGAAAAAACTCTCTTTTTTTCAAAGAACTCTTGACAAAGATGTTTCTTTGAGATATAATTCCACCCACACAAGCGAATGGGGTATCGCCAAGCGGTAAGGCAACTGGTTTTGGTCCAGTCATTCGGGGGTTCGAATCCCTCTACCCCATCCACTTCGGATCTTTGATCCGCCTTTTCAATCGGACGCGGGATAGAGCAGTCCGGTAGCTCGTCGGGCTCATAACCCGAAGGTCGGGGGTTCAAATCCCTCTCCCGCAACCAAAACCCCACAGATTTGTCTATTATTAAGTTGTTATAGATGTAACGAGCATTGTGACGATAAAAATAATCGGGCGCTCCTTTTTGCGTATCTTTGTTCCAAAAATCCGCTTCGAAAAGCTCTTTGGCTGCAACATAATCTTTTTGATATGATTCGCAATTGTCTTTTTGGCTGAGCGATAATTCTTTGTCAATGAGTGGGAGGGTGAAATCATACCTTTGCATCTATGCGAGTTCAGTCGTGGAATTGTCGTTGGAGTCCATACAGACTTCCCATCACCGTGGAAAGCAAAGAGTCCTTCCAGCAAAGGAGCAGGGATTTCAGTCCCGTTTGATGCGCTTGGTTGCCGATAACGGCGTCTATTCGAGGTCGATAGCCCCGCTTCTATAAAAACAACGCACTTTGTATCTTGACAAAAAGATCGATACTCTGTTATTATGTAGATACAATGATATACAAGGATATACAAATGAAAAAAGCTATAAATATACGGCTGGATGAGGAGCTTTTGGCCGAACTCGACAGATACGCCGAAGAGTTGGAGAGGACGAGGACATATCTGATAGAAAAGGCGATAAGCGCCTATTTCGACAGATTGGATGAGATGATTTCCGATAAGAGAATCGACGAGGTCAAAAGCTCGAAGGTGGAGATCTATACTCTTGAAGAGGTGGCAAAGCAACTGGGTCTGCATTGATGTATAGAGTCATAATACCGAAGTTCGCCCTCAAAGAGCTCTCCAAAATCGAGAAAGCCGATCAGCAACTGATCTTCGACAAGATCAAAGATCTCGAAAAAGGTATTTTCACCAACGACAAAGCCCTCGAGGGTAAACATCGGGGCAAATTCAGAAAGCGGGCGGGAGCTTATAGAATCGTATATTTGAAAGAGAACGACATTTTACTCATAACGATCATCAGAATCGCCCATCGGAAAGAGGTATATTGAAAATCCCGTAGAACCGTAGGGTCGGCTTCAGCCCCGCACAATGGTGATACGACAGGACTGAAGTCCCCACTCCTCGAGTTTTCGCACTTCATATCGAGAGGGCGAAATCGAAGTTGCGCTCTATGCGAGATTTTATCGGC
>OFBV01000037.1_pt1 | contig 23758 bp, 29 predicted proteins | sample 1520691 | NCBI WGS metagenome assembly OFBV01 (sample SAMEA3696450, study PRJEB22514) | metagenome | biome: water; feature: marine; material: hydrothermal vent | place: Pacific Ocean | collected 2014-08-16 | depth 1514 m | reverse complement strand
GTCAACTTATACAAACAGAAAGGTTATGCAGACAGCTTTTAAGAAAGTATCCTAATACGCCTATAATAATCAGTTTACTTGGCGCATCACTTCAAGCCCAAGGAGAATCAAAAAAAGCTTTGCAATGCTTTAATAAAGTGTTGCGCCTAGAGCCAAATAATGCAGAAGTACATTACAATCGTGCAGTAATTTTGCAAAGTCAACATCTGTCAAAAGACGCTCTACAAGGCTATGAGAAAGCAATAGAAATCAACCCAGAATACGCTCCTGCGTATTTAAATATTGGAATGCAGTACAAGATACTTGACCAGCCAAACAAGTCAATAATAAATTTTAAAAAAGCTATTGAAATTAACCATAATTATCTAGAAGCACACATTAACCTTGGCAATGTATTAAAAGAACAAGGAAATTTTCCGCAAGCTATAGAGAATTACAGCTCAGCCATTCGCATTAATCCAAATTCTTCGCATTCATACAATAATCTTGGAGCCACTCTTCACAAAATAGGTGAGCTAAAAAAAGCCAACATAAACTTTAATAAAGCTATTGAAATAAATCCTGACTATGTAAATGCTCATTTTAATTTAGGATTGTTGCACTTGCTCCAAGGTGATTTTAAAAATGGATGGAAAGAGTATGAGTACAGGTACAGAAAGACCAACTACACCTATCCCGCTAAACTTGATATTTCAAAACCAAAATGGGACGGATCGTCACTAAAAGAGAAAACACTTTTAATTTACCATGAACAAGGGCTTGGAGATACAATTCAATTTTCACGCTACATATCTGACATTAATAGAAATAACGGCTCAATAATATTCATTATTCAAGACACTTTGGCTGATTTATACCGCCATAGAGATAGCGGCTGGGATCAATATATTGACCAAATCATATCAACTAACGAGCATATTCCTGATTATGATTTCCATATCTCACTAATGAGCCTGCCTTATATCCTAAATATAGATGTCAAACACATTTCTAATCAAAATGCTCCTTATATAAAAGTGCCTCAGAAAGATGTTGAAAAATGGAAAATTAAGAGAAATAATGAATGCAAAAAAAATACACTAAGAGTAGGAATTTCATGGCAAGGTAGCCCAACAAATATAAATGATAGAAATAGATCTATTGAATTGCAACACTTTCTAGATATATTAAACATAGAAAATGTTAAATTTTTCTCATTGCAAAAAAATACAGGTCAAAAACAGATTGTAAAAAATAGCTTAAGTCAAAAGATTGTTGATTGGAGTAATGACTTTAATCAGTTCACCGACACGTCTGCCCTTATCCAAAATTTGGATTTAGTAATTAGCGTAGATACTTCTATTGCGCATATCTCCGGATCCATGGGAAAGCCAACCTGGGTCTTGCTGGAAAAAATACCAGATTTCAGATGGATGCTGGACCGAAAGGACTCTCCATGGTATCCAGCCATTAAATTATTCAGGCAACAAAATCAAGGAGATTGGCAAACTGTTATATCTGAAGTTAAAAAAGAATTAGAAAATTTAATTAAATAAACTCAAACTATATTCATTCATGCAAACAGATTCATCGCAAGATCAACTGAATACACTGGCCGGTCTATACCATTCAGGACAGATGACTCAAGTGGTAAGTTTCTGCAAAAAGTTACTTAAAATACACAAACAGTCATTAGTTCTTTACAACATACTGGGTGTAGCGCTACAGGCAATAGGGCAATTTGAAGAAGCGGTCAGGAATTACAATCAGGCAATTCAAATTCATCCTGATTATGCAGATGCTCACTATAATTGTGGCTCTTATTGCTCGTAACGATGTCATCATTAGCTAGAGAGAATGAACGCACAGAATCGCCAATGTCGGCTCTTAACAGGCGTGTTATTATCTTTGTTATCTTGGCTTTGGTTGTGTTCACTCAGGTAGCACCTGTTCTATTTCACGTAGAGATAGTCGTTCCAACAGTCAGAGAAGGATTCAGCCTGCTGGGCATTGATATAGCACCTGACGAAATAGAGTATGTAACCGTTAAGGGAATGTTAAAACTAGACGAGGCGTTTAGTTGGGCTACATTAATAATTGAGTTTTACTTTGGCGCACAGTTGATGAAGGGGGGCGATAATGAAAAGAAGATATATATTAGTATTTATAACTTGAATGTTAGTTACGGTGAGCGCTTATGCTTTCTTTAATATGATGCAAATGCCTCAACAATTTGTATGCCCTGAATGTAGGTGTGAAAATGGCAAATAAAAATCGTTCCACTTTTCGTTCCACAAAGTCCGCAAAGGTGGGGTATCAGGGGGTAAGGTTTAGACGTAAAAATCCCTAAATATTATATAAGTCATTGATATTTAAGGAAAAAGTATGGCTGGGCTGGCAGGATTTGAACCTGCGCATGACGGGATCAAAACCCGTTGCCTTACCGCTTGGCGACAGCCCATTAAAGTGTTTAACCGTTAGGTTAAAGCTGGAGAGGTATTGAGCGCTTGCGCTACAAAGCCAGACCATTGTTTTGGTAGATTGTCGAGTGCTACCAAAGCATCTTTCTCATGTTTAAATTCCACAAACACACAGCTTCCTGTGCCGGTCATTCTTGGCTGGTATAGATAATTTTTAGCTGATTTTAAATGCACTAACGCTTCTAAAACTTCGCCTTCTAAATCTATGGCCGCCTCAAGACAATCATTATGTGGATTGATTAACTCTGAGAAGTCGGACATTTTCCCTATCTGTGAGGTCATTGTCAATGCTTTGTGAGAGAATATTTCTTTGGTCGAGATATGTTTGTTGATTGAGGCCACTAAAAAGTAGTGTTTTGGTAGCGTCATTGGCGTGAGTATTTCGCCCACACCTTCAGCCCAGGCGCTATGTCCAGCAATAAAAATAGGCACATCAGCACCGAGCGCTAAACCGATTGTTGAGAGTTGTTGATTTGAATATCCTATGCTCCATAGTTGATTAAGTGCAATGAGTGTGGTCGCAGCATTAGAGCTACCACCACCCAGCCCACCACCAGCAGGGATATTTTTAATCACAGAAATATCAGCACCAAGGTTTGTACCTGTTGCTGTTTGCAATGCTTTGGCTGCTTTGATAATCAGATCTTGATCTTCAGGCACGTTTTCATTGCCACTAGTGCGTGCTATCACACCATCTTGTCTAATGTTAAAACTTAATTCGTCGCAATAATCCAGTAATTGAAAAATACTTTGTAGGTTGTGGTAGCCGTCTTCGCGTTTAGAATTGATGTGCAAAAACAGGTTAATTTTCGCAGGTGAATTCCAAATGCTAGACATCAATAAAGACATCTCGATAATATTTTAACTGCTTAATAGAATCGTGAGTATCTGATAACGCCAAGTGTGCAGATTTTCCTTCTCGTACCATTTTAACTTCGGGCTTCCAGCGCACGACTAACTCTGTAAGAGTGGTGACATCAATGTGTCGATAATGAAAGAATTGCTCTAGTGTGGGCATGTAGTTGTATAAAAAACGCCTATCTTGGCAAATGCTATTGCCACACATCGGCGAGACGCCTGGGTTGACATATTTTTGTAAAAAATCAAGGGTTTGGATTTCAGCTTGTTTGGTGGAAATCTCACTGTCTTTAACGCGTTGTACCAGTCCAGAGTTTCCATGATGTTCAGTATTCCATTCATCCATACCAGCCAGGATTGTACTGCTTTGATGAATAGCCAATGCCGGGCCTTCGGCCAATACGTTAAGGTCCTTGTCAGTCACAATGGTTGCGATTTCAATAATGACGTCTTTTTCTGGCAATAAGCCCGTCATTTCTAAATCGATCCAAATTAGGTTAGTGTCTTTATCCATTTTTAAGTTCCTTGAGTGTGTTTTAGCAGCCAGTCGATTCACGAACGAAGTCGTCTAATTTTTGGTGGGCAGAGCCACCATTTAAAATTTCAAGTGCCGTTTTGATGCCGGCTTGTAATGATTTTGCCATGCCAGAGACGTAGATGGCAGCACCTGAATTTAGTGCAATAATGTTTTTAGCAGCGCCGTCTTTACCATCGAGTGCTTGTTGGATAAGTACCAAAGAGCTATCTGCATCATCGGCTTTAATGTCATTCAAATCACCTAAAGGCAGGCCGAATTCTGCAGGGTTGATGGTGTAAGTGGTTACTGCACCGTCTTTTAATTCTGCAACATAGGTGTCATCTGCAATGGAGATTTCATCCAAGCCGTCTTTAGAATGCACCACCATGACATGTTTAGACCCAAGGCTTTTAAGTACATTGGCAATAGGCTCGACTAAATTTTTGTCATACACACCCATAATTTGATGCGGTGCTTTTGCTGGGTTGGTGAGCGGGCCCAGTACATTAAAAATAGTGCGTACTGCCAAATCTTTACGTGCGCCGATTGCATGCTTCATGGCTGAATGGTGTGCCGGTGCAAACATAAAGCCAACGCCAATTTTTTCAACACACTTGCTGATCTTTTCAGGGCTCATGTTGAGGTTTACGCCTGCTGCTTCTAAAACATCGGCACTACCTGATTTAGAAGAAATAGAGCGGTTACCATGTTTAGCAACTTGGCCACCCGCTGCCGCAACAACAAAAGCACAGGCGGTTGAGATATTAAACAGACCTAAGCCATCACCACCGGTACCACAAGTGTCGACCAAATATTTTGGGTGGTAGATTTGCACACCGGTTGCTAATGAGCGCATCACTTTTGCTGCAGCGGTAATCTCAGCAACTGTTTCTCCCTTCATGGATAAACCCACTAAAAAACCACCAATTTGCGCATCGGTGGTTTTACCGGTCATGATGTCACTCATCACGGCGTGCATTTCGTTTTCAGTTAGATCTTGTTTGTTGATTACTGCTTTAATTGCTTGCTGTATATTCATTTTTCTCTCATTAATGATTCTATATCGTCAATTTCTTTAACCAATGCGCCAGTTAATACTGTGTTTCCACTGTTAGTGATTAACACATCGTCTTCAATTCTGATGCCAATGTCCCAATAAATTGGGTTGATTTTATCATCCTTGCGAATATAAATGCCTGGTTCGACAGTGGTAACCATGCCTATTTCATATTGTCGATGTTGGTCGTTTTTTTGATAGGCGCCTACATCATGCACATCAAGCCCAAGATAGTGTCCTGTGCCATGCATATAGAATTGTGATAGGTCACCATCAGCTTGTAAGATGCCTAAATCAACCAACCCTTGTTGAATGACATGAGTGGCAATTTGATGAGGTTTCACCACCACCACCCCTGGTTTGATACTTTCAATGGCAGCCAATTGAGCATCGAGTACAATCTGGTAGATTTGTCGTTGCGCTGCGCTAAACGTGCCGTTCACTGGAAAAGTACGGGTAATATCTGAGGCGTAGCCTTCAACCTCACAGCCAGCGTCAATCAATAATAAATCGCCGTCATTTAAAATTTTGTTGTTTTCAATATAGTGCAACACACAGGCGTTTTCACCGCCAGCGACAATCGGTGTGTAGGCATGCTCTGCATTATTTTTTCTAAATTCAGCATCAAACACACTTGCCACTTCGAATTCAAATAAATCAGCGCGTGTTTGCCGCATGGCCAATTGGTGTGCATTAACAGAAATATCGGCTGCTTTTTGCATGAGCTCGATTTCTCCATCACTCTTAATCAAACGCATTTCATGTACGTAAGATGCTAAAGATTGGTATTGAGTTTTTGGTAAGTATGCGATGATTTCATCGTCCAAAGTACAAGGCTTAAAATCATAATACAGCGTTGTTGCATCTGCAATTAATTTTGGTAATTGTGTTTTTAACTCATCAATAGAATAAGCTTTATCTGCCTTTAATGCTTGTGGTGCATCCGATACCCCTAGGCGTTTTCCATCCCAAATTTCACGTGCTGGATCTTTATCTCGCAAGAAAATAGTGTAAGTGTCTTTCGAAAAAACCGCGACTGCTTGTGGCTCGGTAAAACCAGTCAAATACCAAAAATCACTGTGTGGGCGAAAAGGATAATGCACATCGCCATTACGCAGTTGTTCTGGGTTGGTACTGATAATAACCAAGGCGCCCTCATCGAGCTGGCTTAGTAGTTCTTTTCTTCTGTTTTGATGTATCATTTTTGTAAACTATTTGTAGCGCATAAAGATACCATGAAACATGTTCGTTTGTACCAAAATACCCTTTTGAATATTGGCGAAGAATTAACGCTAGATGACTACGCCTCTCATCACTTGATCAAGGTGTTGCGTTTTCCACAGGGGCAAAATGTGACTTTATTTAATGGCGATGGATTTAATTACACCGCCAAGGTGCTTCAGGTCAAAAAGTCTTGTGTGGTTGAGCTATTAAATAAAGAAGAAAATCCGTCTGAATCAAAGCTTAATCTTACTTTGGCACAAGGGGTGGCTAAAGGCGAAAAAATGGATTTCTTAATACAGAAGGCGGTCGAACTTGGTGTGAATAAAATCATCCCTATTCTGAGCGAACGTTGTGTGGTTAAGCTCAGTGGAGATAAGCTGGTGAAGCGCACGAAGCATTGGCAAAAAATTGTCATCAGTGCTTGCGAGCAATCAGGCCGTTCAGTTATTCCAGAGATGGTTAGTCCGATTGGTTTGGATGAATTTTTACAACAACCCAGTGTTAACGGTTTTGTTCTACATCATCGATCAGAACAAACACTATTGGATATGGCGGTAGCGAATAAAGCCACGATTTTAATTGGCCCAGAAGGTGGTTTGAGTGGGGCGGAAATTGTCCAAGCTACTCAAGCAGGCTATCAGTCGTTGTTATTAGGTTCACGCGTACTCAGAACAGAGACAGCATCTTTGGCAGCCATTGCAAACATGCAACTATTATGGGGTAGTTAGGAGTTTTAGAGCGTCTTGAATTGGGCTAAGTACATTATCTAGTTTTTTACGAATGGCTGATCCTGCCAAACTGTGAGCAGAAATCGTACTCACAGCTAATCGCTCACTAACACCAGCCAGTAGTAATCTGGCCTTAATTTTTTCATCGTCTAAGCCTAGTTTTTCTAGCACCGATTGTGCTTGATTTTGCAAACCTTCAATTTGATCTAAAGGTTGAATCATTGGGTGTGATAAGCAACTACCCAACACCTCTAGTGTGCGGTATAAAACATGTTCTTGATTGATCTTTTTTAAGATGTGCGCAATGGTCGTCAGCATGATCTGCCCTTGTTCACTACTAACACATTCTAGCTCTTTAATGCTTTTATCTAACGCGATTGTGCCGCTATTATTCGGTAAGTTGTCTTTCATTCGCTCAATAAAACCGACTAAAAATGCAGTTTTTCTTTGCCCTTGTTTCCACAATCTGTCTTTGGCTTCTTGGCTAATTAGATCGCCTTGTAATAATAAATTTGTGGTATCAATCAGTTGTGTAGTGTCGTCTGTAAAAGGCAAAAATTCTAATAAATAATTGGCGATTTCCTTACCAACTGGGTGTGCAACTACAAAATCTCGTGTGAGTAAAAATCGCCCAATTTCTGCTTGCTGATCGGTGTTGGTGGCGCACCACCAGACCAAATCTAACACTTCGTCGTTTAGATTTTGAGAGTTAGCAACAGCGACCACTGCCTCAATATTGCCAATTTTTAATAACGATCCTAAATTGTTTGAACTCACTTGACCCATTCGCGACCAACGCTTTAAGTACGATGGATAGCCACCCATACTGCCCAGCACTTGGTTGACTAACAGTTTTTGTACGGCCTGAATATATTTACCACTATCGATATCTGGGTTAAGCGTAATGGTCTGTTCTTTCTTATCTGCTGTAAGGCCAACGACCACTAGCTTGTAAACATCAACTCGAATCGCCACGCAAGTTGAAATCAGAACATTGAGTCTAAGCGTGTCTTCAGGTGTTAGCATTGAGGTAGCGGTTAAGTTGTGAGAGCGACTGAGAATCTATAGCGTCTTTAAAAACCACAACCGACTCTTTTCCGGCCTCAATTATCACCAAAAATCGAGATTGATATGCTGGATAAAACCAAGGGTATTGCTCAGTAGACTGATTGTTTTTTTCTATTGTAATCTGCTTTTTATTTAGTGCAATTTTGGTAATTGAATCAGGCTGTGTGAGTAATACATTTTTGGGTAAGAAGTTAGCCAGCCATATGGATAAGACAAAGCTAACGCCTAAACTTAGCCAAATATTATAAAAGTAATGCCAAACACTGAAAAGGCTTAATAAATAAACACCAACGCTGATTGCTAAATAGTTTTTCGAAGTTCTTATTTTGACAACCAGTCCATCAGATTCGTTAGTCATCATCGCCTAATTCAGTACCCATTTCTCTAGCACGGTCAAACGCAGCTCGCATTGCATGCGACACCAGCATTTCAAAATTTTGATCTTGGAATGATTCAATTGCTGCTTGTGTGGTACCATTTGGTGAGGTGACTTTGGCACGTAGTTCGCGCGCAGAATTTTCACTATTGCTGGCCATCATGCTAGCACCAAGAGCGGTTTGAATACTCAGTTGTTCGGCAGTCTTTTCGTCCAATCCTAGGGCAACGCCTGATTTAGTCATTGATTCAATCATTAAAAAGAAATAAGCAGGGCCACTACCTGAGAGTGCAGTGACGACATCTAGCATTTTTTCATCTTCTACCCATAAGCACTCGCTTACTGCACCGAGTATTTGCTCGGATAATGCTTTTTGCTCATCGCTCACAGTTTCGTTAGCCATCATCCCTGTTGCACCTTTACCTAATAAAGCGGGTGTATTTGGCATAGTGCGTACAATGGCTGTATCACCACCTAGCCAGCGATTAATATCGGTTGCTCGTACACCTGCTGCAATTGAAATCATCAAAGGTTTGTGATCAATATGCGTTTGCAGTTGTTTACAGACAATAGACAATACTTGTGGCTTTACCGCAAACACAATCACATCGCATTGGGCGGCCAGTTCAGTATTGTCCGTAAAAACCTCAAGGTTAAATTCATCAGCACGTAGGGATAATAGTGATTTATCGGTATCGCTCACCTTAATATTTTGCGCGTTAAAGCCGTTATTAACAAGGCCAGAAATTAGTGCATAAGCCATATTGCCTGCACCAATAAAACCGATTGTTGTAGAGTTTTGCATTAAAATATCTCAAACATAATAGGTTGCATATTCTACCTAAATACTACCTCTTAACAATACAAGGATAACAATGAAAAAATTCAACCCTAAGTTAATCATGATTGATGTGGATGGCACTTTAGTCGATAGTGTGCCAGATTTAGCCTATTGCGTTGATGAACTCATGGTTGCCATGGGTAGAGAAAAATGGGGTGAAGCCAAGGTGCGCCATTGGGTCGGTAACGGTGTGCCAAAATTGGTGGAACGTTCACTCACGGGTGAGTTAGAAGGTACGGTAGATAAGGCTGATTTCGATAAGGCATACCCAATCTTTTTAGAGCTCTATGCACAAAACACCTCGGGCCGTTCGTCGTTGTATGACGGTGTTAGGGAGGGCTTAGATTATATGAAGGCGCAGGGTTATACTTTGGGCTGTGTGACTAACAAAGCTGAGCAATTTACCGTGCCACTTTTAAAAGATTTAGGTATTTTTGATGATTTTGGAATTGTCATTTCAGGTGATACTTTAGCCAAGAAAAAGCCAGACCCACTACCATTGCTACACGCCGCTAAGTTTTTCGGTGTTGATCCAAAAGATTCAATGATGTTGGGTGATTCTGTTAGTGATGTTAAGGCTTCACGTGCTGCCGGGTTTGAAATTATCTGCATGTCATATGGCTATAACCACGGTAATGATATTCGCGACACCAATCCTGATCTAGTGATTGACTCAATGGCTGAGCTAAAAGCTTATTTGTAAGTAAAATGTGTCTGTATGGATACATTTGACCAGCAACATATATGGCATCCTTATGCCAAAGTTCCCAATGAAATTTCGACTTTTCTAGTTGAGTCAGCCGATGGCGCATGTCTTAATTTAGAAGGTAATCAGCAAGTTATCGATGGCATGAGTTCTTGGTGGAGTGCGATTCATGGTTACAACCATCCGGCACTTAATAAAGCAGTTCAAACTCAGTTGGGAAAAATGTCACACGTGATGTTTGGTGGGCTCACCCACGAGCCTGCCATTACGCTAGCAAAAACTCTAGTTGAAATTACACCAGAGAACTTAACCAAAGTCTTTTTTACCGACTCAGGCTCAGTATCAGTTGAAGTGGCTTTAAAAATGGCATTGCAATATTGGCACAACAAGGGTCAAGTCGAAAAGCATAAATTTGTCACCATTCGTGGTGGTTATCATGGCGATACTTTTGGTGCTATGAGCGTGTGTGACCCTGATAACGGCATGCATCATTTATTCTCAGGTGTATTACCAAAACACTTTTTTGTTAAAAGCCCATCGATGGTGAGTATGGATGAGGCTCTGCAAGATTTAGAGTCAACCCTCAAGCAAAATGCCAATTCAATTGCTGCAATGATTTTAGAGCCCGTGGTGCAAGGCGCAGGCGGTATGCGCATTTATAACCCGCAGTATTTAACTCAGGCAAAAGCACTATGTGAGCAGTTTGATGTGTTGTTTATTTTGGATGAAATTGCCACTGGTTTTGGCAGAACAGGTGAACTCTTTGCGCTAGAATACGTAGATGTTACACCAGATATTTTGTGTCTGGGTAAAGCGCTGACGGGTGGCTATATGACACTCGCTGCCACACTCACCACAGATGAAATTACCACCACTGTCGGTACGTTAATGCATGGACCAACTTTTATGGCTAATCCTCTAGCTTGTGCAGTGGCAAATGCCAGTATCGAATTATTACTCAATTCTCCATGGCAAGATGACATTGCTCGTATAGAAAAAATATTTCATGCCGAGCTCTCTGGTCTTAGACAGCAGGATAAAGTAGCTGATGTACGCATCTTAGGCGCAATTGCGGTGGTTGAAATGAGAGAAGATATTAGAGTAGAATGGATGCAAAAGCGTTTGATTGAGCTGGGTGTTTGGTTAAGACCTTATGGGAATCTACTCTATACCATGCCGCCATTTATTATCACTGATGACGAGTTATTAACAATTACCAAGGCGATTAAAATCGTTGTAGCAGAATCATGAAAATATTAACTTTATTACTAATACTGTTGGCTTTCTCGGTCCAGGCAGAAGAATATGAAGCTGTCGATGTTGAAGTCAAGGCACAAAAATTAATTGGTGATGCTTATTATGTGCCTGGCATGTCGGGCGCGGCCACAGAGTATGAGGGCTTTATTTCTAATGCGGGTTTTGTAGTAACTAATGAGGGCGTGGTAGTATTTGATGCACTCGGTACACCATCGCTTGCACATGCGATGTTGGGTGAGATTCGTAAGATTACCGATCAACCCATCAAGATTGTAGTGATGAGCCACTATCATGCAGATCATTTATACGGCTTGCAAGTCTTTAAAGATGAAGGCGCACAAGTTTGGGCGCCTAAAGGCACTTGGGATTATCTCGATTCTGAAACTGCAGAAACTTTGCTAGATTCACGACGCACAGCCTTGTTCCCTTGGGTAACGGACGATACTTATTTAGTCAAACCAGACCGTATTATCGACCAAGACATTAAGTTTAGTTTGGGCGGCCATGAGTTTATGATTAACTACTTTGGTAAGGTACATTCTGATGGCGATATGTCATTACTTAGCGTGAAGGATCAAACCCTTTATAGTGGCGATATTATTTTTGAAGGTCGCCTACCATTTGTGGGCGATGCCAATATTATTGATTGGGTTAAAACCCTAGAGCGTATGCAGCACACACAAGTAGATTATTTTGTGCCAGGCCATGGTAGCGCTTCTAATCAACCACAGCAAACCATGGATCTAACTTATCGTTACCTGAAATTCCTACTAGAAAAACTCAGTAAAGCCGTTGAAGATATGGAACAGTTTGAAGAGACTTATGAGGCCATTGACTGGTCAGAATTTGAAAATGAAACAGCCTTTGATATTGCCAATCGAATGAATGCTTATGCGGTGTATTTATTTTTAGAAAAGACTTTGGATTAGTTACTCAATCGGGTCAATATCCAAATACCAACGCACTTTGTTTTTTAGTTTTAAAGTGTCGATGTGCTCGTTAAAGGTAGAAAGCATTTGATGCAGTGCTTTCCTGTCATTCGACTGTAAATAGAGGTTGAAGTAATAATAGTCCGATTTTTTCTCGATAATATTAGCCACCGGCCCCCAAATTTCTACAACATCTATTTGAATGCTTTTTAGCAAGCCAGCTGCTTCACGCAAAAAATCCTCAGCCATTTGTTTGTTTTTAGCGTTGGCACATAATAAAGCTTGGTGTGAGAATGGTGGTAATAAGGCGCTACTGCGTTGTTTAAGTAGCTGACTGGCAAATTGTGTATAGCGTGATGAAAGTACATAATTAAAGATAGGGTGGTCAGGATAGCGCGTTTGAATCACCACTTCACCTTGATCACCACTTCGCCCAGCACGACCCGAAACTTGGATTAATAATTGTGCCAAATGTTCAGTCGCACGAAAATCAAGCGAGAGTAAACCGGCATCAGTGTCCAAAATACCGACCATCGCTAGATTAGAAAAATCATGCCCTTTGGCAAGCATTTGTGTACCAACAATAATGCAAGGCTCGCCAGAGTTAATTTGTTTTAAATGCTCACCAAAGGCTTTTTTGCGACGAGTAGTATCCCTATCAATACGAATAATTGGCGTGTCAGAAAAATGTGAAGATAAGGTTTCTTCTAATCGCTCGGTACCGTAACCCAACACCTCGAGACTGGGTTGCTTGCATTCAGGGCAAGTGTGTTCAGGCATTTTTTCATCACCACAGTGGTGGCACTTAAGCCGGTTGATGTGGCGGTGGTAAATCATGCCTGAATCGCAACGTCCACACTCGGCCTTCCAGCCACACTCTTTGCAGTAATAAACCGGCGCATAACCACGGCGATTAATAAACAGCATTACCTGTTTGCCTTTGGATAGATATTGCTGCATTTTTTCGATTAGCAAAGCAGATAACAGTCCATCAAAATGCTGGCGCATGTCAATCAAACTAACTTTTGGCATTGTTGCACCACCGGCGCGCTGCGTGAGTGTGAGGCGTGTGATTTTTTTATCCAGCACATTTTTTAGCATTTCCAGTGAAGGCGTTGCTGTACCTAATACCAGCGGAATATTGGCTTGTTTAGCGCGGATGAAGCATAAATCTCTAGCGGAATAACGAAAGTTAGATTGTTGTTTGAACGAACCATCGTGCTCTTCATCAATAATAATCAAGCCTAAGTTTGGCATCGGTGCAAAAATTGCACTTCGGGTGCCAAGCACCACACCGGCTTCCCCATTTTTTGCCATAAGGTAGGCATCGAGCTTTTGTGTTTCATTCAGTTGTGAATGAATAGCCACAACCCGAGTTTCTAAACGTGACTCGAAGCGTGTAATCATTTGTGGGGTAAGCCCAATCTCAGGCACCAACACCAATACTTGTTTACCTTGATCTAATGCGGCTTGAGTAATATTAAGATAAACCTCGGTCTTGCCACTACCAGTTACACCATGCAGTAAAAATCCATGATAGCTATTTTGAGCTTTAAGAATTTCATCAATCGCATGGGATTGCTCGTCCGTAATTTTGTAATCTGGTTTTTCAGTGTCTAGAGACAACCCGGTGACTTTTTTAATTTTTGCTTCTTTGCCAAGCCGTAAGTTTTTTGGCAATGCTGCACAAATCACTTCACCAATAGGGTGATGGTAATACTTAGCCGACCAAAACAAAAAATCAAGGATGGTTTGATCTAATATTGGCGTGTCATCTAGCACTTCTTCAACGGTTTTAAGCTTGTCAAAATCGCTCTTGTCTTTATTGCCCAATACGATACCGACTACTTTTTTGCGAACAAAGGGCACTCTCACACGCGTACCAACAGCTACTTCAACATCGCACAGATAGTCAAAGGTTTTGTTTAGCGGTACAGGTATTGCAACTTCAACGATCGCCATTAGAGGGTAAATTTATATGGGTAAAATGATCATTTTATTCTTAAAAAACCCATCATGGTTGTTATTCAAAACCCTATTAATGATGTTTCTATTAATGAGATAAATCTCAAGGATACCTTGCAACAAGTGATCACTGATTTAGATAAGGGTGAGAGTGAGTTATTAATTCGAATTGTGGATAAGCTTGAGATTCAAAATCTCAATAAAATATATCGCAATAAAGACCAAACAACCAATGTTTTGTCTTTTCCATCTGACTTACCTATAGAAATTGATGAGTCGATTTTAGGCGATGTTGTTATTTGTACCGATGTGGTCGCTAATGAAGCCAAAGCACAAAATAAGACTTTCGAGCATCATTTAATTCATATGGCTATTCACGGCACTTTGCATTTGCTTGGTTATGATCATGTTGAAGAGTCTGATGCTAATAAAATGGAAAGTTTAGAAATTGAAATTTTGGAAAAAATCGAAATTGCTAATCCTTACGAGTAATTAGATATTAGTCAGAATGCTCCATGCGCCCTAATCGCTCCATGGCACGTAATTCATCCTTAATATAGTACATTTTTAGTGAACTCCGCTCCCAAGGTGGGATATTGGCTTCTTGTAAGATCTTTTTAAGCGATTGCGAGTGTTTTTTGCCAGGTAACTTGATACGTTGCCCTTCGGTACGATAACGAATTGAAAAATTTGGCAATTTTTTCAATTCAGCATGATAAGGACAGAAATCTTCGTTTTGATTGGCTTTATTGTCAATGAAATACAATTGACCTTGAAATCGTCGGATTTCAAATTGATCCCAGCTGACTAAAGGGTTAGCATCTTCTTTAGCCGATAATAAATCGAGAATTTGTTTCATTACCTTGTCAGAAGGTGCAAGAAATTCTAGGCTTGATAAGTGGTAACGAATGATATTCTTAATTCTTAAGGTGTCAAGTTGAGTGAGTTTTTGAATATTAATTTGATGGTTAAGGTTGATCAGCTGATGCGCTTGAATATCAATTTTTGCTAGAGCTTGAATGAGCTGTAAGGCCTCAGACTGGTGTTTGGCGCTTCGAGTTAAGGTTTTTGCTAAATTTTTGTAGGCTACTTCTAGCTTTGGAATAATGTCTAAGCGTAAGAAATTTCGTCGAAAATTGGTATCAGTATTACTATCATCCTCAACCCATGACAAATGATTATCTTTAGTATATTGAATAATTTCAGATTTTTTAATATTGAGCATTGGGCGATAATGAACACCCTTGCCCAAAGGTTTTGATTTTGGCATGGAAGCTAAACCTGCCACGCCAGCACCACGGAAAAGCTGTAATAAAAGCGTCTCAGCTTGGTCATTCTGATGGTGTGCTGTGCACAATACTTCGTTTTCTTTTAAATCAGATGATAATGAATTATAGCGTTTTTTACGTGCATTTTCTTCTAAGTTAGATTCATTTTCGATGAATATATCAACATTTGAATAAGGAATACTTAGCTTGTTACACAAGTCTTTGCAAAACTCACCCCACTCAACACAGTGTTTTGAGAGGTGATGATTGCAATGAATTGCGCGACAATTATCCGGATAATGTGTGTGCAGATAATGTAGCAGGACAACTGAATCAATGCCGCCACTTAAAGCGACAACAATGTTTTTATCCTTAAGGAAGGGGTCTTTATTCTTTAAATTTTCCAAAGCTTAAGAGCTTCTCCGCTCGAGCTTGCAGTAGTTGATCTGTGGTCATCTTTCCAACTACCTCTAATTGTTGTTTGAGTGCGTTTTTAAGTAGTCTGCGAGCTTCATCAGGGTCGCGATGAATGCCGCCTAATGGCTCAGCAATAATAACATCAACTAAGTTTTCTTTTTTAAGATGTTTACTGGTGAGTTTGAGTGATTCTGCTGCTATGTTAGCTTTAGCTGCGTCCTTGTACAGAATAGAAGCACAACCTTCTGGCGAGATGACTGAATAGATAGAGTATTCAAACATCATCATGATGTCTGCCACACCAATAGCAAGTGCACCACCAGAACCGCCTTCACCAATCACCACGGAAATAATCGGTGTGGCTAGTGTTGACATCTCGAATAGGTTTTTTGCAATCGCTTCGGATTGGCCACGTTCTTCTGCGCCAATGCCAGGATAAGCACCTGGTGTATCAATAAAGGTAATGACTGGCATTGAGAACTTTTCGGCCATTTTCATTAATCGTAGTGCTTTTCTGTAGCCTTCTGGACGTGGCATGCCAAAGTTATATTTTATTTTTTCTTGTGTTGACCGACCTTTTTGCTGGCCAATAAACATCACACTTTGACCATCTAACTTGGCAATGCCACCGACAATAGCATGATCGTCACCATATGCACGGTCACCATGTAACTCGGTGAATTCGTCAAACACGTCATCAATATAGTCAAGTGTGTAAAGGCGTTGTGGGTGTCTAGCCAATTGAGATACTTGCCAATCACTCAGTGATGAAAATATCTTTTTAGTTAGTGCACCACTTTTGGCTTTTAACGCCTCCATCTCATTAGCAATATCGGCTTTATCTTTAATATTACAAAGCGCTTGAATCTTGCCTTCTAAGTCAGCAATGGGTTGTTCAAAATCAAGGTAATCTAAATTCATATCGCGTTAAAATTCATAGTAATAATATTAGAAATTATAGCAGATGGACATACTCACGCTACTCTCTTTAGCCTTTGCAACTTTTGTATATGCCATCTCGCCTGGACCAGGTTTGTTTGCAGTGCTGGCAACCTCAACTCGCTATGGTGCAGTATCGGCTTTGTGGTTATCAATTGGCCACACGATTGCTGATATGCTTTATGTATCAATTGCTATGTTTGCACTAACAATTTTGGCTCAGACGATTGAGCAAGGCATGGTTTATGTTAAATTTTTTGGTGCAGCTTATCTTTTATATATTGGCTACCAACAATATATTGCTAAAGGTGTAAGTTTTGAAACGAGAAGTGATAAAAAATCTATTATTAAACTTCTAATTGCAGGTTTTGCAGTGGGCGGTACAAACCCAAAGAGTATTATTTATTACTTATCTTTTTTACCGGTTTTTATTGATTTGAATAACTTAACGCTAACAACTGAGATGGAGATATTGGGTGTTGTTGGTCTAACAGTTTTATTTGTACTTAGTCTTGCCAATGTATTAGGCCTAAAGTTACGAGCATATGTAGAAAACCCTATTGTTATTAAACGCGTGAATGAAATAACAGGTGTTACTATGATGTTGGTTGGTGTTTTTGTGGCATTATATTGAGAGCTAACGTTTGATCAATTCTGCTGTTTTTAATTCTAATTATGCAAAAACCTGAAAATTTGAGTAAATTAATTATGTTAATATGGGCTAATGAAACTAATTGAGTCACAAAAATGGATGTAATTTATTGGTTAATTCCAAGTATGATTTTTGTAGGTGTCGTGCTGGTATCTCTATTAATAATGGGGGTTAGGAGCGGTCAGTATGAAGATTTAGAGGGTGAAGGTCAGCGTATTTTGTTTGATGAAGATGATGAAGAATTTAAACCTTAAAAAAAACCTAAATAAGGCTTGACACGCGGTTGTATTTATTGAAAATTCGCACTTAGAACATAGAAGAAAATAAAAGCAATAAAAAGAGGAAGAGAAGATGGCGAAAAGTATTATTGACGGCCTATTTGGGAAATCACCAATCAGCCCATTACAGCAACATATGACTAGCGTACATTCGTGTATTGCAGAACTTAAGGGCTTTATGGTTGCCATCCATGCTCAAGATTGGGATCAGGCTGAACAAATTAAAAGTGAGATCGGCACCAAAGAAGGCGAAGCTGATATTCTTAAAAAGAAATTACGCTTAAGTCTGCCTTCAACCTTTATGATGCCTTTTTCTCGTCGTGACTTGCTTGATTTATTATTAATGCAAGACTCTATTGCTAACATCGCCAAAGATGTTTCAGGCTTAATGATTAATCGTAAGATGACATTGCCTAATGAAATTTTTGATGACATGATCGAGCTAACTGATGTTTGTATCAAAACATCAGCAACAGCGCTTAAGGCGGTTAATGAGTTAGATGAGCTGCTAGAAACAGCTTTTGGTAATCGTGAGCGTAAAGTTGTGAGTTCAATTATTAAGGATATTAATAGACTTGAAAGTAAATCTGACAAAATTCAACACGTCATTCGTGCGAAGTTATTCCCATTAGAGGCAAGCCTACCTCCGGTTGATGTCATGTTTTATTATCGCGCCGTTGAATGGCTAGGTGAGTTGGCAGATGCCGCTCAAAAAGTTGGTTCTCGATTAGAAGTACTGCTCGCCAAGTAAGGAGAACGTATGGAAATTATTGCACAGTATGGCGACGTATTATTGGTTTTGGCTGTTGTATTTGGTTTGTTTATGGCTTGGGGTGTTGGTGCAAACGATGTAGCAAACGCCATGGGTACCTCGGTAGGCTCAGGTGCAATCACCATCAAACAGGCGATCATTATTGCCATTATTTTTGAATTTGCTGGCGCTATTCTTGCGGGTGGCGAAGTAACAGCCACCATCCGTAAAGGTATTCTAGATGCGGCAATCTTTACCGATAGTCCGCATTTGTTAGTATACGGTATGTTAGCATCACTCTTGGCAGCTGGCACTTGGCTAATGATTGCATCAAACTTAGGTTGGCCAGTATCAACCACACACTCAATCGTCGGCGCAATTGTTGGCTTTGGCGCAGTAGGCGTTGGTATTGATGCCGTTGCCTGGGATAAGGTTGGTAATATTGCCATGAGCTGGGTGGTTTCTCCAATCTTGGCGGGTAGTATTGCATTTATGTTGTTTAGAAGTCTTCAAAATCTAATTATTGACACCGACCATCCATTTGACAATGCTAAAAAATATGTGCCGTATTATATGTTTTTAGTAGGTTTTGTAATTTCTTTGGTGACAATTTTTAAAGGCCTAAAGCACGTCGGTCTGAGCTTTGACCTGGGCACTAGTTATTTGCTTGCGATTGGTTTTGGTGTACTAGTTGCACTTGTGGGTACCATTATTATTAGACGTATTCAAATTGATCCAAATGAAAATGAAAACTTCCACTATGCTTCAATGGAAAGAATTTTTAGTGTGTTGATGATTATTACTGCTGCTGCCATGGCATTTGCCCATGGATCAAACGATGTGGCAAATGCGATTGGCCCATTGGCTGCCATTTATGGTGTGATTGAAAGTGGCGGTATGATTGGTGCTAAGAGTGCGCTACCAGTTTGGGTGCTACTGGTTGGTGGCGGTGGTATTGTATTTGGTTTGGTGACTTATGGGCATAAAGTGATTGCCACAGTGGGTACAGGTATTACACAGCTAACCCCATCACGTGGCTTTGCAGCAACTTTAGCTGCCGCTGCAACCGTCGTGATTGCTTCAGGCACAGGTTTGCCAGTGTCAACTACGCAAGTATTAGTGGGTGCAGTTTTGGGTGTTGGTCTAGCACGTGGTTTAGCAGCATTAGATACACGTGTGATTAACAAAATTTTTCTATCATGGTTGATTACATTGCCTGCAGGCGCAATCATGTCGATTATATTTTTCTTTATACTTAAAAGCTTATTTGGAGCGTAAATTATGACTTTAAACGAAATTCAAGCCAAGCTTGAGGCGGGCGTTGAGGGTTCAACAGTAACAATGGAAGGCGATGGTTGTAATTGTTCAACCTTGGTCGTATCGCCTATTTTTGAAGGTATGTCATTATTGGCGAGGCAGAGAATGGTATTGGCATCTGTACGCGAAAATATTGATAGCGGTGAATTACACGCCTTAAGTATTAAGGCCAGAACGCCAGCAGAAAATAGCTAGATACTATTCATTTTCATGTGCAGCATGAACATGTACTTGGTTGTCAAAATCGATTGAAACCGTGATATTAATCGGTCGACAACACACTGAACAGTCTTCAATATAGCTTTGATTAGATTCAGAGCAATCGACGTCTATTTCAATAATTTCGCCACAATAAGGGCAATCTATTGAATGTTGTTGTAGTTCATTCATCAATATTACGATTACTTAAGTCTTTTATAATGGCTTCACGCATTGAGTCTGAGTAATTAATCCAGCCAGTGATCTCATCGCTATGACGCTTACAGCCTACACAGTAGTTATTTTTATTGTATTTACAAATATCCACGCAAGGGCTGGCGACACGCAGCAACCCTCCAGGAGGGCTTTGAATAGGTTGTTTTTCATTCATATGCTTTATTATAGTTTGCTAATGTAAAATACACTTCTTTATTTCATTTTAATTATTCCATGGGATTTTCAAAATTAGGCTTATCAGACTCTATTCTGAAGGCTGTTACTCAGCAAGGTTATGATAAGCCTTCACCGATTCAAGAAAAATCTATTCCTGTTGTACTAGAGGGAAAAGACTTAATGGCAGCCGCCCAAACAGGCACAGGTAAAACAGCTGGTTTCACCTTGCCAATTTTGCAGTTGCTATCAAAAGGTGAGCCAACTAAATCAAACCAAGTACGTACATTGATACTAACACCAACTCGAGAGTTGGCTGCCCAAGTACAAGACAGTGTTGCCACCTATGGTAAGCATTTACCGCTCAAATCAGCGGTGGTATTTGGTGGTGTTAAGATTAATCCACAAATGAAAAAATTGCGTGGTGGTGTGGATATTTTGGTGGCCACGCCAGGCCGATTGTTAGATCTTCATTCGCAAAATGCAGTGAAGTTTGACCAGCTAGAAATCATCGTTTTCGATGAAGCAGATAGAATGCTAGATATGGGGTTTTTACCCGATATTAAGAGAATTTTAAAGACATTACCTCCTAAAAGACAGACGTTAATGTTTTCAGCTACCTTTTCTGATGACATTAGAAAGCTAGCAAAATCTTTAGTTCACAACCCAGTTGAGATTTCAACAACCCCGCGCAATACAACGGTTAAATCAGTTAAACAGTGGATTCATCCAGTGGACAAGTCTAAGAAACAGGCGTTATTAACACACCTAATTAAAGAGCATAGTTGGTATCAGGTGCTGGTGTTTAGTCGCACTAAGCACGGTGCTAATCGTATCGCAACTCAACTGGGTAAAAAAGGCATTACAGCAGCTGCCATTCATGGCAACAAGTCTCAAGGTGCGCGTACACGTGCATTGGCTGATTTTAAAGCGGGCAAGGTTAATGTGTTGGTGGCAACGGATATCGCAGCACGTGGTATTGATATTGTCGAACTGCCTCACGTGGTTAACTTTGATTTACCTAATGTGCCAGAAGATTATGTGCACCGCATTGGTCGTACTGGCCGTGCAGGCTCAAAAGGCGAGGCCATCTCTTTGGTAAGTGCCGATGAGGCAAAACAACTTTTTGATATTGAACGCTTGATTCAAAATAAACTAGATCGTATTATGGTGGATGATTTCGTGCCTGATCATGATGTGCCAGAATCACTTAAAAATCAATTACCACCTAAGAATAAAAAACCAAAAAAGAATAAGCCTCGTAACAAGCCAAGGTACGGAAAAGACAGTAATTCTAAAGATAAAAAGCCTAATAAAAAGAGAAGCTTTTGGGACTCTAAGAACAAATCTAAAAACAAATAAAGTTGCGATATGAGTTGGTGGACAACAGTTTTAGGTGGGGCGTTTGGTTTTATATTGGGTGGTCCGTTAGGTGCAATGCTCGGTGTAGCATTCGCGGGTAATCTTTCTAAAGGTAAATCTAATTTTGGTGGTTTTGGTCAGGCTCGTCATTTAGGCGATCAACAGCGCGTTCAAGCGGCATTTTTTAGTAGCCTATTCTCAGTCATGGGCTATATTGCCAAAGTTGATGGCAAGGTTTCAAAGTCTGAAATTCTCTTAGCACAGCAAGTGATGCAGCATATGCAACTGGCAGATGACATGCAGAAAGTTGCTAAAGAATTATTTAATCAAGGTAAGCAAGATAGCTTCAATCTAGACGAAGTGCTTGAGCAGTTTCGTCTTGAAAGTCACAGACGTACACATCTAGTACGCATGTTTTTAGAAATACAAATCCAAGCCGCTTATGCCGATGGCGTGCTGGACGATAAAGAGCACGATGCGCTTAAATACATTGCACAAAAGTTGCACTTCTCACTTCATGAACTAGAAAATCTGATCCAACAATTTGCCGCGACTAGTCATCATGCTAACAAACTAACTGTTGACGATGCCTACGTGATATTGGGTGCAGATAAAGGTCTGACTGACAAAGAACTCAAACGAGCCTACCGTCGATTGCTAGCGCAACATCATCCAGATAAATTAGTGGCTAAAGGTTTGCCAGAGGAAATGATGACAATCGCCAAAGAAAAGACCCAAGAAATTATTAGCGCTTATGAGCTCATTAAAAAGCAACGCGGCATGCGCTAAATCCAGTAAAAAACCATAGGAAAAAATATGAAAATTAAAGTAAGTGCATTCTTAATAACATTAGTAGTATCACTATCTACACAGGCAGGACTTTGGGAAAAAATGACAACGATGGGGGCTCAAACCGTTAAGCCATCATCTGAATACTTGATCGAAACTGCGGGTTGGAATATCCGCGTGTATGAGTGGATTCCGGCAGATAATCCAAATGCTCGTTGTATGTTTGCAGCAGGTTCACAGAAAGGCGGTGTTGCTTGTTATTCGATTAACGACTAACTAATCGTTATGTCTAATTCTATAGTTATTTCGATTATAGAATCTATGATGTTCCCAGATTTTAGCGCTTTATATCAGCGTAAAGGTCTCACAGAGCTTAGAGTTGACAGTGTTCGCAAGGCCGTCACGTTGGTTAAGAAACAACCAGCAGATTTTATCGTAGTAGAGTTTTTTTATGCTTATAGCACTAACTATAGCGGCATCTATAAGTCCAACATAGAAGGTTTATTGGTTAGTCTTATCAAGTACTCACCTAGTACCAAAGTGATTGTCTTGGTAAAAAAGAAAGAAATGCAGTTTATTAATGTGCTCGATGCTGTGGATTATCCAGTGCATGGCGTGTTGCAACTACCAACCTCAACAGCACAAATGGAAAATATACTCGATCTTGCTTAAAACCAATCTAAAAAAAGGTTTGTTTTTGGTTTTTTTGCACTATTTTTTTTTAGGCTGTTTTGATATATAATTACGCCTGTGAAATTAATAAGCAACCTCTTCATATTTTTATTGTTAGGCGCACTAAGTGCAGTTAGTTTTGCGTCTGGATTCAATGATAATTATGTCGAATTTGGCCACACTAAAGACACAGCTACAGATTTAAATAAAGGCTTTATTATTAGAGGCTCTCACCAGTTTAAAAATACAGTTATCATTACGGGAGGCTATCATATAACTGATAATGATGCTAGCTATGAACGTGAGTTTTATGAATTAGGCTTTGGTAAGAATATATCAATGAATGACAAGTCAGATATCACATTACAGACGTCAACTCATTATTTTAATGGTGAATACACGCCACCTTCGTTGAGCACTGAGAATTCTCAAGCTAATTTTCATTCTGTTAGTGTCGGTGTTAGAGGTTTGTTAACTGGCACAACTAGGGCGAGTGTTAGTTACACTAATCAAATTTCATGTGGAACAAGCATGAATGATAATTTTTTAACTCTGAAAGTTGTTAGGGATTTAACTCAAAATTTTCATTTAGTTGCTGAAGCTATAGAGTTAACGAATAACAATAAAACTAACAGCCTTAATATTCTATTAAGGCATAGTTTTTAACCGACAGATAATTATTAATTTGGTGGAGATGGCGGGGATCGAACCCGCGTCCGAAAACCTTCAAACAAAGAGTC
>OFBV01000033.1_pt1 | contig 24832 bp, 24 predicted proteins | sample 1520691 | NCBI WGS metagenome assembly OFBV01 (sample SAMEA3696450, study PRJEB22514) | metagenome | biome: water; feature: marine; material: hydrothermal vent | place: Pacific Ocean | collected 2014-08-16 | depth 1514 m | reverse complement strand
TTATAAGGAGCTAAAAAGGTTAGATATAAATAATCTAGATCTTCCGATTATTCTAAAAGAGGAAATTATTGCAATTTTATGAGTTTGTAGTAGTTGTAGACTATGTACCTAAATTCCGGGTTATAGCGGTCAGTGATAATGACAATCTGATTCTTTCATACATAATACTTCAGACAATGAAGAGGGCATGCCAAGAAAAGCACGCATCGAAATACCCGGGTATCATCACATCATCAATACAGTAAAATAAACACACTGATAGGGTAATCTCCCCATTTCCCAACCCTTCCAAAACTATATCTTGCTCTATATTTGAGTTATTTTGCCTATCTTCAAAATTACCAAGATACCTAAATTAAGCTTGCTTGAAATAGTTTTATGATTCTATTTTGTGTTTTTCTTTATATATAGCCGATGTTGCTCATGATAAACCTTTAATCACCTTTTACTTGAATATTTGTAATATCCAATAGCATATATTTAGGTTTCGATTGTCCAACCTGAGTAACTTTAAGCTTAATAGTCGCAGGTTTTAAAAGATACTCTTTTACTAAAACCATAGGATCTTTTATATCTGGTCCAATTTTTCCTTTTATAATCTCTTTATTATTAGTTTTAAACTCAAAAGTTCTACCTTCCGGCATGACACCTTGAAACATCCCTTCAAAACTTTCTTCATGCTCATTTATATTATTTTCATCCAACAATTTGATAGTATTTGTAATTGTTTCAATATTTGGATATTTTACCAGCTTATTTTTATACTCAAAAGCAAACCATGCATTACTATTTTTTAAAGTATCAAGAAATTCAACAACTTTTTTTACTGCTCGTGGATGAATCTCTTGAACAAGTTCACTTAGGTTATCTTCATTCTCATTTAAAGTATTTTCAAAAAGCTCTATCATTTTATCCAAAGCTTTAGAAGCGTTTGATTCTTCTACGATTAAACTATCTTCACCATTATTTGGCAATTCAAGCTCAAAGCCAAATGAGCCTCTTGCTATATTTGTAATTAGTAATTTATTTTTATCTCTATCTGGAATTGGTCCCATATATCTAAGATTTTCTGCTAATGATGCCGCTATGCTTGTAACTGCTTCATTTAATGCACCAGAAGCTTTAGAAGCAAAATCTACAAGAATACCATGAGTTCCAAAAACAGGACTTCCTCTAAAAGTTATAATTGCTTTATGTCTAATAGCACTTTGTTCAACTTTTGCTATCTCTTCTTTTAAATATTTTAATCTATTTTCAAAAGATGATTTTTCCAACCATCTGTCTTGTGGTAATTCTTGCAATATCTCTTCTATTTGTGTTATCTCCGAGGCTAACATTTGGTATTCTTGATTATTCATAGCCTTTCTCCTTTTTTATTGCTTCTAATAAACCTCTTGCATCTCTATCTTGTGAACTGTTTAAACTAACTTGCAAAAAACCTTTCCAGCTTCCATCTCTAGTATGTGACCACATACTATACCAATATGCAATAATTTTAATGGCAGAAGTATCATATTTTTGATTTAACTGAAATGGATATGCATCGACAAAAAATTCTTTCTTGGTTTTTTGTGTATCAAATAGCATCATCAATCTGTCTTGATCGAATTGATTTGGAATAACTAGAAAAGTTACGACATCAATATCATTTGGTGGACGAGATTCTTGAGTTTCTATATCTTGCATAAAACTACCATCTAACCATTGAAATCCCTCTTGAATTCCTGCTTCATATAATGCTAAACGATATTTAAGAAGTCCATCTAATATTTTACATCTTTCTTGTGATGTTGCAAAATGGTCTATCAATGTTACTATATCAACATCATAAGGAGACCTTTGGTGACTATTTCCGCTTTCACTAGGTTTTATTGGTGGCAATAACCCTTGTATATTCCATTTAGGTATCATTTTTTGTCCTTTTTAATCAACCTCACCCTACCAGTAAGCAACTCTTGCATCATCCCTGTTTTTATCGCTTTTGATTTATCTGATTTTGATTTTAAAACTTCTATCTCTTTATCACCTGAAAGCTTGACCATATCATCAAGCGATGCACCTTCAGAAACACCTATCAAAGCATCGGGATTATTTAAAAAAGAAGAGTCAGAACATAATCTTTATACTCACTGGCATCCATTCCACCACGAAGCTCATCCGCACTAGCCCATAGCAAGCTGTAAAGTTCTGTTTTTTTGATAGCCAACTTTTTACCTTTTAATTGGTCCATTTTTTAAAATTTCATTAGATTCCTAATTGAGCATCCCACCGTATGCGAATACTCTTCAGGACAAAAATAGCTTTTCCGTCGCTTGCGATGGTAGACTATTTACCCATCCTGCCTTTTAAGCAACATACATTTTAATGCACTATAAGTAATTATAACCCATTTTTTTGAAGAGCTGCTTCATAACAATGTCTCGCTGAAGTCTCCGACTTCTTTGAGTTTAAGGGTAATGTTGCACTGTTTTGGGCTCTTGTATGTAAAAAGGGCGATAGGGCAGAATAGCCGTTATATCTATCAGCTATAAAAGGAGTGTATGTACGATTTGAAACAGCTTTTGTACAGACTTGCGCAATCAGTCGATTTTGGATATCGCGGTGGCTATTTTGGCAGATAGCTTCTCCAGAATGCCGCTTTGTGTCTTGACTATATCGTCCCAGCGCATAGATGTGGAGTTTTCTGCGTAGGAGAACTCCTCTCCCGTGACGATTTTGCGCTCCTGCATATCGGCTATGCTCCATCTACCCTGAATAACGACTCTTCCGCTCGGGTCCGTATCCATTCTCTCTATCTTCAGGAAGATTCTGTATCTGTCATCTACCGGTTCTTTCCAGGGGGTGGATAGGAAACTGTATCCGTGGACCCTCGAAGCGAGGCTGCTTCTTAGAAAGCTCTGGATATTTTTCGCCAAATCACCCGCCCAGGCTTCGTTTTCGTCTATATCGATACGATTTTCCGATTTTCTGGATATAAGCTGTTTGCCTTCGAGATAGTCGGCGAGTTCCACATTGGCAATACCTATGATTTTCGTCGGAATTCTGTGGCTGTAGAGAGCGCTTCCCGAAGCGGGCTCGAGTCGGTAGTAGTTCGACGGTGTGCCACAGCCTGCCGCAAGAAGCGAAAGCAGAAGTAGTGCGGATATTCTCTTTTTCATCTACCTCCCCCTGATTATCGATTCGGGATGTCTCTGAAGATAATCTGTAAGCTCTTTGATGGAGCGGCTCATCCTGCTGATATCGTCGAGCATCTTTATCAACTCCCTGTTCGTTGGCGAATTGTGTTCGAGATAGTTTCTTCTCGTCTCTTGTATCGCCCTTTCGGTTTCGCCCAATATTTTATTGAGTCCGGGCAGAGTCTCTTTTCTGAAGATGGTGAGTGAATCACCGCTTCGCTCCAGAAGTCTGTTGCCGCTATCTATGGCTCTATCTATTCGCGGAAGGGTTTTGTTCTTGATTATCTCCATACTCTCTCTGAGATTCTCGCCTATCTCTTCGAAAGGAATCCTAGAGAGTCTGTTGAGCAGAGTCTGGATATCGCTTTTGAGTGTCTCTATCGTGGCTGGAACGGTAGGCATGACATAGAGACCGTTTTTCTTCTCCACCTTCACGGGGGGAACATTTTCGAAGAATTCCAGATTTATGAACATCTCTCCGGTAAGCAGATTTCCGCTTTGCAGTTGCGCTCTGAATCCCTTGTCGATCAGTTTTTTGAAGACTTGGACATTCACTTCGTTTTCTTCCCCTCTCTTGCCTATAATAGTGAAGCGCTCTGGTTCTATCTTTATCAATACCGGCAGTTCGAAATCACCGATATCACTGTTTCCGACAAGAAAAAAGTCCACCACTTCGCCTATCTTTATCCCTCTGAACTCTACGGGAGAACCCTGTTTCAAACCTCTGATGGAGTGTTTGAAATATACCCAGAAAAAGAGTTCCCGTCCATATGTGATTTTGCTTGCCTCTTTTTTGTTCTTGAAAAGCACGAAATGTCTATACTCTTTGGCCAATTTCCCCTTTTTGAAGTTTTGCAGATTGTCGAAGGCAAGCCCACCGGATAGAATCGAAGTCATAGACTCCGTACGGATATTCACTCCATCCGCATTTATCGTTGCATCTATTCCGCTCGTATTCCAGAATCTGCTGCTCTCTCTCACCAGTTTGTCGTATGGCGCTTTGATGAAGATATCTATAAGCACTTTTTGTGCATCGGGAGATAGGTGATAGGAGATTACGCTACCGGCATTTATCTTCTTGTAGTAGATGGGGGAGCCGGGTTGGAGAGAGCTTCTGTCGTTGGCCTCCAGTATGAAACGCTTGCCGGATACCTCGTCGAGAACCACGGGAGGATTTTCCAGCCCCTTGAATCTGCTTACACTTTTGCTCCCTTTGCGCGGGTCCATCCCTATATAGGCTCCCGAGAAGAGGGTATCGAGTCCCTCCACCGAGTTTGTCGTCAGACGGGCATGAACTATCCAGAATTTGGTCTTTTCGCTTAGATAAGGCTTCATCTCCTTGTTGAGTTCTACGGTGACTATGACCGATTTCAGCTCTTCGTCGAATCGTACCTTTTTCACCTTCCCTACAGCTATATCCTTGTACTTCACCACCGATTTGTCTTCGCTGATTCCCGTGGCCGACTTGAAGACTATCTCGATGGTCGGGCCCCTATCGCTGATATTTTTGACTATCAGAACCACTCCTATCAGCAGAGCCGTAATAGGTACGATCCATACCGTAGAAAAGTATCTTTTATGCTTGCTGTAAACCGCCTCTTTTATCTCTTTTTCCATAAATTATTCCATCTTTTCTTCTTTGCAGTTTCCACCGTCCCAGATGAGACGGGGGTCGAAAGCCATAGCGGCGAGCATAGTCAAGATGACGACAAGCAGGAAGTAGATGGCGCCGGCACCAGCCTTTATCTGCGTAAAAGCTCCGAAGTGTACCAGAGCTATCATGATGGATACTACATATACATCCACCATAGACCATCTGCCTATGAGCTCTGTCAGCTGATAGAGTTTCTGTCTGCGTTGCCTGCTTTTGCATACTCCTCTGTATATACTGTAGTTGAGATAGAGCAGAATCACCATCTTTATGAAGGGAACCACTACACTGGCGATGAGTATGACGAAGGCAATCAGATATGAGCCGCTTTCGAAAAAGTATATTATACCGCTTATGATAGTGTCCGACTCCGTACCTGCGAAAGTGTGCACATGCATCATCGCAAAGAGATTGGCGGGTATGTAGAAGATGATACTCGCTATCACCAGGGCGACGCTTCTTTGCAGACTATCCTTTTTTCTCATATAGACTTCGCTTCCGCATCTCGGGCAGTATCTAAAAGCGCTGCCGTCGTCTTCCTCTTTGGAAAAGTCGAGAAGCTGATGACAGATGGGGCATGAGCCTATCGATTTTTCTATACCTCTCATCTCCTTTTCTTCCCATCGGATTCTTCTATCATATCCCACACCGGATGTGGGTCGAAAATCATATGGGAGTATGCCAGTATTGGAATGAGTATGACGAAAGCCCAGAAAGAGATTCCCGTATGTATATCGCCCATCTTCACCAGCTTTACGATGGAGACGAGCGTACCTACCATAAATACATCCAGCATACCCCAAGGGCGTATCTCTTCGAGTATTTTTATGAGAGGTATCATAAACAGAGCCCTTTTCCCGTGATATAACAGTCCGAAAAGCACCATGGAGAGCGTTATATAGACAAAGGGAACCAGTATTGTGGTCATGAAGACGGCTATGGCCATTATATAGTCTCCGTCGAGATAGAGGTATTCGATACTTGTGGCGAAGTTGGCGGACGACTCTTTGCCTATGACGCTGAAAGTGAGAATCGGATAGTAGTTGGCCAGGATGAAGAGTATGAACGAAGCTATCGACATGGCGTAGAGTTTCTCTATCATCCCGGGATAGTTTCTAAAGAGAGTGTGCCCGCAGTTGGGACATTTGTATCTACCCTTCCTAGGGGGATATGGTATCTCGCTTATCTCATCGCACTTATGACAGCAGATGTAGCGTTTGCCCATTCTATCTCCACGATTTGTAGATATTTATGAGTCCGTTGGTGGAGGAGTCGTGACTCTCTATCTTCTTATCGCTTTCAAGTTCGGGCAGAATTCTTTTGGCCAGAGCCTTTCCGAGTTCGACTCCCCACTGGTCGAAACTGTAGATATTCCATATCACACCCTGTACGAATATCTTGTGTTCGTAGATGGCTATGAGAGCACCGAGGGTATAGGGTGTTATCTTCTTCAGCAGTATGGAGTTGCTGGGGCGGTTGCCTTCGAAAAGGCGGTGGATGAGCATGCTTTGCACCTCCTCGTCCGATATGCCGGCCTTTGCGAATTCCTGCAACAGCTCCTCTCTGCCCTTGCCGAAAGCCAGAGCCTCGGTCTGGGCGAAAAAGTTACAGAGAAGGATTTCGTGATGTCTGCCGAGAGGGTTGTGGGAGTGGACAGGAGCTATGAAGTCGCACGGTATCAGTTTGGTCCCCTGATGTATGAGCTGATAGAATGCGTGCTGAGCGTTCGTACCCGCTTCTCCCCAGACAATGGGGCCGGTCTGCCATCTCACCTTTTCATTCCTACGGCTTGCCGATTTGCCGTTCGACTCCATATCCGCCTGTTGCAGATATGCGGGGAAGCGGTGCATATACTGGTCGTACGGGAGTACGGCGTAGCTCTGGGCTTTGTGAAAGTTGTTGTACCAGATACCGATCATGGCCAGAATGACGGGTATATTCTCTTCGGCTGCACTGTTTCTGAAGTGCCTGTCCATGGCATGGGCACCTTCGAGCAACTCCACGAATCTCTCGTAGCCGATAGTCAGAGCGATGGAGATACCTATGGCGGACCAGAGTGAGTATCTGCCTCCCACCCAGTCCCAGAATTCGAACATATGTTCAGGATCGATTCCAAACTCTCTCACACCCTTTTCATTGGTCGAAACGGCTATGAAGTGTCTGGAGATAGCGGATTCGTCTTTGGCGTGTCGCAAAAACCACTCTCTGGCGCTATTGGCGTTGGTCATAGTCTCCTGAGTGGTGAAGGTCTTCGAAGATATTATGAAAAGAGTGCTTTCCGGGTCGAGCTTTTCGAGTGTTTCGGCTATATGTGTGGCATCGACATTGGATACGAAGTGGCTCTCTATATCTTCGAGCTTGTAGGCTTTGAGAGCTTCGGTCACCATTACCGGTCCCAGATCGGAGCCGCCAATACCGATATTGACGATATCGCTGATTCTCTTTCCGCTGTATCCTCTCCACTCTCCGCTGTGTACCATATTGCAAAACTTTTCCATGTGGGAGAGTACATCTCTGATTTTCGGCATGATATCTTCACCATCCACAATCACCGCTTCTCCACTCATGTTTCTCAAAGCGGTATGCAGTACCGCCCGCTTTTCGCTACGGTTTATCTTCTCCCCCGTGAACATGGCGTCTATCGCACTCTCGAGATAGCACTCTCTCGTAAGCTCCATCAGCTCTTCGAATATCTTCTCATCTATGAGATTTTTTGAAAAATCCACCACAATGGAATCTTCGAACTTCCTTGAGAACTTTTCAAATCTCTCGGGGTCCTGCATAAAGAGCTTTCGAAGGTCGTTGGCCTCTGCACGGGAGTAGGACTCTTCGAGTCTCTTCCAGCTCTTCGTGGAGACGGGATCGATATCCGGAAACATCAGGCTACACTCCTTTTGCACTATGCTACACCATCTCTATGCAAGGCGGTATGGGATATCATAATATCCAAAGTGGACTGAAAGGTATGAGCCAAAAGAGCCACCCGCTCCTCTTTCAGCACACTTTCAGTTCGAAACCCCGGTCCAGTCCGGCGAGGTCTCTATAGAATCTATACTCCCCTATAGCTCTCTCTTCAAAGAATCGCCTCATCGGCTCTCTCTGCAAATATCCCATTTCACATACGACATAGGGTATCTCTCTCTCTATCGCGAGATTGACTATGGCTTTGAGCATATCACAGCCATCCTCTCCCGAAGAGTAGAGAGCTTCGTGGGGTTCATAGAGAGAGACTTCCGGCGGAAGTTCCTCTTTTCGGGCTATATATGGGGGGTTGGATACTATCATATCCACTTTTGTATCTATATCGTCCAGCATCGAGCAGTGGTGCAGAGATATACGCCCGCTCATATCGAAACGCTCCATATTGACTTTGGCATTTTCGAGAGCTTTTGGGGAGATATCGGAAGCTTCTATCGTGATTTGGGGATGTTTTTTGGCGAGCATGACGGAGACTATCGCGCTTCCCGTACCGATTTCGGCGATATTGCGCAGTGAGTGTCTCTCTATCAGTGCGGATGCCGCATCTACCAGTAGTTCCGTTTCGGGGCGCGGTATGAGCACTCCGGGATGGACGATGAACTCTTCGCTGTAGAATCCCGCCCTGCCTACGATATACTCCAGGGGTTCGTGATTCGCTCTGCGCCGGGCGAGGGCCAGCAGGCTCTCCTCATCTTCTACACTGTCGCTCTCGTGCAGTCTCAATCCCACTCTGTCGAGTCCGCTGTGAAAGGAGAGTAGAAGCTCAGCTTCAAGGAGCGGTCTCTCTATGCCGGCCTGCCGTAGTATCCGTGTGAGTTTTTCGAGGGCTTCGGCTATGCTCATTCGCTCTCTTCGCGCTCGAGGAAGGAGAATATACCCTCTTTGGGGGGAGTGGCGTCGAAATCCACACGCTCACTGTCGAAGCCGAGACGCTCCAGCCTCTCGATTATTGGCGGATGTGTATGGTAGAAGCGTGAGTAGAGAGGGTCCGACCTCGGGAACGATTTGTTCTCCGATACGAGTTTGAGCAGTGCCGATACAAGACTCTCTCTCCTCCCGTCAGCGGCTCCATACTCGTCGGCCGCATACTCGTTGTGTCTGCTGATGGTACTCATTATGGGAGTATATACGAAGCCTGCCACCGGCAGCAGCGAAACGATGAGGGCTATGGTCATGGCGGGTGTGGGGATGGTGCCCAGCTCGGTGTAGAGAGATTGCGGAATGTGTCCGAATAGATAGAATACGACGAAGAGAAAGATTCCCGTCATGGAGATATTTTTCCAGATATCTCCGTGGCTGTAGTGTCCCAGCTCATGGCCAAGTACCGCCAGAAGCTCCTTCTCGTCGAGTTTCTGCAGGAGAGTGTCGAAGAGTACGACCCTCTTGGATTTGCCCAGCCCGCCGAAATAGGCGTTGAGTCTGCTGTCTCTTCTGCTGGCGTCCATCACGAATATGCCGTCGCTCTCGAGGCCGGCATCGCTCATCATCTTCTCTATATCTCTCTTGAGCTCCCCGTCCGCAAGAGGGGTGAATTTATTGAAGATGGGGGCTATGAGGGTGGGGTAGAGCAGGTTGGCTCCAAGTGTCGTCACGAAGAGCAGAAGGAAGCCGTAGAACCACCACTCCCTCATATTCGAAACTATCCAAAGAAGCAGGCCAAGAAGCACTCCACCTATCACTATGAAGAGTAGTATGGATTTGATACTGTCCAGGATATATATTTTGGGTGTGACCTTGCTGAAACCGAACTCCTTGTCTATTTTGAAGCGTGAGTAGATATCCAGAGGCAGAGTGAGTATGTAATTCAGAGCGAAAAAGAGCAGGAGAAAGAGCAGATTCGATACTATCTGCATATCGTGCCCCACGATACTCTGAAGGGTCCTGAAGCCATATAGAATCCAGAAAAGAAAGAGCAGATACTCCACGAAACTCTCCACAATGGATAGTTTCTCTTTCGCCACCGCATAGTTGCCGGCGACGATATAGCGCCCCTGTGGCATCAATACCGCTTTTTTCCGTTTCTCCGTATTTATATAACCTATCTGCATCACCGACAGATAGATTTTGAGCATTATGTAGAGCGAGTATATTCCTATTATCCATGTCAACATCGTTTTACCTCTGATTTTTCATTCCACACTGCGCAGATTCTTCATACGCGGACCCTGTCTTCCATAGCCCTCGAGAGAGAGAGTGTATCGATATTGTCCAACTCCACACCGGTGGGTACCCCCTGGGCTATTCTGCTGAATCTGATATTGCGCCCCTCCAGTTTGTTCTCTATATGGAGCATCATCATATCCGTGGCTATGCCGGGAGGGAAGGCGAATATTATCTCCTCCACCCCTTCCGAAATGGAGCTGAGGTGCTCTTCGTCGAGGTCATCGACCGATTCGAGCACATAGTACATACCGTCGTACATACCCGCGGACTCTATGGAGTCCACATCTTTGACATTCTGTACTATACATAGTTTGGCTCTGTCTCTGTCGCTGTCGGAGCAGATGTCGCAATATTCATCCTGGGAGATATTGTGACATCTGCTACAGCGTCTCACTCTGCCGACGGCATCCTCTATCGCATGAGCCAGTTTCAATCCGGCGTAACTATCGTTGAGTACAATATGGTATGCGAGCCTCAGAGCGCTCTTCCTGCCTATGGAGGGTAGAGAGTCGAAAGCCTCTACCAGTTTGTCGAAAGCTTCTACTCTATAGCGTTTCATAATCGACGACCCTGCTATAGTCGGCGACTCTCTTTATAGCTTCGATCACCTTCAGATGCTCCGGATCGACCGCATAGGCCAAGAGTCCCTCCCTGTCGCGAAAGTGTGCCGTCAAAACCAGATCCATGGCTCTATCCTCCTGTGCGAAGTTGAGACCCACCTCCATTTTCAGGAGCGAAGGTACACTCTCTTTTAGAGCCTCTATAGCCGAAGCGATCGACTCTATGGTCTCTCTTTGCGTATTCTCTTTGAATTTGATCATAACTATATGAACAACCATATATATAACTCCGAAATATACAATATGCACTTTCGTGCGAATTATATCCAAATGCTCTGCCTCCTATGGAAAGAGAGCGGCTATTTGTGGTAAAATTCGGCCCAATCCCGAAGCACCCCCTCTTCTGCGTTTGGCGGGAGTGGGCGGGAGTGCGTGCACGGAGCCCTTTGTTCGGATAATTTCACAAAAAAGTAAAAGTATTGGAGATATTTATATTATGGAAGAGTTGGACTATTACGAGATATTGCAGGTAGGCAGAGACGCCAGCGGTGCCGAGATAAAAAAAGCCTACAGAAAATTGGCACTCAAATACCATCCCGACAAGAATCAGGGCGACAGCGAGGCCGAGGAGAAGTTCAAACTGATAAACGAAGCCTATGGAGTATTGAGCGACGAGGAGAAGAGAAGTATATACGACAGATACGGCAAAGAGGGGCTGGAGCGTCAGGGTGGCGGTTTCAGACCGGGCAGTATGGACGACATAATGGATATCTTCAATTCGATGTTCGGCGGGGGATTCTCTTCCGGCAGGAGAAGAGAGGGGCCCAAATATGCGATGGATTTGGAGATAGAGCTCGAACTTGACTTCAACGAAGCGGTTTTCGGCTGTAGCAAAGATGTGAAGATAAACTACAAGGTGCCCTGCGATAGCTGCAAAGGTACCGGAGCGGAAAATGGCGAGATGAAGCTTTGCGAATATTGCGAGGGACAGGGCAGAATAGTTATGAGGCAGGGCTTCATGACCTTCACCCAAGATTGTCCGAAATGTCACGGGAGCGGAAAAATCATAGCCAAAAAGTGTCATGTATGCCGCGGCACCTCCTATCTGGAGAGAGAGGAGGAAGTGAGCATAGAGATACCTGCCGGAGTGGATAGCGGAAACAGACTCAGGATTCCGGCGAGAGGAAACAGAGACAGCAGAGGAAGAAGGGGTGATCTCTATATTCTATTCTATGTCCGGGAGGATGAGCACTTCGTTAGAGAGGGCAACAATATCTATATAGAGGTGCCTGTCTTCTTTACGCAGTGTATTCTGGGCGAAACCATCAGGATACCCTCTTTGAACGGTGAGCTTGAGCTCTCTCTCGAAGCGGGTACGAGAGATGGAAAACAGTTCGTATTCCGTGGAGAGGGGGTGGCAGATGTGCATACGGGGCGCAAAGGTGATCTCATAGCCCAGATAAAGATGATATTGCCAAAGAGAATCGACGATAAGCAGAAGAGACTGCTCGAAGAGCTACAGGAGAGTTTCGGGGTCGAGAGTCACCCCCACAAGAGCACCTTCGAAAATGCTTTCGAAAAGATAAAGAGTTGGCTCAAGGGCAAGTAACGACAACACCGCTCCCATATCTCATGCAGCGACAAAGTATCTATACGGACGCGAAAGGAGTCAGGCTTTTGCCACTTCATCCTTGAGAGTCTTACCGAATTTGAATTTCGGTGCGGTATGGGCAGGTTTGGTGAATGTTTTGTCGGTACCGGGAATTTTGCCGCTCTTTTCGGCTACTTCCGTCGTTTCGAATGTACCGAAACCTACAAGCTGAACTTTTTTCTTCTGCACGAGTGCTTCGCTCACCGCATCGGTAAAAGCCTTTATGGCTCTTTCTGCCGCGGCTTTGCTTTCGTATCCGCCCTTCTCCTTTACCATTTCCACAAAATCAGCTTTTGTCATGGATATCCTTTTTGTGATTTGACATTAGAGCTCAATTATAGATAGCCTTCTCTTATAGAATGTTGAATAATCTTTACAATATGTAATATACCATCTATCAATTCTTTACTCTATCAAAGTGCAAGACATATAACAAAAACTTTTCGGCTCATTTTATGCTCGCCATCTTTCTCCTCATGAAAGCTATCTTCTCCTGTAGGGGAAGCTTTTTGGGGCAGTGGTCTTCACATGCCATAAGTGCCATACAGCCGAATATTCCGTTATCGTCTCCGATGAGCTCGTAAAAATCTTCGTCGCTCCTCTCGTCGTGAGGGTCCACATAAAAGCGGGCGATACGGTTCAGACCCACCGCACCCACAAAGTCGTGGCGCATAAGAGCGGTGGCACATGAAGCCACACAGATACCGCACTCTATACAGCGGTCGAGTTCGAATGTCCTCTCGGCAATCTCAGGTTCGACCCTCTCCTCCAAAACGCTGATATCTCTCTCCTTACTTCGGTGTATCCAGGATTCCACCCTTTTGCTCATGCCGTTCATCCATCTCCCCGTATTGACGGAGAGGTCCTTGAGCAGTTCGAAGGCCGGCATCGGCATCAGCCTGATTACCCCTTTGGGGTAGTCTTTTGTCAGAGTTCTGCAGGCCAGAAGAGGTTTGCCGTTGACCATCATTCCGCAGGAGCCGCAGATACCGGCACGGCAGACGAAATCGAAAGAGAGATCGGGGTCCTGCTCCTCCCTTATCATATTCAGAGCTATGAAGAGAGTCATGCCCGGAGTCTCCTCGAGCCTGTAGGTGGCGAAGTGCGGTTTCGACTCCGGGTCCGAAGGGGTATATTTCAATATCTCGAAAGTAAGCGTTCTGCCTTTTCCAATCTCTTTTTCACTCATATCCGACTCCGAATCTCTCGTTTTTCTCTTTGTAATTTTCCGGCAGCTCGAAATGCATCAGAGCGTCCTGTATCTCGAAACGGTCTCTCCCCTCCAGTTCCATGCGGGCTCTGAGAGTATCGACCTCCTCCTGTCTCTTCCTCGAAAGGGGATGCTCCACCGTCATCCCCTTCCTTCCGTAACCTCTGAAGCCGGGAGGCATCTCCATCTTCATTATGTCCAGAGATTCGAAACCGATATGAGGCAGTGTGCTTTGCGGGTCCGTCCACTTCACTATCGTCCTTTTGAGCCAATGCAGGTCGTCTCTTTCGGGGTGGTCCTCTCTGAAGTGGGCACCTCTGGATTCGGTACGCAACATCGCCGCATATGCCACACTGATGGCTATTTTCAGCATCCTGGGTACGCGATAGACTTCGCACAGCTCAGGATTGGCTCCTCTGCTCTTGAGCCTCACACCGGCTTTCGAGCTTCTTTGCAGCAACTCTCTCAACTCCTCCACAGCACCGTAGAGCGTCTCGCCGTCACGGAAAATACCCACCTTCTCATCCATGATATCCTTCATACGCCGCTTGATGGCGAAGATATTCTCCTCTCCTACGGGACGGGAGAGTATCTCCCCTATGTAGTCGTACTGCTCAGTAACGAACTTCTCTATCGTAGCCGTATCTATATCGGCTTCGTTATTCATACAGTATTCGGACATATAGCTACCCACTATCATGCCCGAAACTACGGTTTCGGCTACGGAGTTGCCCCCCAGACGGTTGAAGCCGTGCAGATCCCAGCAGGCCGCCTCCCCACAGGAGAAGAGTCCCGAGAGAGTGGGTGACTCTCCCGTCGCCTTGGTCCGTATCCCGCCCATGGAGTAGTGTTGTGCCGGACGAACCGGAAGCCACCCTTTGGGGCCTTCGTCGGCAGGATCGATACCGTTGAATATTCTGGCTATCTCCTGCACATCTCTAAGATGCTTCTCTATATGCTCACGCCCCAGTATGGAGATATCGAGCCAGAGATGATCACCGAAGGGCGAAGGCACTCCCTTGCCCGCTCTGATATGCTGCATCATTCTGCGGCTGACGACATCTCTCGAGGCGAGATCCTTTTTCTCCGGCTCGTAATCGGGCATGAAACGGTGTCCGTCGACATCTCTGAGCACTCCGCCGTCTCCACGGCACCCCTCCGTGAGCAGAATACCCGAAGGTACGATGGGCGTAGGGTGAAACTGCACCGCTTCCGGATTTCCGAGTGTGGCTATGCCCGTCTCCAGAGCCGCCGCCTGTCCGGTACCTTCGCATATGACGGCATTTGTGGTAGTACGGTATATGCGTCCCCAACCCCCTGTGGCTATACAGGTGGCCTTGGCCACATAGGCTTCGAGCTCTCCGCTTACGAGGTCTCTCACTACCGCACCGTAACAGCGGCTTCCCTTGTGTATCAGAGAGAGTACCTCTTTCCTGTCTCTGATATCCACATCGTCCCTTATCGCTCTGTTGGCCACTCCGTAGAGCATCGTGTGACCGGTCGCATCCGATGTGTAGCATGTACGCCACTTTTTGGTACCGCCGAAATCCCTTGCGTTTATCAGACCGTGCGCACCGTCGGCCTCTTCGATAGTGGTCCTTTCGGTATTGATGACCACCTCTCTCGGGCCTCCGGATATCCTAGTCCACGGCACACCCCACTGTGCAAGCTCTCTTATCGCCTTTGGAGCCGTGGTGACGAACATCCGTGCCACCTCCTGGTCACAACCCCAGTCGCTACCTTTGACCGTATCGGCGAAGTGGACATCCTCATTGTCTCCATATCCCATCACACTGTTGGCGAGGCTGGCCTGCATCCCCCCCTGTGCTGCGGCGGAATGGGAACGCTTGACCGGTACGAGAGAGAGTACGATGGTACTCAGACCCTTCTCTTTCGTAGCCACAGCCACTCTAAGCCCGGCCAATCCTCCACCTACCACGAGAGCGTCGCAATACTGTATCTTCACTCCATATCTCCTTTCACGATTCCATTCCCCGGCAGATATCTCTCACCATAACTCTCTCTATGCTCGTAACCTATACGCATATATGTCGCCAACGCACTATAACCCAGAACAGAGAGAAGGAGAATCGCCGTAATCATCACCATCTTGAGCACTTTTCTGCTACGGCGCGGATTGGGATCCGAAGCTATCCCCCACTTCAGATATAGTCTGTAGAGACCGACCATGGCGTGAACTATGACCGTAATCATCAAGAGAGCGTATAGTATCCACATTCTGTCGCTGTATATTCTGTCCGAGGAGGCATAGGGACCTATCTTGTCTGGAATGGTAAGCATCAGGTAGAGATGGACCGAAGCGAGGAAAAACATCAAAAAGCCGCTGAGAGCCTGTACAATCCAGAGTTTCGTCTCGAGATGGGAGAGTGTGGCGGCGTGGGTATAAAGCACTCTGTATTCACGATATCTTACGGGAAACTTTCTCATCGCCAGTGCAGCATGCAGTATGAAGATGGAAAATATTATCAAAACCGCGAAAGATACCACAATCGGTTGCGGTTTGTCGAGAAAAGCGGTCCCTTCGAAGAGTTTGGTCTCCGCATACATCGCATCCTTGCCTAGGAGTATGGAAGAGGTAAAGAAGATATGCCCCACTATGAAAAGAGCGAGAATGAGGCCGCTTATACTCTGCAGCCTATCCAACAAAGCGGGCTTCGAACTCCTCCTGCCCTCGACACTTATTCCAAAATAACCATATATATAGTCTCTCATCACACCCCCTCTCTCTCCAGAATGAGTGTAAGTGTACAATGCTTTCTCTTTCACGGCTCTTATTCGCTCCGCACCGCGAAACCACCCCTGATGTCCGGTATAATCAGCTATAAGCTGTTAGAATATCGCAATATTGAAGAAGGAGGAGAAGAATATGCTCGAAGAGAAGTACTATCCCGACAGAAAATTAGCCAAAGATGCGCGAATCAGGAATATGTGCGAATATAGAGAGTTGATGGAGTGGGCCAAAGAGGATTACGAAGGCTTCTGGGACCACTGGGCGAAGGAGAAGATAGAGTGGATATCACCATACAGCAAGGTACTCGATGAAAGCGATGCCCCCTTTTACAAATGGTTCATCGACGGTAAACTCAATGTGACACAGCAGTGTATCGACCGTCATATAGAGATCAGGAAAAACAAGGCCGCCATCATCTTCGAGGGAGACAGGGGAGACAAGCAGATAATCACCTATCTCGAACTATACAGAAATGTAAACAGAATGGCCAATCTCCTGAGAAACGAATTCGGGGTGCAAAAAGGCGACAGGGTGGTTCTCTATATGCCGATGATACCGGAGGCGGCATATGCCATGCTCGCCTGTGCGAGACTCGGCGCCATACACTCCGTAGTCTTCGGCGGTTTCAGCGCCGAAGCGCTTAGAGACAGAATCGAAGATGCCGGGGCCAAAGTGGTAATAACTGCCGACGGAGCGTTCAGAAAAGGGAAGCCCTATATGCTCAAGCCGGTGGTGGACGAGGCTCTTAAAAACGGCTGTGAAAGTGTCGAAAAGGTTCTGGTGGTGCAGAGGAATTTCGCAGATATCGCTTGGATAGGCGCAAGAGACTACAGCTACAACGAGCTCGTCGTATCCCAACCCGACGAGTGCGAGGCCGAAACGATGGATAGCGAAGACCCTCTCTTTCTTCTCTATACCTCCGGCTCGACAGGAAAGCCCAAAGGGGTACAGCACTCCCAGGCCGGGTATATACTCTGGGCACAGATGACGATGGAGTGGGTATTCGACCTCAAAGAGAACGACACTTTCTGGTGTACCGCGGATATCGGCTGGATAACGGGTCATACATATATCGTATATGGTCCCCTCGCCGCCGGAGCCACCACCGTGATGTTCGAAGGGGTACCGACATATCCCGATGCCGGAAGAGCGTGGAAGATGGTGGAGGAGTATAGAATAAACCAGTTCTATACAGCACCTACCGCTATCCGTGTACTGCACAAACTGGGAGAGAGTGAACCGCAAAAGTACAACCTCTCTTCTCTCAGAGTGCTCGGAACCGTCGGTGAGCCCATAGACCCACCGGCCTGGAAGTGGTATTACGAGAGTGTAGGAGGGGGCAGATGCTCCATTGTCGATACCTGGTGGCAGACAGAGACGGGTGGACACATGATATCCCCTCTGCCGGGGGCCACGCCCATAAAACCCGCCTGTGCCACCTTCCCGCTACCCGGAATCATGGCCGAAGTGATAGAGCCCGACGGTAGCTCGGTAAAAAGTGGTGAGCAGGGACTGCTCTGTATCACACGCCCTTGGCCGAGTATGATTCGTACCATCTGGGGAGACCCAGAGAGATTCGCCAAATCCTACTTTTCCGATGCCGTGAAGGATGGCAAGGCGGTGTACTTTTCGGGAGATGGGGCCGTAGTGGACGACGAAGGCTACATCACGATTACCGGGCGCGTGGACGATGTGATAAATGTTTCGGGACACCGCATGGGTACGGCGGAGATAGAGTCCGCGATAAAGAAACACCCTCATGTGGCGGAAGTGGCCGTAGTGGGCAAACCGGACGAACTCAAGGGAGAGAGTATATTCGCCTACATTGTGCTCAAAGATACCGAATCGGGACTCGGTGAAGAGGTGGAGCTAAACAGAGAGATAAACGAAGTGATAGCCGGAGAGATAGGCAATATAGCCAAAGCCGACTCCATAGTCGTGGTACCGGGGCTACCCAAGACCCGTTCGGGCAAGGTGATGAGAAGAATACTCAGAGCCATAGCCAAAAAAGAGCCTATCACTCAGGATATATCGACGCTGGAAGACCCCTCGATTGTCGGCAAAATAGAAAATGCGCTCAAGTGTAGCGGATGTTAGAAAGCTTTCATTAAGGGAAAATCGACTAATATTTCACTACCGAAATATGCCTCGGTGGTGGAATTGGTAGACACAGTAGATTCAAAATCTGCCGCCTTCGGGTGTGCCGGTTCGACTCCGGCCCGAGGTACCACTCGGTCTATGCGGGAGTAGCTCAGGGGTAGAGCACAACCTTGCCAAGGTTGGGGTCGCGGGTTCGAATCCCGTCTCCCGCTCCATTTCTCATTCTCTATTTTTCGGAACCCTTTTCATCGTTTTCATCCTTGCTATACTCTTGTAGATCTTCGAGATCTTTTTTCAGCTCATCGTCGGTACCCTGCTTTATCTCCTCTTCCATCCACCGCTGCATCATCCCAAGCTGCATACCCACAAGATCGATATCTCTGCGTCTGGCATTGGGAGAGGGTAACCATTTGGCGACGAAGTTGTCCATTACCGAACTGTTCACACTCTCTACGAGAAACTCTGCATACTCTCTGACACTCTGAGCCTCGAATGTCTTTCCTGTTTCACTGTTGTGAACCTTTATAATGAAACCCTCGGGCTCTTTGCTGATTATCTCCGCCTCGATACTCAGAAGCGTACCCTCATACTCTTCATCCATTCCAAACATATCTTCATATTCCTTTGCTCTTTATTTTTAAACAGATAGTTTAGCACATTTTTCTATCACAGATGTGATAAAAATCGTACTCTGCAATCTATATGGTGGCGACTTCTCCCAAGAGAAGAGGGATGCTAAAAAGCTCGAGCCCATCAAATAAGAGAGCTTCTATCGACTCCAAGTTTGATAGAGTCTCTCCAATTAGATGGTGTTAAATGGTGGATTTGAATCTTTCTGGCTTATAATAAATAGCTTGTACAATTCAAGATAGGAGAGAGGTATTACAGACATTCTTGCCGGAATGGAGGTCGATTCAGGAGGCTTTGAAGCTCGCGGTGCTGCGGCAGTGCTTGTGCATGAAGCATCTTTCGCACTCAGGTTTCACGGCTTTGCAGATATATCTTCCGAAAAGCACCATCGCCTGATGCAGTTTCGGAAGGTCGGTTACAAATTTGCGTACAAGATCCTCTTCGGTCTTTTTGACATTGATGGCATCGCTGAGGCCGAGTCTGTGGGAGACTCTGAAGACATGCGTATCTACGGCCATGAGGTTGGCCTGGGCATACTCTATCATGACCACATTGGCCGTCTTCTGTCCCACTCCCGGAAGTCTCATCAGACTGTCCCTCTCCAGAGGAATCTCTCCGTCGAACTCCTCCATGAGCATCTTCGCCATCGCTATGAGATTTTTTGTTTTGTTGTTGAAAAAAGAGCAGCTTTTTAGAAGCTCTCTTAGTCCGTCGATATCGGCTGTGGCCAATTCCCGAGGGGATGGATATCTCTCGAAAAGAGCCGGTGTTATCAGGTTGACTCTCTTATCCGTACACTGGGCCGAGAGCATCACCGCAATGAGCAGTTGGTAGAGGTTTTCGTAATCGAGCTCCGTCACGCTGTCGGGATAGTGCTCGAGAAAGAGAGAGCGTATCTCTTCTATCTCTTTTTTGTCTGCAAGTGCTCTTTTTTTTCTTTTCATAATCCAAACTTTCGAGAAAAAATTTTTTACTTCCGAAGATGGATATTATCGTCACTCCACTTAATGATATATTTAACTTGAGTCGTTATACTAAAAGAAAAACGGAGATGAGGAATGAATAAAGTTGCAAAAGGTAGTGTAGTTCTCTTTGCGATAGGGAGTATGGCCCTAAGCGCCGCCGACATTTTGGCCACCGTAAATGGCCACAACATAAGTGTGGAAGATGCAAACAGGTTCATACAGGCATCACAGCCCTTGCTCGACTATGACAAATTGGATAAAAAACAGAAGAAGCAGATAGAGGAGAGGCTCATAGAGAGAGAGCTCTTCGCCGAAGAGGCCCGCAAGGCTGGTATAGAGAAAGATCCAGACTTCGCACGAGAGCTGAGCAAGGTGAAAAAGGATATCATGATTCGAGTCTGGATGCAAAAACAGTACAAGAAGATGATAGTCAGCGACAGTGAAGCGAGGGATTTCTACGACAAAAACAAAGACAAGTTCGCGATTCCTGCCCGTGTCCATGCCAGACATATACTTCTCAAAGATGAGGATAGTGCGAAGCGGGTGATATCGCAGCTTAACGGATTGAAGGCAGAAGAGCTCAAAAAGAGATTCATCGAGTTGGCCAAGAGCGAATCGAAAGGCCCTACCGCTTCGAAGGGGGGAGACCTCGGATATTTCAGCAAAGGGCAGATGGTGCTTCCTTTCAGCAAGGCCGCTTTTTCTCTGAAAAAGGGTGAGATTACGAAAAAGCCCGTCAAGACCCAGTTCGGTTATCATGTGATATACATAGAGGATATAAAAGAGGCAAAAACGCTTCCGTTCGAGAGTGTGAGGAAGAAGATAATAGCCAAACTCAAGGAGAAAGAGTTTGCCGACAAGATGGAGCTTAGGATGAAAGAGCTTAAAAAAGAGGCGAAGATAGAGAGGAAGAGATAGTTTTGTCTTCAATTTCGTTTCGGATATCACGACTTAAGCGTGAGTGAGTGGGATTTATATTAAAATTGAGAGTATCAAAATTACAAGAAGAGGTGAATCGTATGAAAAAAGGTCTCGTGGGCTTGATTGCGACGGCGGTGCTGGGAGGCGCTCTTTGGGCGAAGGTGATAGCTACGGTCAATGGCTACCCGATAAGCTCCTCGGAGGCCAACGAATATATCAAGATGGTCTCCAAAGGCAAAATCAAAAGCTATACCAAGCTTTCGGCGAAAGATAGAAAAAAGCTGATAAATGCGCTCGCTACCGACAAGTTCGTCATCAAAGAGGCCGGCAGAGAGGTGAAGAATAATATCAAAAAGGGCATATATGTAGATTTCTATGTACGCAAACACTTCAAAGAGCTCATGGAAAAGGCCAACAAAGAGTTGAGCAAAAAAGAGAAGGAGATGGCCGTAGCCGATATTTGGCTAAGAAAGAAGGCCTCTACCATCAAGGTTAGCGACAAAGAGCTCAAAGAGGTCTATAGAAAAAACAAAAAACTTTTTGTGGATAGGAAGAGCGGCAAAGCCATTCCGTATAGCAAGATAAAACCTCTCATCAAGATGCAGTTACAGCAGAAAAAATATGTGCAAAGATTGATGAAACATGCCAAAATAGACTACAATCCGAGTACGAAAAAGAAAAAGTAGCGATTTGCGGAAGAAGGAGAATATGAGATGAAGGTGTCGGATTATATAAAAGCCGGAGTGGTACGCGGAGACGATCTGCAAAAACTCTTTTCGATAGCCAAAGAGGAGGGCTTCGCCCTCCCCGCGGTCAATGTCGTGGGCACGGATTCGATAAATGCTGTGATGGAGGCTGCGGTCAAAGCCAACTCTCCTGTGATCATACAATTTAGCCACGGTGGAGCGGGATTCTATGCCGGTAAATATTTGAGCGGAAACGAAGCGGCCGCCTTGGGAGCTATCAGTGGTGCGAAACATATACATCAGCTCGCCGAAGCTTACGGAGTGGCGGTGGTACTGCATACCGACCATGCGGCGAGAAAGCTCCTGCCTTGGATAGACCTCCTCCTCGAAGCGAGTGAAGAGCATTTCGAGAGATATGGCAAGCCTCTCTTCTCTTCGCATATGATAGATCTCTCCGAAGAGCCTCTCGAAGAGAATCTGGCTACTTGTGTCGAGTATCTCGAGAGGATGGACAAAATCGGTATGACTCTGGAGATAGAGCTCGGTATCACTGGCGGAGAAGAGGATGGAGTGGACAATAGCCATGTGGACAACGCCGCTCTCTATACCCAGCCCGAAGAGGTCTGCGAAGCGTACGAGAGATTGAGCGCGGTCAGCTCCCGCTTTACCATCGCCGCGTCTTTCGGTAATGTACACGGAGTCTATAAACCCGGAAATGTCAAGCTCGAGCCCAAGATTCTCGACAACTCCCAGAAGTATATAGAGAAGAAACACAATACGGCTCCCAAACCCGTAAATTTCGTATTCCACGGCGGAAGCGGTTCGAGCCCGGAAGAGATAAGCGAAGCGATTGGTTATGGTGTGGTCAAGATGAATATAGATACCGATACGCAGTGGGCATTCTGGGACGGTGTACGCAAGTACGAAAAGAGATATCACGACTATCTCCAGGCACAAATCGGCAATCCCGACGGCGAAGACCAGCCCAACAAGAAATATTACGACCCCCGCAAATGGCTCAGGGCGGGAGAAGAGTCTATGAGAGAGAGAGTGATAAAGGCTTTCGAAGAGCTAAACGCCCTCGATAGATTCTGATTACCATCTCTACTGGAGAGAGGAGGCTCGACCCCCCCTCTCCTATATCTGCATATCATCCCTCTCCTCGCGCGTCTGCGTCCGAGTATTTTTACCTTTTTATTCAGGCCTTGGCAAGGCAGGCAATCTTTGAAGGCTATAGTGCGAAGTACTACCGGGTCGCCAGAATACTCGAAGAGATCAAAATCGCCAGACTTGAAGGCAGCTACACCAAAGCATTGCAAAAGCTTTCTCGTATCCATCTGCTCATTCTGGATGACTTCGGGGTGACACCGCTAAAAGCAGATGAACTCAATGATCTATTCGAGGTGATAGAGGAGAGAACTCTATCTGGTTCTACAATCGTCACGGCACAACTCCCCGTCAAAGATTGGCACAGTTATCTTGGCAATGCCACCATTGCAGATGCCATGATGGACAGACTGATCTACTCGGCACATCGAATCGAAATGAAGGGGGAATCCATGCGCAAAGTGATGGCACAAAAATAGGCATGTGGACACTCGTGCTATAATGGCGGCGAGAATATCTTCAACTTATCTACTGTCCACATGTGACCGGCGGTGGTGTCCAAATGCTCCGGCGTGAACATTTAAAAACAAGTGTTTTTTCAGATAATATTAAAATAACATCAGATGTTTCAACTTCTTTTTGAATATTCTTCCAAGCTGTTTCAATGTTATATGATAATCTATTTTTCATGTAAATATATTCCTTATGTATGTCTAACGGTGGACTTCACCGATAGCTGTTAAGGCTATTCGGTGCTAGGTTTTGTTATAACTATGTTCTATAAAATCTATGTTCTTTATCTAAAAAAACTATATAAAATGTATTTGCATCAAATCTTTTTGAAGTTTTTTGATGAATTTTATCATCATATTCATCTGGGACTACAAAACCTATTAATCTTACTTTATTTTCTATGTGAAATCTACTCCATACTGCTTGATGTGGTATGTGTTTTGGTTGTTTAAAATCTGTATTAATTGGAAAAGATTCATACTTTACAAATACGGAATATTTTCCAACTCTTTGATGCTCCCAATGATGAAGTGAAAATTTAGAATATTCTTTTAATTTATCTAGCAATTTACTTAAATCTTTTTGTGTCCAATCTTTAAAATCTTGTCCAGCTTCATCAATTGTAAAATATGAAAAGTTAAATTTACATCGTATAGTTAAATCATTTAAATCATCATCTAATGATGTTATAGGAATTGAACTTAAAAAATTTGCTTTTTTGCTATTGCTTTTATATTTTGCCATATTGTATCCTTGGCTTTCCACCAATTTTATTAGCTCTATATGCAGGAGTAATAGGTCTATCTGGTCTTAATATATCTCCTGGTATCTCGTCTAATCTATACAAATAACTTTCATTTTCTTCTTTATTAACTATAACTATTTTGTATTTTCCAAGTTTATCCATTATGCTTGTATGGTGGGTAGTAAATATAAATTGTGCATTATTTTTATTTAATTCTTTATTTTCAAATAATTCAACTAACATAGGAATTAAATCAGGATGCAAATCTATATCAAACTCATCAAGTGCTAAGACCATACCAAAATCTAATGCTATGGCATAAAGTCCAAGTTGTAAATAAAGAGATTTAACTCCATTTGATTGTTCATGATAAGTTAATGTTTTAATTTTGTTATCAATTTTATAAATCATTATGCTATAATTAAGAAATTTTTATTCAGAAAATGGGTCTTATACAACAAAATTTAAGAAGGTGATGTAGGGACTAATTTCCGCGGTTTTTATTTCTACTTTGCCTTGTATAAGACTTTTCCTTAATATAAAGTGTCAAAGTCGGGAGTTTTCTCCAAAGATTTATTTTTTATATTGTATTGTTTAATTTTTGGATTTAAATTTAATCTTTTTAATCAAGATTTTTAATGCGATATCTTCCGCATCTTTACCATTTAGCTCTTTGCAGTAGACGCTTGCTAAGCTAGGACAATGAATGCGTAACGGTTTTAAGCAAATATCTGCGGAATATCTTAAAATCCAATGCAAGGAGTGAGGAACGATGAAGATAAAGTCTGTGGAAGCCGTTCCATTAAATATACCACTCGTAGAGCCTTTTGAAATCGCCATAGGGAGGTTTGATGTGGCTGACAATGTTCTCATCAAAGTTCAGTTGGAAGATGCAACTGTAGGCTACGGCGAGGTTTCATCTTCTGGAGTCATCACCGGAGATGTTCAGTCCACAGTTATAGATGTCGTGAAGTATGTAACTCCAGCACTCGTGGGCGAATCCGTAGAGAGGTTCAGATACTT
>OFBV01000030.1_pt1 | contig 25519 bp, 23 predicted proteins | sample 1520691 | NCBI WGS metagenome assembly OFBV01 (sample SAMEA3696450, study PRJEB22514) | metagenome | biome: water; feature: marine; material: hydrothermal vent | place: Pacific Ocean | collected 2014-08-16 | depth 1514 m | reverse complement strand
CTCTCGTACACCATATACAACTGGGTGATGTGAAGAGTACTACACTCTTTTGTCTCTTTTTATCTTCCATGCTCTCTCCTCCATCTTGCAAGATTGTCTATCGTTGGAATTATACAATATGATGGGAGATATTTTTTGTGACAGCGCAATTTCGGGGCCGCGACTTCAGTCTCGGATTCGGTGTCGAAATTCCCAAGGGGTCGTCATTGTCCCGGATTATATACAGGAAGATTGGCGATAAGCTCTTTCGCCAATACCGCATCGTTGAGACCGGCATCCAGATAGTAGAGCCCAACCTCCTCTTTGTAGTCGATTATCTTTGCATCTTCGGGATGCTCCTGGGCTCCGTCGATAATCGCCAAAATGAATGTATCTCTATCCACCGCTCCGCTATCGAGCTGCTCCTTCCAGTAGGAGAGGCCCACACTATCGGCTTTTCTCTCCAGAACATTTTCATATATCCTAGAGATAAACTCTTCGTCGTTCATATCCGAGTAGAGCTTTTTCGTCTCTTCCTGGTCGAAGAAACTTCGTGCTATCTCTTCGAGAGACATACCGCTGTCGAGCCAGCAATCCATTCCCGCACTGTCCGGCACTCTGTCGAATGTGGCGATATAGAGCTGCGTCAGCTTCTCTTTCGTGGCTCTTTGCATCTTTTCCTCCTTTTTTCTTTTGGTTTCATCGAAATGATAGAAAAAAGTCGTTACCGATTCGTTGGCTCAAAGAGAGTATGCCTCCATCTTTCTGTTTTTGAATGCACAGAGTTGGGAGTAGCCGACACTCTTTGCCGCCTCTACGACCTCTCTCATCGCGAAACCTACCTGTTCGGGAGAGTGGGCATCGGAGGCGAAAGTTATGGGTATATCCCTCTCATAGGCCATCTTCAGCAGTTCGATACTGGGATAGAGCTCCCCTATCGGTTTTCGAAGACCGGCCGCATTTAGCTCCAAAACCATTTCACGAGCTGCAATGGCATCGAGAGAGGCTTCGGCATATCCGGGGATATCCGCCTGCGGCAGGAATCTGAAAACCTTTATGAGGTCGAAATGGGCTACGATATCGAACAGTCCGCTTCCAACCATCTTTTCTATTTCAGCGAAATATTTTCTCCATAGCTCGTCTATATCCTCACTCTCATAGCGCCCTATGAATTCGGGATTGTCGAAGCCCCACCCCTCTATGAAGTGAACGGAGCCTATGAGATAGTCAACATCCGCATTCAAAACTCTCTCGTCCATATAACCAGGAAGCCAATCCACCTCGTAACCGAGCCTTATATCGATAGACTCTTCATACTCCTGCGCAAGCTCACGGACACCCGATTCATACAGCTGCATCTCATCGAACGAGAGTCTGTACTCCTCATCGAAATTCATCGGTGCATGCTCGGAGAAACCGAATATATCCATCCCCTTTTCGATGGCTTTTTCGATATATTCTCTCATACTCCCTTCGGCATGCCTGCACAAAATCGTATGGTTGTGTAGGTCTATATACATTGTCGTCTCCTCTCTTCCATTGCCTGCCTATATTCGTCAATAGCGACTCTTCGGGGCGAGTCTCAAAAAGGTATATATATTTTGGCTATCAACTCTTCATATTCGGAAACAGGGTCGCTCTCTATCGTGATCCCTCCACCACTTTTGTAGATATAGTTTCCATTCTCATACTCTATGTAGCGTATCATCACCGCCGACTCGACTCTCTCACCGCTGCAGATACCGAAGACGCCCGTATAGAAGCCTCTCTCGTAACCCTCTATCTCATCGATGATAGCAAGAGTACTCTTTTTGGGTGTTCCACTGATGGAGCCTGCCGGCGTCAGCGTACGAAAGATATCGCCTATACGAGCCCTCCACCCGCTCTCCAGCCTCGAGCGTATGGAGGAACTCACCTGCAGAAGCTCTCTCTTGCCTGCGGCTATTTTGTGAACATATCTGAACTTCTCCACTTTCGTATCGTACCCCACCATATTCAGGTCGTTCCTCATGAGATCGACAATCATGGTATGCTCGGCTATCTCTTTGGGGTTGGAGACTATTTTGTCGTAAGCACACTCCACGGAGGCATCTATAGTACCCTTCATGGGGTAGGTACGGATGAGATTCTGCGATATACGAACGAAGCTCTCGGGAGAGAAACATACGAAACGATCTTCGATATATAGTTTGTATGGAGCTCTGGCATAGTTGTAGATATCCCTCAGACTCAGGCCGGGTTCGAGCTCTACAGCCGTGGGAAAGGTCAGATTCAGCAGATAGGTATTTCCTGCCGCTATCTCCTCTTTGACTCTGCGCATCGCTTCGAGGTACTCTTCGAAAGAGGGTGGAGAGATGAAGAGTCGCGGAGGATGAGACTCTGGCTCTTCGCAAGAGGATTCTTCGAATCCCTCTATATGGAAGAGAAGACTTTGCGGCAAATCGTGAAGATCGTACAGAACTATCTCGCTTCTGTCGTATGAGATGACGAAGAGGAAATCTCTCCCCTCGGCTCCGAGTAGATTCATCGCCCGGAACCCCTCTTCGTGTGGGAAAGAGCGGTTTATATCCATAGCTATGAGTCGAGTAGAAGAAGTTTCAATACCGCCATTCTGACGAATACTCCATTGCTGACCTGTTCGAGTACGAGCGATCTCGGGTCATCCAGGATATCGTCCGAAATATCGATATTTCTCATTACCGGTCCCGGATGCATCACCACCACACTCCTGTCTCCCAGCAAGTCCTGCGTGATACAGTACCTCTTGGCATACTCTTCGTAGTTGTCGAATATCGGTCTTTTATGTCTCTCGAGCTGGGCCCTGAGACTCATTATCACATCCACCTCGTCCACTACCTCTTCGAGGGTATCGTAACGGGGCAGGTCGGTAACGGGCATGAAGGGTTTGGGCGCCACGAGAGAGAGTTTGATGCCGAATCTGTCAAAGAGTCTGATATCGCTTGCCGCCACCCTGGAGTTTACGATATCACCTACGATAGCCACCCTCAGCCCCTCGAGTCTGGTACCGAAAAATTCTCTTATCGTGAAGAGGTCCAGCAGCGCCTGTGTAGGATGGGCATAGTTGCCGGCACCCGCATTTATCACCGGAGTCAGCTGCATATCGGCAAGCAGGGAGGGTGTATCGTTGTGACTGTGTCTGATTATGACACCGTCGGGCCCCATCGCACAGAGATTGGAAAAGGTATCTTCGAGAGTCTCACCCTTCTTCGTGGAGCTCTTGGAGGGGTCCAGATGCACCACCTCCGCTCCAAGCCTTTTGGCTGCCACTTCGAAAGAGCTCCTGGTTCTTGTGGAGTTTTCGAAAAAGAGTGTTATAAGCAGTCTCTCTTTCAGCAGAGGCGGTGGAAGTCTCTTTTTGAAGGAGGAGGCATCTTCGAATATTCTCTCTATCTGCTCCATACTCAGGTCGTCGCTATCAACGAGGTGCTGCATCTATACTCCTTTTTTCACTTTTTTCGACATCTTCAGAAATTTTTTCAAGGCCTTGCGCTCTCTCCATCCCAGTCTGTAATCTATATGTCCGAGATACCATCTGGCCTCTTCGAGCCCGATATCCCTCTTTCGGGCCGCTCTTTTCAATATATAATAGGGAATTTTCCATCTCCTGACCGAAAACTCTTTTGCAAGCCCTGCTATCCGTCTGTCGCGATGCCTGCAACAGAGTCTGGCGAATACGAAGGGAAGGCCGGTTCTCCTCTTCCACTCCGAAGAGAGGTCGATACCCTCACCCCCCTCGAGGTAGTACTTCAGAGCCTTATCTCCTATAAGTACTTCACCCCTGAGTTTCAAAACTTCGGCCAGCATGTTGGATGTGGCGGACTCATGGTCTCTCTTCTCCTCTCCGGGTATCAGCAGTACGCTATATACGGGACCATCCGCGACTATCCCTAGGTCGCTGCACTCTCTCCTTTGTGACAATACACTGGAGATGAAGGCGGCATCTATCCTCCCTTTCATAAAAGCTTCGTTCACCATACTGGGTACGGCACGCTTGTATCTCAGCATCTGTTTGAACTGCGTACTGCCTATCCTCTTCTTCATGAAAACCTGAAAAGGAAGGAGGTTGAGATAGTTGATAGAACCGAATTTCACCCTCTGCTCCACAATATTTTAGCGCGATTATACAGTATAATTCCCTATCGATGCTATCGGGGATATATCGATACCTCAGATAGCCACAGATAAGCAACTGCACAGAAAGGGGTATATAGTTATGGTAAGAGTAGAATTTCTCGGCCCCATCGACAAAGAAGCGATGGAGCTGGAGATTGGAAGTCTGAACGAACTCGCCAGGATTCTCTCCGAGGATAGCACTCTGGCACAGTGGCTGAAAAACTCCGCCGTAGCCGTGAACGATACGATTGTCAGAGATAGAGAGACTCCTCTGAAAGATGGGGATAGAGTCTCCATCCTGCCGCCTGTTTGCGGAGGTTGAGATGATGGAGATTCACGAAGGGGCTCTCGATGTCAAAGAGATTCTCGGCAGATGGCTCGATGAGGAGATGAACTCCAACTATGGGGCGTTCATACCCTTCATCGGGATTATAAGAGAGGAGGGAGAGATAGAGGCTCTGAGTTTCGATATCTACGAACCCACACTGAGAAAGTGGTTCGACGACTGGCAGGAGAGAGCCCGGGCGGAGGGTGCCAGAGTGAGGATGGCACACTCTCTGGGTGATGTACCGATACACTCATCCTCCTACATATCGGCCGTACTTTCGCCGCGCAGAAAGGTGGCACTGCGACTCATAAACGAATTCGTTGAAGATTTCAAAGCCAATGCCCCCATTTGGAAATACGATGTAATAGAGGGCAAGAGGATCTATGCCGCACAACGCAGCATAGCCATGGATGGAGCCGGTATTCTGTTTATAGAAGATTGACTCGAATGAAAGAGCGGAGTATCTTGTTGTCTATTGGCTTATGAAGATGAGAGGGTTATGATTTCGGCTTGGATTTTGGCTTCGGCTATATCGGAGTGTGTCAGTTTTACCTTCACATGCTCGAAGAGCGGCGCATTCCCGGCGACAATCTCGACCGTAATACCCTCCATCTCGCAAAGCAGCAGGGCTTTGGCCGGTCTGCCCGCTTCGTTCTCGTCCATCTCGCTTATTCGTGCATCGAAACACTCCCCTATATGCTTCGCCGCCCAGCGTGCGAATTTTCTGTCTCTGAAATCCCATTCGGCTTTTGTAGCCTTTCGCTCCAAATCGCTCACTCTTGCGCAGAGGGATTCTATGTTTCTCAGAAGATAGGCTCTGCTTCTGCTGTCGGATTCGAGTTCCGCTTCTATGAGACGGTGTAGAATGAGGTCGCTGTATCTTCTGATGGGAGAGGTGAAGTGGCTGTATTTGTCGAAACCCAGACCGAAGTGACCTACATTGAAAGCAGAGTATCTCGCCCTCTTGAGAGACTTTATTATAAGGGCGTCTATCTCCGCCTCCAGTCCGGCTTTTGCCGCTTCGGCCTGTATCTCTCTTATGGTCTGTGCCGGATTGGCTTCGTCGTCTACCTCCACGAAGATACCGACGCCTGCAAGCTCCTCCAGAAGTGTTCGCATCTTCTCTCTTTCCGGAGCTTCGTGGATACGGAAAATGGCATCTTCCTCTCCTTCGAAGCGTTTTGCGGCCGCCTTGTTGGCCAGAAGCATACACTCCTCTATCAAAGAGTGCGACGCTGTACCGCTCTCTATGCTCGTCTCTTTCAGAAGATGTTGGGCGTCTATGGTGATTTTCACCTCGTCGCTTCTGAAGTCGAAACCTTTCTTGAGTCTCTTTTTTCTGAGTCTGGATGTCACTCCGCTTAGAGGAAGAAGCCACTGCATTATCGATTTTTCGATTCCCTCTTCGAAAACTTTTTCTCCGGAGAGTACCTCATCTATCTCGTCGTAGTTGAAACGACGGCGGGAGTGGATAATTGCCTTGAAAAAGCTCTCCTCCTTCGCTTCGAGAGTTTTCGGGTCGAGCACTATCTTGCATACGAAAGCGAGCCTGTCCCTTCCGGGCTTGAGGGAGCAGATATTTTCGCTCAACTCTCTCGGAAGCATCGGGAAGGCTTTGTGCGGCAGATAGGTGGTGAAGCCTCTGCGTTTGGCTTCCAAATCTATAGGAGAGAAGAACGGGACATAGTGTCCGACATCGGCTATGGCTACATAGAGAGTGCTTCTGTCGGTATCGAAATAGATGGCATCGTCGAAATCTTTGGCGCTTACAGGGTCTATGGTACAAAAGTCCAAAGCTCTGAGATCGACTCTGCCTTCGAGCTCTTGTGCAAGCACTTCCGAGGGAATCTCGAGAGCCTGCTCCACACACTCCTGTGGGAACTTCTCCCCCTCCCTGTCGTAGAGTAGCAGGGATATGCGTTCGTCCACCTTGGGGTCTTCGAGATTGCCCACTATCTCTTTGACCTCCATACTCAGCGCATCTATCAGGAATACGGTCCCTCTCTTGAAGGCTTTGATCTCCATCCCCTCCATCGTCGCTTCCACACTCTGAGCGTTTTTGATGTTGCGAAGCGAGAATCTGCCCTCTTCGTCGATATGGCTGTAGGCGATTATCTTCACGATAGCCCTCTGCAGTACCATAATCACCTTCGCCGAAGCTCTGCCTCTTGCGGCGATGATCCTTCTGACCACCACCTCGTCTCCGTTTTTCGCCCCTTTCAGATTTTCAGGCGCTATCAGCAGGTCCCTGAGCTCTTTTTGGGGAGCTTCGAGATAGCCTTTGCCATCTGCCGAAATATGGATTTTTCCTATACGATAGATCGATTTGAGCCGATAGAGCCCCTCCTCGTCTTTTTCGAAAGCTCCCATCTTCTCCAACTCTTCGAAGAGCGGATACTCTTCACTATCGAGCTCATCTGGCACAAAAGCGCGACTCAGCTGTATCCCCAACGGGCTCATGGCGCAATCTCTCCTCTCATGCGTCTCTTAGACGATATTTTATCTCTTCGAGTCTCTCTATCCTCTCTTCGGTGGTGGGGTGTGTGCGGAAGAGATTCCCCATCGCAGTCCCCACCGCACTGAAGGGATTGACTATGAACATATGGGCGGTGGAGGGTTCGGCATCGTGTATGACACCCCCTCTCGCATAGTTTTCGAGTTTGCTCAGGGCCCTCTGTAGCCATTCTGGATGCCCTGTCATGAGTGCGGCTCCCTTGTCGGCCTCGAACTCTCTCGAGCGACTTATGCTCATCTGTATTATCGTGGCAGCCAAGGGCATTATTATCATAAGGGCTATCGTGACTATCGGATTTCTGTCTCTGTCATCTCCGAAAATCATACCGAAATTGGCCAGCATGGAGATGGCTCCTGCGATAGTGGCGGCTACGGTACCTATGAGCATGTCGTAATGTTTGATATGGCTCAGCTCATGGGCGATGACTCCCGCTATCTCCTCTTCGTCGAGCAGATTCAAAAGCCCTTCCGTCACCGCCACTGCCGCGTGCTCGTAATCTCTGCCGGTAGCGAAAGCGTTCGGTATCGGGTCGGGAATGATATATAGTCTGGGCATCGGCAGGCCCGCTTCGAGGGTGAGCTTTCTGACTATCTCGTAGAGTCCCGGTGCGTTACTCTCATCCACCTCGATGGCATCGTAGTGGGAGAGAATCTGCTTGTCGCTGTAGTAGTATGCATAGAAATTCATTCCGGCGGCAATCAGAAAGGCGAATATCATTCCGCTTTTACCCCCAATGAGGCCTCCGAACCAGATGAAAATCAGTGTCAATGCCGTCATCAGAAAATATGTCTTGAACTTTTCCATCTTTTTTGACTCCTTGTCGATAATTATCGTTTTACGAAATTGTATATGATAGTCGTTAATGGCCATCTGCAAATTAGAGTCACCACAAAACTTTAGATGACACACATTCGGACATATTACGATAATATAGCTATGCCACCACCCTCCTTATTCTACAACACCTGCTCATAGAGGAGATTTAAAGAATATAGAAGTGAGTTGCTTTTGTCGGATTGTCGCCTTCGTTCAATGCCGACTCGAAAAGTCGTATAATATCAAGAAGATGAAAGGGTATGCAGTGGAGATATTTTTGAGATGGGAGTGTGTGTGGGCTGTGAAGCTATGAAAAGAGTTTGCAAAACTCTTTATAAGAGTCTGGATGAGTTTCTGGCGCCGTTGGATGAGAAGTCGAGAAGAGAGCTTTTTTATGTTGATAGATTTTTAACGAAAAGATATGGCGCTCGACTTCTATTGGTAGGAGGTGTAGTAAGAGACCTGCTGCTTGGCAAGAGAGTCTCCGATATAGATATCGAATGCTATTGCATTACCCAAGAGGAGTTCGAAAGCGCCATGAGAGAGCTGGGAGCTCAGGGTGTGGGCAGAAGTTTTTTCGTCTATAAATACGGCAATATCGATATAGCCTTGCCCAGGATAGAGCGTAAAAACGGTTATGGGCACAGAGCCTTCGAGGTATCACGCACAGACGACGAGATAGAGGCGGCTAGGAGAAGGGATTTTACGATAAACGCTCTTGGCTACGAGCTGAAAGAGGAGAGAGTCATCGACTACTGGGGCGGTCTGGAGGACCTGGAGAGAGGGATTCTCAGAGCCGTATATCCGCAAAGTTTCGTGGAGGACTCTCTCAGAGTGCTCAGGGCAATGCAGTTTTCGTCGAGACTGGCGTTCAAAATAGAGAGAGAGACCTGCCTGCTCTGCAGAGAGATAGATATAGACGATCTCCCCTGCTCCAGAATCTTCGGTGAATTCAGAAAGATGTTTCTTTCGGACTATCCGCACTACGGACTCTATGCGCTCGAGAGTCTCGACATCTCCGTAAAACTATGGGGAGAGGGGTTGGGACACAGAGCCTTTTTCGCCGCGGCCGGAGATATGCTCAGATACAAAAAATATTTCAGACAGGATATGAGAGAGTTCTACTTCCTCGCTATATACTCCCGCTACAGCGGAAGGGATATAGATGATATCCTCGAAGCGATAGACGCGCCCAGAATCTACAGAAGAGTGCTACGGAACATACCGGAGATACCGGAAGAGATAAAAGACTCTTTCGTGGCCTCTTTGGCACTCAAAGAGGGGGTATGCAAAAGTCCTCTCAACTATATCCCCCAAATCGCCGACAGGGCGAGGAGTCTCGGCGTCTGGAGTGAAGCTTTCCGTATAGAGACGACTGCCCATGAGCTCATGGAGAGGGGCTTTCGGGGAAAGGCGCTCGCAGAAGAGCTCTCGAGACTCAAAAGAGAGGCGATGATGAGACTCGATGAAGAGGGAGATATCCGAGAAACTTAATCTGAATGTAATATAATTGGCTCACAACGAGTGACAAAAAAGAGAGGAGTGTGGCTCGGGAAGAGTCCGTAGGGGGCTACGATGCGCTCGAGGCCATAGTGAAATACTACTGGGTCAATTCCGTCGTAACCGCTAAACTCGGGCTCGACAAAGAGAAGGATATTTTCGAATTTATGATATTGAAACAGTGTCGGAAACTAAAATAGCACAAGAGGGATTGCAGAAGTGAAGAAGATATTGAAAAACAAGCTCCCGTGGCAGAAACCCAAACCCGAAAAAGAGGAGCCTCACGCAGCCGAATTGATCGATAGAATACTCAAAAGTCCCACATACCGCATAGCGGAGGATGATTCGGAATTTATCCACTCTTATGAAACGAGGGGAATACGACTGGAGCTCGATTATCTCAAAGCGGAACTCTCTCTTAGTCGAGAGGGGGTGGAGCATACGATAGTGGTCTTTGGTAGTGCCAGAATTCGTGAGAGGAAAACAGCTGTGGAAAATCTCGCAAAAGCACAAAAAAGACTGGAAAAAGAGCCAGATTCGCCCCGTTTGATAGAGAAACTCGCCTCTGCCGAAAAGATGGTGGAAAACAGTCTCTACTACGACGATGCCAGAAAGCTGGGAAGATATATCGGCAGATGCGGCAAGGGGCCTGATGATTCGAGAATAATGCTGATGACAGGGGGCGGTCCGGGTATCATGGAGGCCGCCAACAGAGGAGCCTACGATGTGGGTGCCAAGAGTGCGGGTATGAATATACAGTTGCCGCACGAACAGTTTCCAAACCCCTATGTCACACCGGGGCTTTGTTTTCAGTTTCGCTATTTTTCTATCAGGAAACTGCACTTTTTCCTGCGCGCTAGAGCTTTGGTGGTCTATCCGGGGGGATTTGGCACCTTCGACGAACTTTTCGAAATACTCACACTGGTTCAGACACGCAAGAGGGAAGCCATTCCCGTGGTGATGGTAGGCAAACGATACTGGAGCAGGGTGGTGGATTTCGATTTCATGGTGGAAGAGGGAGTCGTCTCGAAAGAGGAGCTGGGGATATTCAAGATGGTGGAGAGTGCCGATGAGGCATGGGATTATATACTCTCATGGCATGAAGAGTACGGTACTCCTTTGCTACATAAAAACGAGAGTAGCGGCAGAGCTTGAAACTGTATAGATGAAAAAAGGAGTGGAGTTGGAGAGTTTTATCACCAACAACGAAGTGGTCAAAAATATTCTCAAAGGTCTAAACCTTACACGCAATCTATATGTCTCGAGTATAATCGTCGGTGAAGCCCATATAGGCAAGAGAGCGTTGGTACGCTCCGTCTTTCCGAATGCGAAAGTCATAGACGGTGCACTTACACAAGAGCTCTTGAGAGGGATAAAAGAGGGTGTCGGCGAGCTTGTCATAGAGAACTTCCATAAAGTGAAAAATCCAGATATGCTCCATTTCGAAAATATGAGAGTGGTGGCTATAGCCGACTATATTCCGAGTATGAGGGATATAGACGAAAAATTCGCCTTTATCTACAATATGCCGCCTCTGAGAGAGAGACCCGAAGATGTGGATCTCTATATCAGATACTATATGAAGAGAGCCTCCGAAGAGTTGTCACTCGATATGGAGAATATAACGATAGAGAGAGCCGAAGTGGATATAAGCCGAAATCTCGCATCGCTTAGAGCCTCGGTCTATCGGGAGCTTCTATATAGAAAATCGACTGTTCATGATCTGCAAAACGCGCTTTATCATCTCTTTCTTTGCGATGGTGAGTTGGAGAAGGGTTACAGGGAGAATCTGGCTATATTCGAAAAGGCGATTTTGAAAGCGGGGCTTGAAAAATACGGTTCTCAGCTCAAACTCGCCTCGATACTTGGAATCAACAGAAATACATTGAGGAAAAAGATCAATGAGTACGATATCCATTGATTTTCGCTTTATTGTCGAAAACGACAATACCCCTCTGATAGTTTTCGACCATAAGGGACATATACTCTATCCCAACGCAGCAGCCGAAATAGTATTGGGTTATGTAACTGCCAAAGAGCTTTTCGAATTGACACTTCTGTATGCGCCAAAAGATTACGGAAGCAAAACGACACTGATGGATATCCACTATAGACAACTCTTTTTCTATGCGATAAATGTAACATACAATAGCGACAATTGGATAGCTCTGAGATTATATTATAGGCCAAGACCTGCCGACGATGCGAAACTCGACAAAAACCAGCTCATTGAGACCAATATAAATATGCTTCTGGAAGCCACATTGAGCATGTTCAAAATGAGATACGGGCAGAAGCTCTCTCTGATGGTAGATAGGGAAATACCCGAATTCAAGATAGATCAAAACGGATTTTCGAGACTTTTGAGAAAGGCTATGGAGTCTTTCAGGCTTTCTGGAGATGTCAGGGTGTCGCTCTCTATGACGATAGGCGAATCTATTATCATCGACGAAGAGAAGTACCATGCAATAAGGTTGAAGATATCTGCAAACGGAAGATTTCCCGATGAGGATGCAAAGATAGCGAGAATAGCCCAATCGATGAAGATAGTGGCTATACTGGACGAAAACGAAATGCAGTTCAATATACCTTTGATTTTATAACGATACCAAAATGAAAGAGTTTGGATATTATGAATAAGAGAATAAGAGTCACATCTATTTTCTACTCCATACAGGGAGAGGGTCAGCATGTAGGGGTGCCGTCTCTCTTCATACGACTGCACGGCTGTAATCTCAAATGCAGTTTTTGCGACGACAATCTTCATAGAGGAGACTATACGGAGCGGACATTCGATGAGATATACGATAGTATCTCCAAATATGAATGCAAGAGGGTGGTGATTACCGGAGGGGAGCCCTCTTTGTACAATCTCAATCCTTTCATAAAGTATTTGAAAAAGAGAGCATACTATGTCTGTGTCGAAAGCAACGGATACTCCTTCGCAAACATCCAGGAGGCGGACTGGATCACCTACAGCCCCAAGGAGTGGTACGAGATAGAGGAGTATGGATACGACGAGTTGAAATTTATCGTCGGCAGAGATACGGATATAGAGAAAATCGTCTCTTTCGAGACGGACAAACCCATATATATCCAACCGATGAACCACTTCGACAAGCCGGATATGCAGAGTGTGAAGAGATGTGTGGATTTAGTCCTCCAATATCCGCATCTGCGACTCAGTGTCCAGCTGCACAAATTTCTCGGTCTGAAATAGTATTTAACATTCAGTTAACCACGAGCCTCTATCATACATCCTATGAAAAAGAGAATACTACTGCTCGAAGACGACAGGATATTGACGGAGACTCTCGGGGACCTGCTGGAGTCGAGGGGCTTCGAAGTGCTGCATGCGGGCAACTACGACGAAGCTATGGATGCCACTTTCGCCGGTGATTTCGATATCCTCGTACTCGATGTGAATCTTCCGGGCAGAGACGGCTTCGCCTTTCTCGGGGAGCTCAGAGAGGCCGGTATAGAGACTCCGGCCATATTCATAAGCGCGAGAACGGATATCGACTCTCTCGCCAGAGGTTTCGGGGTGGGTGCGGACGACTATCTGAAGAAGCCTTTCGATTTCGCCGAGCTTCTCATACGCATGGAAGCGCTCTTGAGAAAATCTCTCGGTAGTTCGAGCGAGAGAATAAGCGTCGGAGAGTTCGAATACGACATATCCGGAAATCAGCTATACAAGGGCGGGGAGTGCAGAGACCTTCCCCCTTCGGACCTGAAGATTGTCAGAACGCTTTTCGCCCGCAAGGGGGAGACCGTCTCCAAAGAGGAGCTTCTCGATATTCTCTCCGACGGCAGCGAGAGCAGTCCGGGAGCCCTGAGAGTGCATATCTCCAAACTCAGAAAACTCGGACTGCCGATAACGACACTCAAAGGCATAGGATACAGACTTGAAAAGGATTGAAAAGAGAGCTCTTGTGAAATTCTTTTTCATGTATTTCGGAAGTGTCGCTCTGCTGGTCGTGGTGGCGGGTTATTTCTATTTCAATCAGACCAGAGACCATCTGCTCAAGATGGAGGAGTTCAGTCTGATAGAGTATGCCAGACATCTCAAGATGGGAGGCCCAGATAGTGAGTTTTCGGGTACTTTCACCCACAGCTTCATACCCGCCCGGGGCAGACATATAGATATAAGAAATTTCGAGATAGACGAAAACTCTTTTTGCAAGGATATCCCCCTGCGTATCGGAGAGAGATATCTGAGAGTCTGCAAATCGGATGCAGAGTATAGGCAGAGGATATATTCGCTCATCGAAAAGATAGTGACGATTCAGGCTCTGCTGCTGATACTTTTCGCTCTTTTGAGCTACTCTCTGGCTACGAGTGCCATCCGCCCTCTGCGTGAGAGTGTCGATCTGCTGGAGAGTTTCGTAAAAGACCTGATTCACGACCTCAATACACCCATAACGGCCATCAAACTCAATCTCACCGTACTGGAGACGATAGAGGGCTGTTCGCAGATACGGGCCATCAAAAGGCTCGAGGAGAGTGCCGAGACCATCTCCCATCTCCACGAAAATCTGACCGTCCTTCTCGAACGAAAGACTTTCCAGAGCGTAGAGATCGATATCTGCGGCGATATCCGCGAGCTTGTCGAGCAGTATCGCATGCTCTATCCCGATATAGAGTATAGCGTCGAGTGCAGGAGTCTGGAAGCCTATGTACATAGAGGAGCCTTCAGACAGATGATGCAAAATCTACTCGGCAACGCCTCGTCCTACAACCGTCGCGGAGGGTATGTGAAGATATATACGAAGGGGAGAAGCGTATATATCGAAGATTCGGGTATGGGGATAGAGGAGCCAGAGAGGGTTTTCGAGAGAGACTACAGCACCGGAGGGAGTAGCGGACTGGGGCTGGATATAGTCAAAAGGCTGGCTATGGCCATGCAGATAAAAATCGAGATAGAGAGTGTGGAGGGAGAGGGGAGTACTTTCATCCTAACGATGCCTTAACGCCTCTACGGGACAATGGCACAATAAGTTTCAGGAGCGTTTGTTTGAAAATCGGAAATATATTGAAGATTGTATCATCTATCTTTCTCCTCTCGATAGATATCCACGGCTCCAAACTGGGGCTCGATAGAGCCATAAAGAGTTCCATAGAGACTCACCCCGATATCAAGAGCGCGCTTTTACTCATAGAGCGCTCCAAAGAGGGGGTGGCCGTGGAGAAGAGTTCGTGGTTTCCACAACTGACGATATCGGCGGAGTACGACCCGCAGCGCAGCTATACGATGCCGGCAAACGGAGAGCTTGGAGTCGTGGATGACGACGGCTGGAGCGTGGGAATCTCTCTCAGGCAGAATCTCTTCGACTTTTCGAGAACCCACTACAGGGTAAAGGCCGCCGAGACTGCCCATGAGATATCGCAACTCGGTGCCGAAGATGCGAAATCTCTCATGAGATACAGAGTCAAGAGGGCATACAGCGCCATTATCCTCTACAAAGAGGCTATAGTGGCCAGGCGCAGAGATATGGAGGCGAAGAGAGCGATGCTCGAACAGGCCAAGGCATTGGCGAAAAGAGGTCTCAAAACTAGGGCGGACGAACTCCGTTTCAAAGCGGCCCTGGAGTTCGCCAAAAGCGAGCTCGAGTCCACTAGGGCATCACTGCGCAAGAGTCTCGTAGCGATGGAGCAGTTGACAGGTATAAAGATGGACGAAAAGACGATTCTGCAGAGAAGCTATCTCTACAAAGGCTCCTTCCCCAAAGGCAAAAAGGCCATCGACAGGCTGATGAAGCGAAACAGAGCCCTCGCGATGGCTTCGAAAAACGAAGAGAGCCTGCATGCGACATATGAAGCGAGTAGAAGAGAGAGGTACGGTTCGGTAGATATCGTAGGCGATATCAATCATCTCGATACGCTCGCCAGATACGACGCCACGACCATAGGTATCAGATATACCGCTCCCATCTATCAGGGAGGCAGACTCAGCGCGATGAGTCAGCGCAACAGGATAGACGAGATGGTGGCGAGGCAGAAGTATCTATCTCAGAAACGGGCTCTCAGCGAAGAGTATCTCGGTCTCTATGCAGACTGGAAGGCGGCATCGTCGGGCGTCTTGGCCCAAAAGGCAGGAATCGAATCCTCGAAAGAGGCTCTGAGGGTGATAGAGGCGAGATATCGTGAAGGTATGGCTACCTATATCGATGTACTCGATGCCCAGGCGACCCTTCTTTCCGCCCGTCTGGGGCTTTTGAACGCATACTATCGCAAAAGGGATATCTTGAACAGAGTGGAGTACCTATATGGTGAATAAGACGATAAAAACATTGCTGATTACAGCTCTTTTGGCAGGAGCGGGAGCTCTCTTCTACAAAAAGATATATATCCCGAAATCGACCTACGACTATGTAGTGGCACAGAAGGGGGATATGAATCTGACACTCTTCGGTATAGCTACCGTAAGCGCCAGAGAACTGCACCCCGTCGGCTCCAACTACGGCGGAAAGATAGTCGAGATTCTCAAAGATGTCGGAGAGAGAGTCCACAAGGGTGAGCTGATAGCCCGTTTCGATACGGCCGACCTGCCCAAACAGCTCGAAGAGGCTCGCGAGAGGATGAGAAGCGCGCACTTCTTGAAAATCGCGGCGATGAAAGAGCTCGATAGCCTCAGGGCGAAACTGAAGCTCGTCGAGCTCGACTACGAGCGCTACAAAAAGCTAAAAAGCGAAGGTTTCGTCTCCGAGTCGGAGTATGACAAAGTGGCGACCGACCTGGAATCGACTCTCGCGCAGATAGCCGCGTCCGAAGCCGCAATACGCTCCCAGAAGGCGCAGAAACAGCAGGCGCAAAAAAATATCGAAGCGCTCGAAGAGAGATTGAAGAGGATGAGTCTCTACGCTCCAATAGACGGTATAGTGGTGAGCAGAGATGCCCAACCCTCGCAGACAGTGACCCCCCAGCAGGCGATATTGACCATCGTCGATCCCGCCGAAGTATGGGTGAGGGCTACCATAGACGAGAGAATCAGCGGTGACATAAAAAAGGGTCAAAGCGCTCTCATCCGCCTGAGATCCAGAAGCGACGAAGCCCCTTTGGCTGGAGAGGTCGCCCGGATAGAGGCTGTGAGCGACCCTGTCACGGAAGAGAGAATAGTCGATTTGAGATTTTCCGAAACTCCCATACCTTTCCATCTGAACGAACAGGCGGAGGTGGAGATAAGGACCGGTATTTTGAAAGATAGCATCATCATCCCCTCCAGAGTGATAGTCGATGGCGGAGTATGGGTCTATCGCGACAAGAGGGCGAGATTCAGAAAGATAGAGATTCTCGGACGAAACGGCACGAATGCGGCTGTGAAGGGTCTGGATGCGAACGATAGAATCCTCGTCCCCAACCCCCACAAAAAGCCCCTCTTCGACGGAGCCACCGTAAGACTATGATAAATCTCGCATATAAAGATATCAGACACTCTTTCGTCAAATTCGTAGTCACCGCGATGGGAGTGGGTATGCTCTTCGGGATAGTCCTGATTATGATAGGTGTCTATCGGGGAATGATAATCGATGCCCAGGTACTCCTCGACGATGTGGGGGCGGATATCTGGATTGTGCAGGAGAACACCCTTGGCCCTTTCGCGGAGAGTTCGAGAATCCACGAAGATATCAAAAACACCATACGCTCAAATCCCGATATAGCCGAAAGTGCGGCACTGGCTTTCCTCAATATACAGGTAGAGACCCCCGAAGGTATCAAAAAGAGGGTTTACAGCATAGGATACGACCCTCTGGGGAGTATAGTGCCGATTTCCCGAAAACGGCTCGTAGATGGCAGACTTCTCGAAAAGAGTCACTACGAGATAGTCGTTTCGGACAAACTCGGCTTCTCTACGAACGACCGCATAAGATTGGGCAGAAACATATATACCGTCGTGGGCATTACGCACGGCTCGGTATCCAGCGGTGGAGACCCTACGGTATTCGTCAGCCTCAAAGATGCCCAGGAGTTGCAGTTTCTATACTCCAACGCCAGAATACACAACGACAGGGCCAGAGGTATGAATGTGGAGGCGGACAACCATCTGGTCAACGCCATAGTGGCGACTCTGCGCCCCGGGTCCGACGCCCAGGCGCTAGCCCGGGATTTGAAGAGATGGAAACATCTGGGCGTTTATACCGCGACTGAGCAAAAAGATATACTCACCAAAAATGTGATAGAGACGGCGAGCAAACAGATAGGTATGTTCACCGCCATCCTGATAGTGGTGGCGATAATAATCGTGGCCCTCATCATCTATACCATGACGCTGGAGAAGATAAAGGAGATTTCGATTCTGAAGCTGGTGGGACTGCCCAATCGCAGCATTACGGGTATGATTGTACAGGAGACCGTGGTGATGGGTACTTTCGCCTTCATCTTCGGAAATATCTTCGCCCACTCGATATGGGAGAAGTTTCCCAAGAGGGTGGTACTCGAGACTCCCGATGCCATGAAGCTCTTTCTTATCGTCATTGTCGCTTCGACACTCTCGAGTCTCTTCGGTGTCTACAAAGCGATAAAAGCCGACCCCCGCTCGGCTATCGGCGGTTGATGAGAGGAGAGGTGATGAGAGACAATGGAATAAAAGTCGAGGGATTGAGCAAGATTTTCGGTTCGGGCGATAGCGAAGTGAGAATACTCGAAGATGCTTCGCTGGAGGTGAAAAAGGGAGAATTCGCCGCTCTCGTAGCTCCCAGCGGCGCGGGCAAAACCACTCTGCTGATGATGCTCGGCTGTGTCGAAAAGCCTACCGCGGGCAAAATCTGGCTCGGTGAAGAGCTCGTGTGGAACGAGAAGAGATGGAGTATCCCGGATACGAGAAAGATACGAAGGCAGAAGCTGGGATTTATCTTTCAGGCGCACTATCTGATACCCTTTCTGACGATTCTGGAAAATGTGATGCTGATACCTCTGAGCAACGGCTGGAGCAAAAAGAGAGCGCAGAAGAAGGCTATGGAGCTTCTGGAGTATTTCGATGTGGCGGACAAGAGGGACTATATGCCCTCCCAACTCTCGGGCGGACAGAATCAGAGAGTGGCCATAGCCAGAGCGCTGTCGAACGAAGCGCAGATAATCCTCGCCGACGAACCGACAGCCGCACTCGACATGAGCAGGGCGGTGAATGTGGTGAAGATGCTCAGAAAGATTGTCGAAGAGCAGGGCGTCGCCGTCATAATGGTGACCCACGACGAGAGACTTCTACCCTACTGCGACAAGATACTCTCCATAGAGGATAGAAAAGTGGTGACCAGGAGACAAAACGCCAAAAAGTTCGCAGGGCAATAGAGAGAATATCCGCCTAAAGCATAGCGCTCGTATGCAAAACCTACCGGCGACTAAAGTCGCTGCCCCAGAAGAGCTGTCGCCGTTTCGGGGCCGCGACTTCAGTCGCGGGTTTGGCATTGAAGTCAATATAGGCTCACTCTCGCTTTGGAAAGTAAAAGTCCATCTACCATCTGTGCGGGGTTGAAGCCACCGACTCCATGTTTCGATGATTGTATAGTATCTTTAAATATACTATTTCAGCTATTCTAAAGTTAAAGTGAAATATATTAGATTTTAGGAACATCAAAAGGACTTTGACATGCCAACCATTTCGATGTTTTATGGAATCATTATAAGGATGTATTGTGCTCCAAAAGAGCATAATCCACCACATATTCATGTCTATTATCAAGATTATAAAGCTATTGTCAACATAAATGAAGTTGAATTGGTCGATGGCGAACTACCAAAAAATAAACAGAGAATCGTCTTGGCATGGGTTGAGCTCAGAAAAGAGGAACTTTTGGCTAATTGGGAGTTGGCTCAGAATGGTGAATTGCCGTTCAAAATAGAACCGTTGAGATAGGAGGTCTGAAGTGTATCTCGCTGTAAAAGATGTAAAGGCGTTGGAAGATTATCGACTGCTTTTGAAATTTGAAAATGATGAAGAGAGGATCTTCGATCTAAAACCATATCTCGATATCGGCAAATTTCGAGAGTTGAGAGACAGAAATCTATTCAGGAGTGTAAAAGTCTGCTTCGACACCATAGAGTGGGCCAATCGACTCGATTTGGATCCCGAGTTTTTATATGAAAAATCATACAGCAAAGCGGAGAAAAGCATAGAAGACTCTGTCGCGGTATGAAGTCACCGCCCTATAGATTGCATCGCCGTTTCGGGGCCGCGACTTCAGTCGCGGAATTAACATTGAAGTCCATAGAGGTTCAGTATCGCTTTGGAAAGTAGAAGTCCATCTACTTGGAGCAGGGACTTCAGTCCCGTTATATCACCATTTTGCGGGGCTGAAGCCTCCGACTCCTTTGGGTTTCGGACTCCATCCCTCAATGGCTAAATTTTGACCTTGCTCTATGCGAGATGCTATCGGCGACTAAAGTCGCCGCCCCAGAAGAGCTGTCTTCGTTTCGGGGCCGCGACTTCAGTCGCGGGTTCAATCTTGAAGTCCATACAGGTTCGCTATCACCAAGATCCGTTTTGGTAGTTTGGACTCTCGTATGCGTTCCCACCGAGATAAAAGAGAAACCGGCAGATCGGCAAAGTGTCGAGCATCTCGCAATCTGCCGCTCAATGGGTGATGAGGGGAGAAATAGAAAAAGAGTTATCGTTATCACTAGGTCTCTATTTCAAATATTGGTTATCGATAAATAGTTGGGTTTATCTTATTCATAAAATGATATAATCACTATTGATTACTCAGCGGAGTCTTATATGAGAAATATTTTTGATACAAAAACTATTACATTTACAGAATTGTTAGGCAATGGTAAAATATATAAAATTCCTTCATTTCAGAGAGATTTTTCATGGACGGAAGAAAATTGGGAAGATTTATGGAATGATATTATTGATATCTATAATGATATTGAAGAACAGCATTATATGGGGACCATCGTTCTTCAAAATACTTCAAACAAGAAAGAGTATATTGTAGTTGATGGACAACAAAGAGTTACAACACTTTCTATCTTTATACTCTCATTGGTCAAAGTTTTAAAAGAATTGATTGCTAAGAATATTGATAAATCTGACAATGAAGAGAGAATTAAAAAAATTTTAAATACTTATATTGGAGAAAAATCTCTTTCGGATTTGTACTATAGATCCAAATTGACATTAAATGACGATAATAATAATTTCTATAAAACAAGATTGTTGGAATTTAAAGAACCAATAAATAAGACGAAATTAAGAGATAGCGAGAAACTGCTATATGCTTGTTTTGAGTTTTTTGTACAAAAAACAAAAGATGTTTTTTCGGAAAATCTTAGTGGTTCGGTATTGGGAGGATTTTTAGAGAAAATATCTGATAGTTTAATATTTATATTGATTACAGTAGATGATGATATGAGCGCATATACTGTTTTTGAAACCTTAAATGCGAGAGGAGTTGAATTAACGACGACCGATCTATTGAAAAATTACCTTTTTTCAATTGTAGCATCTGTTGGTAAGGATGGAAGTGAATTTCAAATTTTGCAAGAAGACTGGAAAGAGCTTGTCGATATTGTAAGCTTAAAAAAATTCCCAATATTTTTAAGATTTTATATAAATTCATACAGAAAACTTGTCAGAAAAGAGAGACTCTTTAAAGAGATTAAAAAAGAGATTTCGAAACCAATTGAAGCAATGGAGCTGATAGAAAAATTAAAATCGAATGCCTATTTATATTCCGCTATTTTAAACCCAAGTGATGAGTTTTGGAATGAAAATCCAAAACAAAAAGAGATAAGAAAATATCTCTCTGAATTGAAACTATTTGGAATTACTCAAGCAATTTCGTTACTGTTTTCAGTATATCATCATAAACTCCAATGGTTTGATAAAGTATTGAAAATGATTGTTAGCATATCATTCAGATATAATGTTATAGCGAAATTCAATCCTAATGCTATGGAAAAAGTTTATAATTCATTAGCTATAAAAATTGCGAATAACGAGATTGAACATCTCAATGAGATAAAGACTGCTTTAAGTGAAATATATGTCGATGATAATACTTTTGTTGATCTATTTAAATCAAAAAGCATCTCTACAAATGGAAAAAACAAACTTCTAGTTAAATATATACTAACTACAATTGAAAATCATATATTTCATAATGACTATAGTATCAATGATTCAAATTTTACAATAGAACATATTTTGCCCGAAAAATATACAGAAGAGTGGAATCAGGAATTTTCCAATGAAGCCGAGAGATATCTTTACAGGTTAGGTAACTATACTTTATTGGAGGAGAAAAAAAACAAAACTATTGCAAATAAAAATTTCAATGAAAAAAAAGAGTTTTATAAAACTAGTCATTATAAAATAACTACTGAAACATTGAACTATGAAAATTGGAATATAGATAATCTAACCCATCGCCAAGCACAGCTTGCAAAATATGCCAAATCTATTTGGAAGCTGTAAAACAATCTAATAAAACTTTCTAGCAAATTATATAACCTCCAGAAGAGCGCAAAATTTACAATACAAAAAGATATAGGATTGGACAATAGAGAAACAGAGAACAAACGATTTACACTCACCACTAAGCGAAGTCTATACAGACTGACTTTCGTTTCGAAAAGTAGAAGTCCATCTACTTGGAGCAGGAACTTCAGTCCTGTTATATCACCGTTTTGCGGGGCTGAAGCCTCCGACTCCTTTGGGTTTCGGACTCCATCCCGCAATGGCTAAATTTAGACCTTGCTCTATGCGAGATTCTATCGGCGACTGAAGTCGCCGCCCCTGAAGAGTTGTAATCATCATGGGGCCGCGACTTTAGTCGCGGAATTGACATTGAAGTCCACACAGGTTCACTCTCGCTTTGGAAAGTAGAAGTCCATCTACCATCTGTGTGAGGCTGAAGCCTCCGCTTCCTTTGATTTTCGGACTTTATATCGTGATGGCGAAATCAAAGCTACACTGCATATAAGGTTTTTTCGGCGACTAAAGTCGCCGCCCCAGAATAGCTGTCGTCGTTTTGGGGCCGCGACTTCAGTCGCGGGTTTGGCGTTGTAGTCTATATAGGCTGTCTATCGAGGGGAGGGGGTGGGTGTCTTCCTGTCGGTTGAAGCCGATCCTACGACTTGATTCAGAGTGACCCTATCTTTGATGATACTGAAGCCACCGAGGATACTCCGTCCGTCCACGGTGGATTTTCGAGCCCTTTTGGTTTCGTCCCGAGAGCGATTCGGCCTCCCTACAGAGGGGCGGCGAGCTCAATCAGATAGTTTTGGATATAATCGCGAAAAACTTCTCCAAGGAGTATATCGTGAGCCAGGAACGCAAAAAGAGCCACTACGACCCGAAAGTGGTGGAGGGTGACTACTACCGCATATGGGAGGATAGAGGCTATTTCGAGACAGATGGTAACGACTCTATTCAAAAAGAGGGCAAAACCTTCTGCATCATGATGCCACCGCCCAATGTGACGGGACATCTACATATAGGACATGCGCTCACATTCACACTCCAAGATATCATCGTCCGTTACAAGAGGATGGATGGCTACAAGACTCTCTGGCAACCCGGGACCGACCATGCCGGAATCGCCACCCAGAATGTAGTGGAAAAACAGCTTCTTAAAGAGGGAAAGACAAAAGAGGAGATTGGCAGAGAAGAGTTTTTGAAGCTGGCATGGAAACAGAAGGAAAATTCCGGAGATGCCATCACTAAACAGCTCAGAAGGCTCGGAGTCTCTCCCGCGTGGAGCAGAGAGCGCTTCACGATGGACGAAGGTCTGGCAAACGCTGTCAAAAAGGCCTTCAAAAAGATGTATGACGAGGGGTATATCTATCAGGGCAACTATATGATAAACTGGTGTACCCACGACGGTGCGCTGAGCGATATAGAGGTGGAGTACGAACAGCACGACGGTAAACTCTATCATATCCGCTATCCTCTGAGCGACGGAAGCGGCACTATCACGGTAGCCACCACCAGACCGGAGACCTACTTCGGAGATACGGCCGTCATGGTCAACCCCGACGACGAGAGATACAGAGACCTCATAGGCAAGACGGTGATACTGCCTCTGATAGAGAGAGAGATACCTATCATCGCCGACGAGCATGTCGATATGGAGTTCGGTACGGGTCTGGTCAAGGTGACTCCCGCGCACGACCCCAACGACTACGAAGTGGGATTGCGCCACGGTCTCGACTTCATTACGATATTCGACGAAAACGGGATACTCAACCAGTTCGCCGGAGAGTTCGCCGGTATGGAGAGGCTCGAAGCGAGAGAGAAGGTGGTCGAAAAGCTCCAAGATGAGGGCTTCATCGAAAAGATAGAGGAGCACAGCCATCAGGTGGGACACTGCTACAGATGTAAAAATATAGTGGAGCCCTATATCTCCAAACAGTGGTTCGTCAAAAAGGAGTTCGCCGCTGACGCCATTAGCAGAGTGAACGACGGCGAAGCGCGATTCTTCCCCGAACACTGGATAAACAGCTTCAACGCCTGGATGAGAGATTTGCGCGACTGGTGTATCAGCCGTCAACTCTGGTGGGGGCATCAGATTCCCGTGATGTACTGTAAAGAGTGCTCCCATCAGTGGGCTTTCGAGGGAGAGACCCCGAGAGTCTGCGAAAAGTGCGGCAGTCAAAATATATATCAGGACCCCGATGTGCTCGATACATGGTTCAGCTCAGGCCTGTGGCCCTTCAGTACACTTGGCTGGGGCAACGGCGAGGCGCTGAAGGGCGAAAAGTGGTTTGAGAGCGATATGGAGGAGTTCTACCCCAATCAGCTCCTCATAACTGGCTTCGATATCCTCTTTTTCTGGGTGGCAAGAATGTTGATGATGGGAGAGAAACTCACAGGAGAGCTTCCATACCCGCATATCTATCTACATGCCCTAGTCAAGGACGAGAAGGGCGAAAAGATGTCCAAATCCAAAGGCAATGTGATAGACCCGCTCGTGATGATAGAGAGATACTCCGCCGATGCCCTGCGCTTCACCCTCGCGGTGCTGGCCGTACAGGGGAGAGATATCAAACTCAGCGTCGAGAAGCTGGAGCAGAGCAGAAACTTCACCAACAAACTCTACAACGCCGCGAACTATCTGCTGATGAACGCCGAGAGCTTCGAAGACCTCGACAGGGAGCGCATAAAGACGCCTCTTGGCAGATATATCCTCAGTAGATTCGACATGGCGGTGGCGGAGACGAGAAACTATATAGAGCAGTACCGCTTCAACGACGCCGCCACGACACTCTACCGCTTCCTCTGGGGAGAGTTCTGCGACTGGGGTATAGAGTTGAGCAAGGCGAGCCGCGAGAGTGTGGCGGAGCTTGGCGCGATATTCAAAGAGAGTATGAAACTCCTGCACCCCTTCATGCCCTACATCACAGAGTATCTCTATCAGCGTCTGGGCGCTACGACTCTAAAGGAGAGCGACTCCATCATGGTGAGAGAGTATCCCGTAGCGGGTGAACCCGACGAGAAGATAATGGAAGACTTCGCCCTCGCCATAGAGGCCATAGTGAGTATCCGCAGATGCAAGACTCTCGTGGAGAAGGCCAATCAGCGTATAGAAAAGGCCTATCTCAGGATAGAGGCCGATTTCGACGAAGAGCTTATGAGACCCTTTATAGAGAAGCTCTCCAAAGCCGAGAGAGTGGAGTTCGTCACCCAAAAGCCCGACCCTGCCGTAACCGATGTGAGCGACCATCTCGAAAGCTACATATCCACGGCGGATATAGATATGACCCCCATCATCGCCAAACTCCAGAAGCAGAGAGAGAAACTCGAAAAAGAGATAATGAAGATAGGTGGTATGCTGAAGAACGAAAAGTTCGTAGCCAACGCCCCCGAAGCGGTAGTGGAGCAAAACAGAAAAGCCCTCGCCGATGCGGAGCAGAAACTGGAGAAGATAAAAGAAGAGTTAGAGGCAATGGGAACCTGAGCCGCCTTCTACAATTGCCTTTTGATACAACATTACAGTCCAGATTTCATGAGCTTTTCTCTCATCCTCGCCAAGATGATGAGAATGAGGGAAAAAGCGCCCAGACCAACCTGAGCTACGATGAATTCTGGGAGGTTGTAGATATCCAACACGAAGGACTTCGGCACTGCAAAATCGGCGAATATCACAATATACGGGACTGAAGTCCCTGCTCCTTTGCCGGAAGGACTTTTCGCTTTCCACGGCGGTGGGAAGCCTGTATGGACTCCAACGACAATTCCGCGACTTTAGTCGCCGATAAAATCTCGCATAGAGCGCAACTTCGATTTCGCCCTCTCGATATGAAGT